>Ga0116224_10000964_pt1 | contig 20367 bp, 47 predicted proteins | sample Sb_taG_9_FD_89699 | JGI IMG/M metagenome (GOLD analysis project Ga0116224, IMG submission 89699) | Peat soil microbial communities from Weissenstadt, Germany - Sb_50d_b_LC metaG | ecosystem: Environmental > Terrestrial > Soil > Wetlands > Peat | place: Germany: Weissenstadt | collected 2010-09-21 | reverse complement strand
CGCGCGCGCGGCCTGCTCCAACCCGGAGAGAAGCTCGAGCGGTTCCTCGTCGAGAACGTGCCGCTCGACCAACTCAAGCTCGTCCCGAAACCGACTCGATCCCACGAGCCCCGGATCCAGGAACTGCCGCGGGAGGAACCGTGAAGCACGTGCTCACGCTCGAAGAGATCGCTACGGCCTGCAGCGAGTACGTCGTCAAGAGACACTATCCCTTCTCATCGACTGGCTCGAACGTCGGTTGGCAGGCGCACGCCAATGTCGAGACGGTGGCGGTGGACCCCGCGAAGATAGGCGCCACCTGGAGATCGAACTTCTCGGAGGGCGTGATCACCTGCGTTTCGATCGAGGTTGAACCGGTGGCGTCGAAATGAGAAGGCGCAAAGGCAAAGCGAAGTTCCTCCGTGGCGTCGTCTTCGAGCTGATCAAGAGCGACCTGAACGGCAAGAAGCCCGTCGGCGCGACGAACGATGAGATGCAGGTCGTGACGCGCGAGAACTCGCAGACGCTCTCGCCCCGCACGCGCGAACTTGTGAAGGCGGGGCTCGTCTGTAACAGCGGTATCAGGCGCGAGACGCGGAAAGGTGGGTGGGCCATCGTCTGGATCCCCGGCGCCGCTGCAATCATTGATGGCCGACCGAACAAGCGTCCGAGGCCACCAACGAAGGCTGAGATCGTGGAAGTGTCGAAGACGCTGAAGTACCTCCTCCATGAGGGGTCCGGGATCCCTCTCTTGAAGACGTACAAGAACGAGGTTCGAGAATTCATGAAGTGGGTGGCTTGGCTCGCGAACGCATGAAGAAGCCCGACAAGTATCCGTATATTTTCGGCTGCTACGTCGATGAGGGATTCGAGCGCGAGCTTTCAGGCGCCTACCTTGGCGCGCGCGTCGAGATCACGCACTACAAGGGCGCGATGATGCTCTCCGTTCTGCCGCCGCGCCCAAAGAAAGGCGAGCCTCACACCTGCTCGTGCCCGTCGATTCAGTATCCTTCCGCGTGGCTCAGGGGCGACGACCTCGACGCGCTCATCGCCGTGCTGCGGGAATCGAAGCGCGTGTGGCTCAAGGCGTACAAGAAAGCCGAGCGTGAGGTCAAAAAGCAAAAGCCTCATCGTGCACGCCGGGAGGGAGTGAGAAGGAAAAGGTGATGGGAGACGCGCGCAACAAGAGGCGAGTCGAGGCCAGGGAAGAAAAGAAACACGGCGGCGGGTTCAGCGTCCCGCTCGTCGTCACGTTCCGCGACGTCGGCGTCGAGTACAAACAGCGCGTCGTGCTCTTCTGCAGCGAGCTGGACGACCCGCCCGACGAGGACATCGTCTCCGAGATCCCCGTCCGGGGAGAGCTGACGATGGAGCGCAAGGAGGACATCGTGCTCAAGTTCGCCACGCTCTTTACCGCCTGCATGACGATGCCGGGCGAGGGGCCCGAGAAGTGGAAGATCGGAAGCATGACGGCGAGAGCGTTCAAGAAGAAACGCGAGGGCGAGATGAAGGCTGTGAACAGCGAACAGATCGAGCCCGCCGAGGTCGATCACGAAAAAGACGAGCTTTGGCCGCAATTCACGAAACGATAACGAGGCGAGGAGAACCGGATGAAGAAGATCATCACCAAGGGAACGGACACCTACCGCGCGACGTGCAGCGAGTGCGGCACGGCGTTCACGTACGAGCGCGAGGACGTGCACCACAACTACATGACGGGCGGGGACTGGGTCTCGTGCCCGCACTGTGCGCATAGCCACCGGCACTTCGGCGCCGCGGGCGCGTGGGGCTCCCCGTGCGGAAGAGGCGACGGCTCGAAGACGAGCATGAGCGTCAAGCCGTTTTCTACTATCTACCGTAACGATCGCTGGTTGCTGGGTCCTCCCGGACAGAGGTGGGACTAGTGGCAAACGCGTTACCGAGCGCGGAAGCTACGAAGGCCGTCGAGAAGATCGTCGAAGATCTCACGGATAGGCGCGGCCTCCGTCAGGGGTGGGAGAACATTACGGGCGAGATCCAGGAAGAGATCAAAGCCGTTTGGGCTCAGGCGATCGACGACGCCTTCCGGAACGGCGACCTGTGAGCGTCTGCATCTTCTGCCTCACGCACTCCTCGCGCGACATCGCCTGGTGTTCGTACGGTATGAAGCACGAGTATCCCGAGCTGGAAAAACCGAAGCAGGTCGCAAAGCTCGATCGAGGCTTGTGCACCAAGTGCGGCTTGCACGCGAAGAACCCGGCGTCGCAGAAGAACGGCTGCGACCACGAATATCCAAAGGAGGAGTGATGCCGATCAAGGACAGCGTGACGAAGAAAGAGATCGAGGAGAGCGACGTCTTCCGACCGGCGAAAGACGTCATGAAGGCCGCGTTCAAGGTCGCGGCGTTCGAGCACGACAGCACTGACGCCGGCGACATCTACTGGGACATGCTCTGCGACGACCTGCTCGGGACGCTCGACGAATGGCGCGTCGCGTGCGGCATGGAAAGGCTCAAGTGGGAGAAGGCGGCGCCGTCATCATGATCCACATCCACAACCAGCGCGGCACGCTTTGGGTCCGCTACCTCGGCGGCACGACGATCTACCGCGCCGACGTCTTCCCGATCCCGACGGACACGGTGCCCGAGCGCGTGCGCCTCCTCAAGAAGCGCAGCGACGTCGCCCAGATCTGGTACGTGCCGGGCCTCGAGTGGGTCAAGGACGCGAACGAAGAATACAACGCGGAGAAGAACAAGTCATGAAGGTCCTGCGCGGCAGATCCGACAAGAGCATCGACGGGTGGTGGGTCCCGAACGACGACAAAGAGCCCCACACCATCGAGGGGATCCTGATCGATTTCTCGCCAAGCGGTCATCCCAAGAACCGCATGAACGCCCTTGTGCTCGAATTGACGACGTCCTGCTTCGACGTGAGGGACTATAAGGGCGGCAAGATCGCCGGCGCGATGCCCGTCGGTTCCGTCGTCGGGATCCCCGAATCGAAGCGGAGCAGCGAGAGCCTCTGGCCCGGCCACGCGGGCCACAAGGTCTCCGTCACGCGCACATTCATGGAAAACCGTCGACAGGGCAAAGCTTTCAACATCGAGACCATGGTGTCCGAGGCGACCGTCAGCACCGTCGCGCTCCGCGAGGAAGAGGTGACCGTGGAAGCCATCGACGCCAAATACGAGATGCTCAAGGAGTGGGTCATGCGCGTCGGGTCTGCTCTCGGCTGCGACAACCTGTACGCGCCGGACACGGCCACCATCGAAGACCTCCTCGAGCCCGACGGATCCGACGGTCCGCGGCGCGACATGCGCGCCGCTGCACGAAACGAGAGATTCCTGCGCGACGCGCGGAGGAGCCTCGGCGTGCCGTTCAAGAGGGACGACCTCGTCGTGGACGTCGCGCAGAAGCTCAAGGACCTCGTGAATGGGAAACCCTCGTGAGGAAGCTGCCGTACGTCGTCGTCTACGTCGATCGCGACCTCACGGACGTGGGGCTCACGGGCTACTTGAACATGCAGTGGAAGGACGGGTGGGAGTACGTCGCGCACCTCCCAGGTCCCAGCTCCTACCCGAAGCAGGGTCTGCTCATGAAAAAGCGCGACCTGCCGGAGCCGTTCAAAGTCTTCAACGCCTTGATGACGCTCTACAAGAGCAAGAACCTCACGACGCACGAACTGTTCGCGAGTTTCACGTCGCTCCTGTCGGAAGACCCGTCAGACCTGCCCGAGGTACGCGCGTGGCTCGGGGAGGGCGAGACGCGCGACAAATTCGAGGAGTGGCTGCGCGGTTTGTTGAGGGACCGCCCCGTGATCCAAATGTCGAGCGGCCTACCCATCACTCTCTCCGAGGAGCTTCTCGCGGCGCTCGCGAAAGACGAGAAGGAGAAAAAGTGATGCACGACCTCAGCATGACCCAGGCGCTCTCGATCTGGTCGGACCTCGAAGCGGCTTACTACGGCAAGAACAGCTTCGGCGGCGACACCGCCGAGATCTACATCTACGAGGCGATGCCTTACGATCCGACCGTGGCGAGCCTCGTGGGCGTCCTCCACGAGAGCGAGCGCGCGAGGAGCATCGCGGGCGAGTCGTACGACCAGGCGAACGCGAGCCTCTGTTCGCTCTTCACGCACTTCTCGAGGACGCACGAAGCGCGCATCGAGGTCGAGGACCGCGAGCTAGGCGATTGGCTCAGGACCGCGCGCTACATGCACCGCGTCCACGTGAAGGTCGTGCCGCGATGAAGTGGCCCGAGAAGATCCGCGTCATGCAGCTCAAGAAGCGGAGGGGCAGCACGCCCGCCCGGACGCCGAGCGAGATGTCCATCTTGGACCCGTCCGACGAGGAGTTCGACGACGAAGACATCCGCATCTACGTGCCCGAGAAGAAGCTGTCGAAGAAGACGAAGAAGAAGGGGAAGAGATCATGCCCGTGACGCTCGACGACGACGAAGTGAGAGAGATCCGCGAGTTGCTCCACGACTTCGCGCGTAACCCGTTCTCGGGCAGGGAGATCGACGCGATGGGAGGTCTGCGCTCCGTCCTATCGCGAGGACTCCTCGACAAGCTCTGCGTCCAGATCCCCGAGAACAAGACGGCGGAAGCGCTCAGAGCAATGGATTCTCGATGACCAATCAACCTAACCTTCCTCCGAAAGTCGCGCGACGCAGTCGCGGTGACACCGACTCTTCCTACGGGTGCGACGAGTGCGGCACGACCACGGCTCCTGCGCTCATCAACTTTTGCGCCAGGACCCCAGGCTCCGGTCATTACAACGGCGTGCATTCCGTGTGCAGGCGGTGCCTCGAGAACGCGCTCGCGATGTTCACGGACCCGAGCCTCATCCAGACAAAAACGCCAACCAACATGGCGGAGAGAGTGGCGCGTGCCTTCGCAACGAAGATGCACGCCGACCAGAAGTACGACTCCGGCACGGAGCCCTACGTGGTCCATCTCGCCGAGGTGCGCGACACGCTCGTCGAGTTCGGCTGGGGTAATGACAACGATCTCCTCGTCTCCGCTTGGCTCCACGACGTGGTCGAGGAAACGACCGTGCTCGCGGCGAATATCCAGGCGGAGTTCGGCGCGCGCGTATCGAACCTCGTGTGGGCGGTGACTGGGCAGGGAAGCAGCAGGGCCGAGAGAAACGATGACGCCTACTGCAAGATGTCCTCTTACCCAGACTCAATCCCGCTCAAGCTCGCCGATCGCGTCGCGAATGCCCGCGCGTCAAAGCAGACGAGCCCGGACAAGCTCTTCGAGATGTACCGGCGCGAGCACACGTTATTCTCGGCGATACTCAAGCCTCACAGCGGCGCAGACTCGCGAGAGATCGCTATGTGGCGAGCGCTCGACGAAATCTTCGCGGAGGTTACATGAACGAGCCAGACGCGCTGGACCCGCTTTTCCAGGAGATCGAGGATTACCTCGGCCGAACGCCCGTGTCCGCGCTCGAGAGTGACCGCGTCCTTGGGTACCTTCTGAAGCTCTCCGCCGGAGCCCGCATCGTGATCGGCAGGCTCTCCGAGGTTGAGTTCATTCTGAAGGAGGCCCGGATCGCCTGCCCGCTCTGCCGCGGCAAGGGCTACTGGAGCACCGACGTCTACAAGAACAGACCCTGCCACTGCAAGGCCGGCGAGCTGTTCTCTTCGATCACGAAGCGCGCTGAGGACGCCGAGCGCGCCATGGGCTCTCAAGCCAAAAATGTTCGCGTCGGCGTCGCCGTCGTGCTCCGTCGCGGCGGTGAAGTGCTCATGGGCCTGCGGAAAGGGAGCCACGGCGCGGGCGCATGGTCTTTCCCCGGCGGGCACCTCGAGCCCGGCGAGACCGTGCAGCAGTGCGCGGCGCGCGAGCTTGCCGAGGAGACCGGCATCGAGATCGACTCAAAGCGTTTCAAAAAGCTTACGTTTACCAACGATATTTTCGAGAATGAAGAAAAACACTACGTCACGCTCTACGTCGAGGTCGCTCCCGAACCCGGTCTCCTGAAGCTCAACGCCAAGCTCCTCGAGCCCGACAAGTGTGACGCGTGGTGCTGGCAGGACGCGCCGCCGAACCCGCTGTTTCTGCCCATCGAGAACCTGCTCAAGGACGGCTTCCGGATCTGGATGAGCGCTCCATGAGGACCTGCCAGTGGTCGAAGCGGAAAGAAGGAGAGACGACCGTGAAGCTCCCGCAACTCTGCCCGCACTGCGACGCGGACATCACAGATCCCGACGACAGTCTTTTCCACACGAGGGACAAGTGCCTGGAGGTCTTGCAACAGAAGTGCGCCCACCTGGAGCGCAGGGTCTTCGATCTCCTCCTCGGAAAGACCGGGGCGTACGCGGTCCGACCGGAATCGTCCGGTGCTCCACGCGATGAACCCTGGAGAAGGTACGAGCCGCTCTTCCTATGGCGAGATCTTCTCACTGATCGGTGGGGTAACGATCTGATCGCACTCCTCGCCGGGCTTGGGGGTCCAATCGATCATCGGCTCCCGTCCGAGCATGTCTCAGCGTGGGAGGCGTTCGGGAAGCTCGACGAGAGTACGCGATGGGCTCATGCGAAAGCTTTCGTGCGCGCGACCGAACCGGCAGGATTGAGGAACTATGAAGATGACGGCGTCGAGGAGCGCGAAGGAACTCCCGCCGAGTCCGAGCATCATTTTCACAACGACGCCGAGAGGGGCAGCGGAGAAGACGAAGAAGATGAAGAGGGAAGAGGTGATCCCATGAAGGTCCGCATCGAACACGACGATCAACCCGAGGACATCTTGGAGAAAATCAACGAGGTCCTGAAGCGCATCGGCTTCGAGCTGAAACACGGCGCGGGAGGCGACGGGTTCGTCGTGTACAAGCTCTCTCCGGTAGCCGTGACGGCAAAGTAACGGTACAGTGGGGACCCGATGATCTCTCGCACTGGCAGCGACAAGCAGAAGCTCGTGGACATCTGCTTCGAGTGCGTGCTCACCGTGCTCGACCGGGATTACGTAAAGACGTTCACCAAGATGACGCAGGCAGAGCGCGCAGAGTGGGTCACAAAGCAACTCCGCGCGTGCGGCTTCGACACCCAACCCATCGGGGCGTCGTGGGGCGTGCTCGTCGAGCCGAAGACGATCACGAAGCTCGACGAGCGCAGGCTCCGCGACGCGGACACGGCGCTCGCGCTCCCCGAGCCTGGGACGAGGGTAGAGATAGAGGCGCAGCTCGGGATCATCCATGACGGGATCTGCGCAATCCAATCGACGGATGATCTCGGCCCGGAGATGAACGCGCTCGTCGAGAACAAAGAGCGCGTGCTCCAGGAGAAGTACAAGCGACTGGGATCGCTCTTGAAGGAGATGAAGTGATGAAGGGCCACGTGTGGAGCGACCCGGTGTGCATCTACGAGATGTTCTCGGCGCGGAAATGCTCCGGCTGCGGGGCTGTGGGGTTCTTCGTCGATGACATTCCCCCGAACGAGGATCTCGAAGCCCAAACTCCCCCGATGCCGAAAGACTGCGCCACCACTAAACCCATGGTGGAGGCGGGGCACTTCGTGTGGAACTTCGACAGCCCGCCGTCGTGGCTCGGCGGCGAGCACGACAAGTGGACGTGGGGCGTGGAACAAACACCATGAAGCACTCGAATCCAAACATGCTCCTCCGCATCGGGCAGGGCGACGCACTCGGGATGGCGACCGAGTACCTCGACCTCGGGTTGCCCGAGCACCTGGCCGCGAAAACCGAAGCGCTGAAGCTCGAGCGCTACGTCAAGCATCCGAAGTGGGACATCCCAGCCGGCCACTACACGGACGACACGCAGATGTCGATCGCGGTGGCGAGGACGCTCGACCTCCACGACTTCGCGCTGCCCGAGACCGTTGCCGTCCGCGAGATCCGTCCCCTTCCTGGGACGACCGTTCACCACGAGGAGGGCGATCCCCGCTCCGAATGGCCCGGCGAATGGGAGAAGATCATCGCGATACGCCGCGCGTTCGCCCAGGACTTCGTTCGTTTTTACCAGCGAGACCGGCGACTCGGATATTCGAAATACTTTCAAGCCTTCCTCGACAGCGTGCACACCGGGGATGAATTCCTCCTCCGCTGCTACCCTCACTCCGACAAGAACGGCGCCGCGATGCGCTCGGTGCCGATCGGCGTCCTACCGGACCCAAAGCTCGTGCTCCACGTCGCGCGCGAGCAGGCGAGAATCACGCACGATACGTACGGCGGGAGGGTGTCGTCCGAGATGGTCGCGCTCATGAGTTACTTCGCGCTCTATCATGACGCTCCCCTCTCGGGCGTCCGAGAATTCCTCGCATCAATCTTGCACGTCTCTGAGAGCGATCGTGATCCCTTATCCTTGCTCTCGTCGTGGGGAGGAGGTCCTGTCGCGGGCTCTGGTGTTGGCATGAAAACGGCGCGTGCCGTGATGACCCTCATCTTAGAGGAGAAGACGCTGCTCGGCATCGCGAAACGCGCGCTCGAGTGGGGCGGCGACACCGACACCGTGATCGCCGTCTCATGGGGCATCGCGAGCGCGCGCATGAAGGAAGAACTCCCCGCATGGCTCGACACGGGGCTCGAGAACGGCGACTACGGGCGCGACTACCTCGCGGACCTCGGCACGAAGCTCATGGAGAAGTACGCATGAATCAAGATCCAGTCGCGGTGCTCGCGGTGCCTGAACACGTCGAGCGGGACGTGTACATGGTCAACGTCAACCAGTTCTCGGGGTGCGTATTCGTCAAAGCGCTAGACTTCTTCCGCTCGCAAGGCGGCTTCACGCAGGACTGGGGCAAAAATTGGATTCCCATCGTCGCAACGGGCATCGAGGATGCGCGCGAGCGAGGATGCGCGCTTCCCGGTGCGAAACCTTACGAGAAGCAGGCAAAGCCGTGAGGGAACCCGACAACAAGCTCCAGAAGTGGATCAGCGCTCAGATCGTCGAGGACAAGATGCTCTGGAAAGGCGCGTTCGGCGACCAGATGCACTTCATCCGCGACAGCCTCGTGCCGCTCATGGCCGCCGGGCTCATCTACTACGAGAAGCAGGAGATCGCTGACGTCATCTCGACGCACACGAGCAAGTCGATCGCGCTCCCGGTCGTGGAGGTCGTGCGAGACGACCTCGGGCTCAGGTTCACGATGCGTGAGAACTTCTTCAATTGGAAACTCTCGGTGCTCTCCGAGAAACCGATCGAGGCGGACTTCACTGGGCTCTTCCATACGACGCCGCCTATCGATAAGGCCTACACGGGCGACCCGCTCGCGGGCGTCTACTTCGAGGGTTTTCCCAAAGATCGGATTTACCGCTATTACGAAGATGACAAGCGAAAGTTCTCGGCAGAGATCTGGGGCGATCAGCCCATGTGGACTGCCGTGCTCCTCATCATGCGCTCGGTAGGCGCCATCAAGCCGTTCATGTGGCACACGAGGGAGACCCACCAGAAGGAGATGGAGGACGAGAAGATCCGCAAGAAGGCGTGGGAGGAGGCACGAGGATGACTGACGAGGCCAAGCCGCCGCCCGTGTCCACCGAACCCATTCCGCCGCTCACCGCGGTGGGCTTCTGTTCGAAGTGCGGAATCGTTCGCGAGGATTACAAAGGCATCCCGATCACCGACTGCGTCTGCACCGCCAAACGAAAGCACAAAGAGACCTGCATGTACGTGAAAGCCGTGAGCATGTGGATCTCCATTGTCTCGTGCGAGGTCCACGGGAGGGACGCGTGTGAAGAATGCGACTGCACATGCGGCGCTTACAGTGCGCCCGAACGTCAGGCGAAAGCGGGACCATGAAGACGCGCCTCCACGAGCTGTCTCTCCTTCATTGGGCGGTGTTCATGATCACCGTCCCGCTCACGAGCTTCGTCATCGCCACGCAACCCGACAACCCATTGCCCCTCTTCATGATGATCGTGCTCATTACGGGATTCGTCAGGATCGTGGGCAGACTCACGGAGACTCGATGAAATCTCTACCACCCGTCATCCCACCGCCCCCGATCTGCCTCGCCCACAACGTCGCCTCGGACGGCCCGTGCCCAAAATGCGAACGGACGGAGCGGTTCGATCTCATTTGGATCCTCGGGTTCATGGTCGTCATGCCCGCGATCGGCACCGCGTTCCTCCTCTACTCTATCCTGGCAAACCGATGAGCGGCGAGCACGAGAACGACGTGCCGATCGACGACGACATCGTCGTGCTCGACTTGCTCTACAGCGACCGGTGGGAGTGGAAGATCGATCGACGGCTTCATCTGCCCTACCCGAACTGGCGTCACAAGAGCGAGCCCTACGTCAGAGTCATGCGGTCCGAGTTCACGGTCTGGGATTTCCTCGTAGCGCCCGGCGTCGGCGAACGCCTTCTCGCGCGCTGGCTCGTGGAGGGGAAAAAACACTGGGGCTACACGGATGACCGTGACCTCAGCATTTCGGATCACGGGCGCACCTTCATGCGCGAGATCTTCGAGCAGCTCGGCGTCAAGTATGACGACGACTTCATCAGGCGCCCTCGAGCCGACCAGTGGATCACCCAGGCTGCGAGGATCGCATCATGAATAAATGCCCGACCTGCAACTCACCGAAGCCGAACCTCCACCCCGCCGTCCAGTTCGAAGGGGAGGTCTCGCCCTGCGCCGACGCGTTCCACCGACGCGTCACGTCCGAGAACACGCCCGCGAAGATCTCGGAGATGCAAGGATTGCTCGCGAGATTCCAGGCTCCATGAACTTCCTCTTCAAGAAGTGCGACTACTGCGGCTGGCCCGTGCACAAGACCCAGTACACGACCCCGTGCGCGAGACATGCCGGCTACCCGTTTCTCTCGGAAAAGTCGCTCTGGGAGCAGCTCAGGGACCTCTACGTCAGAAACGATGAGGAGGAAGAGGAGAGCGCGTACGCCGATGATCTCCGCCGCCTCCGTCGAATCGAGATCCAGGGCGAGCTTGCCCATCCCCCGTGCTGCGACCTCGCGAAGAAATACGTCTGGCCCTACCGCGAGATCAATTACCACACCGAGGACGTGCTCCACGGGGGCAGACCCGTGTGGAAGGCTACGTTCCGAGACGGGTGGAACGACAGCGACGGCGTCGCGAGATCGCTCACCATCACGTTCTGCCCGTTCTGCGGGACGATGCTCCCGAATCTCCGAAAGAAAGAAAAACCGCCTGAGCACATCATCGTCGAGAACGACGGGCACTGCGGGGGCTGCGGCGAGCGCTACGGCTACGGTAACTGCTTCTGCTCACTGCCCGAGTCGGCATGGGAGATCGACGCAGGATGATGGACGTCCGGTGCGAGATCCACGGCGGGAGCATCCCGTGCAAGGCGTGCCGGAAGGCGCTCGGCCTTGCCCGCCCGAACATCTACGTGCGTCACGGGCAATTCTCGAAAACCAAGAAATGCCTGGTCCACGAGCTGCCGCTCGCGCTCTGGCACCGCCTCGGCAAGTGGGAGTGCCCACAGAGGATGTGCCCGTACACGGAGAAGCACGCCTGCGAGTGGGAAGGGGTCACGTGCCATTGCGACACTGAGGAGCGCGACCTCGACACCGACGACATGGACGTCCGGGCCTCGCGCATCGTCGCCCACTACGAGGCGGAGGGGAATTGTTCCACGGCCTTCATGGATCGCTTCCGCGACCTCGCCAGTTCATGGCGTGGGTGGGCGCGAACTACCCCGGCGAGGCGTTCGGCTCGGACGAGCTTCGGAAGCTCCACTCCGCCTGGCGCATGGAACCGAAAGGATCCACATGAGTCCTCCGTACCGTAACGTCATCACGCTCATCCCGCTGCCGAGCGAGCCGAAGGAGATGTTCCCGTTCAGCCCTTGGTTCACCGACAACCATCTGATGACGAGCGAGATGCTCGCCAAAACCGTGGCAGCCGATCCCCTGGCGAAGGCGGACGTTTATTGTCCCAAATGCTCGTTCAACACGCTCCACGTCATCCCTGTGCTCTGCATCGGGAAGAAGATAGGGCTGTGCAAGAAAGTCGAGTGCGCCGAGCCGCGCGAGCATTTCCATGTGAAGTGCACGAAGTGCGATTGGCGCACGTTGATGGCCACTTACGAAGCGAAGAAGAATCCATGACCACGATCCTCGCATTCTTCGGTCCGAAAGCCGCCCCGGCAACCGTCGTGCTCTTCTTCCTCATCGCGCCCGTCGCCATCTGGCACCACGTGCACCTCGTCATCCACATCGTGAAGGTTCTTCGCGAGGAGAAGCGGCAAGCGGAATCGGAGCACCGGGAACAAGAATGAAGTCGTCTGCGATCGTACCCAAGATAGTGCTGCGCACCGAGGAGCTGCCGGCAGAGGAAGACCCGGCGAGCCCGAGGATCGGACGGTGGTACTGGGTCGGTAATACCAAAAAGAAGAAAAAGAAAGACGACCGCTGGCTCGGGTGCGTCACGCACGTCGGCTCGAACTACGTCGAGCTGGAGGGTCCCGACACGCGCTCGTCCAGCCATTCGACGCGCGTCCATGCCGACGAGTTCTGGGACCACTGCGAGCACGTACCGAACCCTGAGCGCGTCCTCGGTGAGCGCGTCGCCCATCACCAGATGACCGTGAAGGCGCTCATGCGCGAGATCCACGACGTCACCGCACGCCTCGCAATACAGACGGGCCCGGAGCTAGGTGGCATGGGCGTTCTCCCTGAAACTGCACAAAGTTCGGAGACACGTGCGCTCGCGCTCCGCCCAAAGAACGAGAAGGGGAAGCAGGACCTCGGTAAATACAAGAAGGCGCTCGTGCTTGCGCAGAAGAAGACGCTGCCGGATCTCTTCGAGGAGATCAGAGAGCACAACGACAGCCTCAGCGTGTGGCTCTCGGCGTCCATCATCCCGCTGAAGGCCCAGGCCGCGGCGATGGGTACCGCCACCTCTGCCATCGAGGACCGAATCTTCTCGGTCGAGCTTTACGCCGGGCTCGTCGAGACCGTGACGCTGATCAAGGACGGCGAGCCGGCCGCGCTGACGGACAAGATCCATCTGTTCCAGCGCAAGGCGTACATGGACGAAGAATGCCTCGCCCAGTACGAGACGGGCGGGATGGAGTTCAAGAACCTCAGGGACTTCGACAAGTGGCTCGCGCGTCCCTCGAACATGGAACGCCTGCTCCCGTTCCCGCGCTCGATGCTCGCGTTCCAGGTTCGCCGCAAGGAGAAGGAGCGCGAATGGGAGAACCTCCGAGGGTTCCTGGGCATGCTCGAGGCCGCCAAGTCGGACAAGTTCACGTACCTGTATTTCCGAAATGGCGAAAAACTCTACCGGCTCTCGACCGAGATCGAGTTCGGCGAGAAGCTCTTCCCCGACATGGAGCGGAGCAAGCTCTCCGGAAAAGTCTGGGCGAAGATGTTCGCGGACGACGTGAAGAAACTCGTTTCCGACGACGAGTACCAGGAGATCGTTAGGAAGGAAGAAGAGGAGGAGCGCAAGATCGCGGAAATGCCCGAGACGGAGCGCCACTGGCACCACTACTGGCCCGAGGCCAAGGACTACGAGCCCTTCACGCGCGAGAGCGTCCACTACGACGACATCAGCAAATTCATCAAGGGCGAGGCCGACAAGCACAACCGGCTCGTGCTCATCCTCCAGGGCCTCCTCGATCGCTCGACGACGTTCCACCCGCACCCGCCTTGGCAGCTCTGGCAGGACGGCGGCTTCGGCCAGGCGCTCACGCTCGTCTACGATGACACGCGCGCGCTGGCGCCTGGCGACGCGCTGGATTTCTTGGCGTACCAGAAGTCGCTCAACGACAAGCTCGAGCCCGGCTCCATCACGGTCGGCCAAGAGGACCACTGGGAGCGCGTGGAGGCCGAGAGGGAATCGAAGCGCATGGATTCAAACTGGCGGACGCAGAGTCGCGATTGGCGCCCGACGAAGTACCGCCCCGAGGGTGACCCAGGACCGGGGAAAGTCGCGCGTGTCACGCGCGTCACGCGTTCGAAGAAGGGCGGGAGCCTCGTGGCCACGTTCGCTTGGGCGCGCAGCAAGCGGCGGGACAGTTGGAGGGGCGACGACGAGGACAAGACCGTTCCCTGCTCCATCGCCGTCCCGGCTTCGAGGCTCCTCAACGTGAGCGCGTACAAGCCCGGCGACTTCAAGAAGTTCTTCAGCGATCCGAGGACGCGCGCGGATTACTTGCAGTGGGCGCCGATGCTGCTCGAGGCCGAAGAGTATTGCGCCGGCAACCGCGAGGTGCGCGAACCCACGCGCCTGCCGAAGCGCGAGCCGTCCCCTGAGGGGCAGTGGAAGTACAAAAAGCAGAAGGCGCGCAAGGCGTCCGAGAACAAAGCCGTGCGGCTCTCGCGGAAGATCTACATGGGAGACGGCAAGACCTACGACAAGGGAACGCTCTGGCGTACGGGCAACACCTACCAGGGCAAGTTCACGCTCTACGGCATCGATGCTGGCGGCAAAGACGAGCTTGCGGAGGAAGGTTCGACATCGCGCTACGCCAGGCACATCACGCACGTGGACCTCAGCGACTTCACCATCGACGCGTCGGTGACGCTCCAGGCGAAGCAGGCGAAGGAAGCCTGACAGCCATGAAGCGCCGAACGCTCAAAGAGATCATGGCGCTGCCGCCGCCCGTCGTGCCGCTCATTTCGGACAGCCCAACGTGTCCGCTGTGCCGGGTGCGTAGTGGCAAACAAGCGATGCTCGAGAGCGCGCCGTCGCTCGAGGACATCCTTTTCTCGGGCATCGTGAGCGGCATCATCATTGGGCGAACTGAGGGAATCAACAGACGTTGGTGTGATCCGTGTCGGGAATACGTTGAACGCGCGGTGGAACTCGCGGATGCGGTGAGGCCGTCGTGATGCTCCGTGTCCCAGAAGTGGAAGACTTCGCCGCCCGCGAGACCCGGCCCGCCCCACGCGGACCGCTGCGCGCGCTCAGCGAGGTGCTCGCCAAAGAACCTGGGGCGCCCTTGGTCCTCGGAGACGCGGTGAGCGTGGAGGAGATCCGTAAGAGCCCGGAGCTGCAGCTCGAGCTGATGCAGGCTTTCCAGGAAAACCGTCCCGGCGCCGCGGAGGTCCTCGTCCAGGTCCACATACCCCTCATCAAATCCCGCGCGGGTCGCTACTACCGGTCGTGTGAGCGCGACATGGACGACCTCATCCAGGAGGGGATACTCGGGATGCTCGAGGCCTGCGCGCGGTGGGACTTCAGCCGCGGAACCAAGCAGCCGATCAACTACATCTACCCGTACGTCCGGCAGAGCGTCGGGAGGTTCGCCTCGCAAAGGGCACAGGTCGTCCGCTACCCGGTTCAGCACTCGAGGGCCAAGGGGCCGGAGGCTGACCGGGACTTCGCGCCCAAGTGCTGGTTCTTCTCTGAACTCGATGCCCGGAGCTACTTTCCGAGGGGCCCGCGCACGCGCCACGCCATCGTCGCCGAGGACGAGGACGTGATGCTTTCGTTCGAGGACGGCATCGTCGACGACGCGCCGTCCGCGGAGGAGGTGCTCTGCGATCGCGGCTTCGAGGACATCGTGCCGGCCGTCGCCGAGAACCTCACCCGTGGGCTCACTCCCCAGAAGCGGAACATCATCGCGCGAAGGTTCCGGGAGGACGAGCCGGAGACGCTCCTCGAGATCGGCGAGAGTTACGGCCTCTCGAGGGAGCGGATCAGGCAGCTCGAGAATGCCGCCCTCGGTAAGTGTCGCGACAGAGCCGCCGTGTTCGGGTGCGACCTTCCGGAGGAGGACGGGGTCAGGCCGCCGGGCTCGTTCGAGGAGTGGGTCATGGCCCTGTCGATGCGCCTCCGGATGCTCGCGGGCGGCGTGGCGGAGCTGGTCCTCGCGGCAAAGAGAGGCCGGGAGAACGAGGAGTCCTCGGCGCGGCTGATCCCACCCCTCGAACGCCCTGCGGCCTACCGAGAACTCTCGGCCACGATCCGGCGTGTTCATGCGTGCACGGCGCACCTGTGGCGAGGGTTCGGGACAACGCCATGACGCCATGACGGAGGAAGACTGATGCCTCGCCGCGACCCTAGTGACCCATATCCGCCGTGCTGGCACTGCGGCAGCAGTGACCACGTCACGTACGATCACCATGAACCCGTAGTCTGGACCAAACAATCGCATCGCCGGCATTCGGCGAAGATCGGCCCGCTCACGATCGACGTGAAGCTCGTGGGCATCGGCGACAAAAAGCACTGGGTGGCCGGCGAGATCTTCGGGCAACATCACCACGGCGCGCGGAGGGACACGAGCTTCACGCTCGAGGAGGCCCAGCGCGACGCCGAGCGCGTCGCGCGCAAGTTGTTCAAAGAAGCGAGCGAGGCTCTTTTCGGACACAAGGTTCAATTTGGACGCTAGGACTCCCTTCCCGACACGACTCTCGTTCGAGACCAGCCGCGCGGTCATCGCGTCGCTGATCCACCACAGCGCCGCGAGCGACTGGACGCTCCAGGGCCTCGGGATGTTTCGCCTCGACGTTGTCGACCTCTCGAGGCGCTTGCATGTGTGGGTTCCGTCGATGTTCGCGAAGAAGAACGTAACGACCATCCACACGCACCCATGGCATTTCAACTCGACCATCATCGCCGGCGCGCTCCGGAACCGCCTCTTCACGGAGCTGACGAAACCCGAGGAGGTTCGTAATGGCGTGCCCTACTCGAAGCTCGAGATCGAATGCGGGCTTGGCGGCGGCGCGTCGGGTCCACGCGTGGACGCCTCGCTATTCTGCCACAACGAATTCTCGTACCGCGCTGGAGAGACCTACGATCTATGGAGCCACGAGATCCACGAGACGATCCCCGAGGACGGCACCATCACCCTCATCGAGCGGCGTTTCCCGGACAAGGCTGGAGTCTGGGGAGCGCTCCGGACGATCCCGTTGCCAGACGGTCCTCGCCCTCATCACGCGCACGTCTTCTTCCCGACCGGGACCGAGTGGGTGAGCGCGGAGCCGAGGTCCGCGACGGAGGACGAGGTGGTCGAGATGAAGAAGATCGCGCGGAGGAGCTTGGCGTCGTGAACAAGGAAGACGCATGACGACCAAGAACAAGGAGCAGCGCGAGGCCCGCGCATTGCAAGAGGACACGGGCTGGAGCTACTGCCAGTGCCTCAACCTCGTGCGGACCAAGACGGAGGCCGAGATCGACGCGCTCGTCGCCGAGCACAAGAAGAGAGCGAAGTCGTGACGAACATTGAAAAATGGGAGGAGGAATGGCTCGCAACGCTCGCGGCCGGCGTCGTTTTCGACTGGTCGCATCCCGTGCTCGTCGGTTACACCCAGCGGTGGAAGAAGGCCGGGCAAAGAGGGAAGTTTTACGTCATCACGCGCAGTCAGGGTCAGGTGCTCATCTGGGAAGACGGCAACCCGGTCCCGAAACCCTCGAACTTCAAGTTCGCCGGCAACGAGGTCTTCGAGCTGACGACCGGGTTCGGTGCTCATGGTGAAGGCGACGTGTGGAACTGCTTCGTCCCCAAGTCCGAACGGCCGGACTGGGACGAGGACACGTACTGGCCCGTGCTGGAAGAGGAAATATGACGAAATGGCCGAAACGGATCGTGGTGTTCCCGCTTTCGGGTTGGGACGACGCGCGCGCCTGGAATAGCAAAGTCCCGCGCGGCGGCGCCCTTTACCAGCTCGTCCCGAAACGGAAAAAAGTGAAGCGATGATTTTTTGTTGCAAGGCCAAAGCACCACCCGAGGATGTCGAATCGACGCTTCCGCTCACGCCCGGCGCCGAAGCGTTACTCGCGAGGTTCCGCGGCTCCCACGGATACATCAAGATCGATGACTACGAACGCGAAGCTGCGCGTGAACTCGTTGCTCGTCACTACGCGGGGTGGAGCGACTACGAGCTACGCGACGCGTCGAACCATCTGGACATCACCAACGGCGGCCGTGCGAAGATCGGGATGAAGTAAAATGAAGCTCTCTTTGGATGAAATCAGGATTCCCGAATGCGGGCAATGCGGCGCGCGGCTCGAGCTTCGCTGTCCGTGCGACCGGCCCGAGTGCGTGCTCCGGACGCCCGTGCCGTTCTGCCCGAAGTGCGATAAGCAGAAATTGGACAAGTGGCAAAAGATGCACGGCGTCTCCGTATGCGAAGTCTACTTGGAAACGCAACTCCGATGAGGCACTACAGCGACCAATCACCACGGCGGCTCGTCGCTATCGAATGCGACGAGTGCGGCGCGCTCATCGCGCCGAACCCCGACATCGCGAAGTCGGGCTGGATGAAATGCGGCTACATCGACAAGGGCGGCAGCCGGTTCGAGTGGACCTACTGTCCGAAGCACGCAGACCTCGCGGATCGGTTCATGGAGGGGAGAACGTGGAAGTGAAAGCCCGAACCCGCATCGCCGGGAGCAACTGCGACTGCGGCAGGCATAAGCTGATCGGCATGATCTGGTACGCGTGGGGGCCGCGCGGGAAAGAGCCGCTCAAGACCGTGCCGAGCTGCATGCGGCTGCGCGGCGTGGGGAAAAAGAGATAACCAATGCAAAGCGACAAGATGGCTGAGTGGTTGATGCAGGAAGCCGCACACTGGGAGGCGCGTGGACGCGAGTGCGCGTCACAGCACTACACTGAAACGGCCGTACAATGCCGCGGGACAGCGCGTGGCCTACTCATGGCACGCGAGAAGCTGTTGCTCAACGATGCGGGAAGCCGCATCGGTGAGTACAGAACGCTTCTGTACAGGACCATCTATCTTCGTGGTGGCATCAAAGGACTGGCCAGGCAGGTGGCGTTCATGTCCGAGCTAGATGCGATGTGGCAGACGCTTACCGAAGATGAACAGCACGAATTGAAAACTGTGAATCAAACGCCAGCAGATGTGCGAAATATGTAAAATGTGCGGACCATGAAACTATGACGGACGAAAAGATCACCATCGAGCGGCTGAGACAGCTCAGCGGCGACCCGTTCAACGTGCGCGGCGACCCGGAGCTGCAGCTCGCCGCGATCAAGGCGGCGCTCGTGCGCTACGAGGAGACCCGGACAGACGCGGACCTCGATGCCTGGATAGGAGTGATCGCGACCACGATCAACCTCGGGACGAGAGTGCCCCCGCTCGCGGAGTACCTCTGGACGCTCAAGGAGCTATACGACGCGCGGGCCAAAGGTCCGCTCAACGCGGCCCAAGAGATCGGGTTCACTCTCCAGCTCGAGGAGCTATGGAATCTGCTCGACGAGTACGATCGAATGGTGGTGGAAGACATCACCGAACGCTTCAAGGCGCTCCGATGAACCACCAGACGCTCGCCACGGTGAGCTTCGTGGGCACGCCGCCGTCCGCGGTCTCGGCTTTCCTCGCCCGCATGAAGCTCGGGAAAGACGCGTGGGACCTCTCGGTCGAGCCGGTGCTCCGCGAGCGGCGATCGTTCTGGCTGGGAGCGGGGACGTCCGACGACCCATTCCGGGTCTCGAACAAACCGATGCCGGAGTCGGTCTTGGCCTTCGTCGAGTTCGTGTCCAAGGAAGCTCCCCATCACGAGCTTTCGATCGGCGCGCGATTCGACCTCTACTACGGCTTCAAGCGGATCGCGGAAGTCCACGTGATCAACACTGCGGACTCATCCATCCCAGCCGGCAGGGCGCGGACGACGAAACCCGTGAAGAGCGGATTCAGCGCCACCATGTACCCAGCCGGCACCGAGGTCGTGCTCGTCGAGTCGCTCGACAAGGAGCGCTCCGAGTGGCTCGTGGAGGTCCGCGTGCCCGACGAGACCCTCGTGGGCGGCGCGTCGTTCGACGTCGTCGAGATCGCACTCGCGGACCTGGAGCCCGTGCCATGACGATTGCGTTGACCCCTGCCGAGCGGGCGCAACTTACGGATCTCTCCGCGCGGTACAAAGAGAGCCGTGGCACGGATCACGAGCTGGACCAAGCCTCGGAGAACCTCTACTGGAGTCTCTTCCGATTGCGGGAGATCGAGCTGCTCTGCACGGCCCCTACGCCCGCGTGCTGCGAGGCCGCGAGGACCCACCCGGCGATCCTCTACGACATCGCAAGCAGCGTGAACGCCCCCGGCGAGGATCCGGGGCGCTGGTACCTCGCGACCCACAGCAAACACACCCAGGCGCGCGCCTCTTTCAGGAGCGGCGGATGGATCGAATGCCGCTGGGCCGAGGTGGAGCCGCCATCACCGAAATTCTGTCCTTACTGCGGCGCCGCGCTGCCGGCGATGCGGCTCAAGGATCCCTTGCCGAGAAACATCTGCAACTCGGGCGGCGAGGACTGGTGCGAGACGTGCGACAGTCGTCTCAGGGACTGCTTGTGCGATCTGCCCTGGAGCGCGTTCGAGCCAGAGCCCGGTTGACGTGCCGTCAAGTTGCCGTATCATCTGACGCCATGACCGTGAATCTCGGACGCACCGACTGCCGCTTCTGCGGCGGCGAAGTGCTCCTCGACGAGGAGCCGCGTCGTCTCACGGCCGGAGAGGCCACGCTCCTGCCGGAGCACCTCCGCCGCGCGCTCGTCGCG
>Ga0116224_10000963_pt1 | contig 20370 bp, 22 predicted proteins | sample Sb_taG_9_FD_89699 | JGI IMG/M metagenome (GOLD analysis project Ga0116224, IMG submission 89699) | Peat soil microbial communities from Weissenstadt, Germany - Sb_50d_b_LC metaG | ecosystem: Environmental > Terrestrial > Soil > Wetlands > Peat | place: Germany: Weissenstadt | collected 2010-09-21 | reverse complement strand
TGCCCGGCCCGGAGAGCATGCTGCGCATGAACGCGCGCATGTCGTTGTATTGGGTGTCGGTGGTCGCCCGGTCTACGGCGCGTTGGCCGGCGCCTTCCGCCCGTTCTTCAACGAGAACGGTGACGACGCTTGGTGCCGCCTGCCTGACCAGCGCAGCGTAGCCACCATTCGCCGCACCGGCTACAGGCTGAAGCATCAGAAAGACCGCTGCGGCCAGAACCGAGTTCGTGGCTCGGCTCGGCGAGCTCAGAATCCGGGATGCGGGTCTATCCCAACTAAACATTGCTGTGACAACTCATCGGACAGCTCTGCGAAATCGTAGCTCACTTCACGCGATGATACGCCCCGGCGATCACTGCAATGCCACCTCGGAGCCGACGTGTACGATGTTTTTACGGGGGTTACGCACCCCTGGGTAGTCGGAGGGGGTGGACTATCGAAGATGCGCTCAGGATGGCCATCGAGTAATCCTGGCGCAATGCGCCCGTGGCTGGTCCGCCTGCAGGACAACCGCCGACGGGCGGTCAGGACAATTCGAGGTCCCAGCGGCGGCCGTGCACTGCAAAAGGCGCGCTGAAAAGTCAACGGAACGAGGGTGGAGTGCGCGTCGCATCAACCAGCGCTGTCCGCTGAAACGGTTGAGTGTGATCCGTTATTGCGTCAGGACGTCGCTGGCGAATTCGTTGCGCTGGGGAGAAAGGCGGATCGCAAATGAGAAGTAGCGACGCAGCTGGCCCCCAAGTCTGGGCCCTTCCCAGTCGATGCGAATAGCGCAGTTGGACGAAGCTCTCGCCGGGATTGGGGCGCGCGATTCCCGCGTTGGAAAAATGCTGCGCGCGCAAGGCCAGCTCACTCTGGCGGTGATCAGCGGATTGACGCCCGAATGCGACGTGCGCTCCAAAATTAGACTCCTTACTGAAATGCTTGTGATCGGTCCGATACAGCGGCGCGATATAGTTAGTGCCGATACCGAGGTCTGCGAACCAGTTGTTCGCGTGCTTCGAGGGCTGCAACCGGATCACGGGAGTAACGCCCACCTGGGTGGCCCACGCTGGGCTCGTGATGCTCTCCTGATGCGTGGTCCATCGGCCGACGGCCGCATCAGATTACGAGTGACATTGACCGTCCCAACCGGAGATACATGATGCATCCGAAAACGCTGACTTGCGCAAAGGTCCAAATTGTGAAAGATGGTCCTTTTATGGTCTCGGGCAACTTGCCGCTGAACAAGCAAACCATTGGTACCAATTCAGCCGGCGAGTCAGTCAAGTGGGTAGCGGGGCGGGCGTACCCCCGACAGGCGCAGTATGCGTTGTGTCGCTGTGGGCAGAGCGCGAGCAAACCATTCTGCGATGGCTCACACACCAAAGTAGGGTTTGACGGTACCGAAACGGCCAGCCGCGAAACGTACCAAGCGCAAGCCAAAGTCATTCGAGGGCCGGCGATGTCATTGACGGACGTGGAGAGCTTGTGTGCGTTCGCACGCTTTTGCGATCCGCACGGGCAGGTGTGGAATCTGGTGAACGAGACGGACAACCCAGCGGCGAGCAAGCATTTCGTGAAGGAAGCCTGCGACTGTCCGTCGGGGCGCCTGGTTGTCTGGGATAACGCATCTGGTAATGCGCTCGAACCAAAGTACGAGCCATCGATTGGACTCATCGAAGACCCCGCCAATGCGTGCTCCGGACCGGTTTGGTTAAGAGGTGGGGTTCAAGTCATCGGCTCGGATGGCTTCAAGTACGAAGTGCGCAACCGTGTGACGTTGTGCCGCTGCGGCGCATCGCGGAACAAACCGTTCTGTGACGGCACACATGCATCAATCAAATTCAATGACAACCAGTGAACGGGTGGAAACGTTGCAAGACAATCGTTTCTGCGAGCGGGCCTGCCCTTGAGTGTACCGGGGATGAGTATAGAGTGCGCCTGCGCGGCGGGGCTGATGGCCATAGCGACCGCGGACATTCCGGGTTTCACGTTTAGAGCCAAGGAGCCCGCGCTTCGCCGTAATGATTGACATCGCCCGCGCGTCTTTCGCCGAGGTCACGTTTGCTTCGGTGGTGTCGTGGCCAGGCACGTGCTAATGGTTTGGGGCGACGAAAAGGCGATCCGCGCGCATCGAGGACCATTGGCAGGCGGGTGCGGATCGCGTCTGCGTCCAGGCTATCGGTCCGATGACACTGCCCAAGGAGCGTCTGCTCGGTCTGCTGGCGCCATGGCCATAGGATCTTGTACTGCTTCGGCCTCTGTCACTGACCGGCGGGCACCACACGCGTTCTTTTCAAGTTGCATCGGATAAAATGTGTTCGAGCAAACTGTTGAGGCTCGGGGCTAGCCGAAACGAACTAGCATGAGTATTCTGCTTGTCTGGTTCTAGCTACTCGCCAGGAGGCCTGGATGAGCTTAACTATGCTTGGCGATCCGACGCGCCGGCTAGATCCGCGACGCGGCGCATGTGCCCTGATTGCGATCAAGGAGCGTTTGCGCTGCAAAACGCGACTCTCGAAAGCGCTTCCGCCTTTGGCACGCATCGAACTCGTGCGATCGATGCTTGCGGTGGTGCTTTCGGCCGCCGATGCCGCACAGACGGTGCGTCAGATCATGGTCGTCAGCCCAGAGCGCGACTCCGTACCCGCGGAGGTACCGGTGCTTGCCGATACCGGCGAGTGCCTCAACAGGGCGCTGACAGAGGCCCATCTGGTGCTGCGCGATTTCGGTTGCCGAGAGGTGGTGATATTGCCAGCGGATCTGCCGAAGATCACCGCGGCTGAAATTGACAGTTTGGTGCGCGCCGGCCGAATCGGCGGCTTTGCGATCGCGCCCGACACGGCTGGGGTGGGTACGAACGCACTCTGCCTCGTATCAGCGCACCCTTTTCGTTTCCAATTTGGCCCCCACAGCAAGCGGTTGCACCTGGAGGAGGCGGAACGCGCGGGCTTGAGTGCGCAGGTAGTCCGCCTTCCCGGCCTGGAATTCGACGTAGACTCCCCGGCTGACCTCAACCGGCTCAATCGACAGCGATGGCTCGCGCGTCTTCAGGCCTGAGCGCGCTGCTGCGCGCGGCCGAGGCTGGCCGTCGGCCCGATTCGGCCGAGGCACTGGCATTGCTGGTCGAGGCGCCCGCCTTGGAACTCTTGCCAGTCGCCGAGTCGCTGACGCTCGCCGGATTCGGCAAAACGGTCACCTATTCGCGCAAGGTGTTCATTCCGCTCACGCAGCTGTGCCGGGACGTTTGCCACTACTGCACCTTCGCCAAAGCGCCGCGACGTCTTGAAGGGGCATACCTCATGGCTGAGGAGGTACTCGCGATAGCGCGCGCGGGCACGGCCGCCGATTGCAAGGAAGCTCTCTTCACCCTCGGTGACAAACCGGAAGAGCGATACTCGGTGGCCCGCACCACTCTGGATGCCTTGGGTGCGGTCAGCACGCTGGATTACGTGGAGCGCATGGCCAAGCTCGTGCTGGAGGAGACTGGGCTGCTGCCCCATCTGAACCCCGGAGTCATGGGCGCTGCCGATTTGCGTCGGCTTCGGGCTGTGAGCGCGTCGATGGGATTGATGCTCGAGAGCGCTTCGGACCGGCTGTGCGAGCGTGGTGGTCCGCACTTCGGTTCCCCCGATAAGGTACCGGCGAGGCGGCTCGCAACCCTGTGGGCTGCCGGTGAACTGCGCATCCCGATGACGACCGGCCTGCTGATCGGCATGGGCGAAACGCGTCGCGAGCGCATCGAGTCCTTGCTGGCGCTGCGCGCGGTCCAAGATGCGCACGGCCATCTGCAGGAACTCATCATCCAGAATTTCAGAGCCAAGCCCGGAACCAAAATGGCCAGCGCCCCCGAGCCGGCCATAGAAGAGCAACTCTGGACGATTGCGGTGACGCGTCTTCTATTTGGCCCGAACATGTCGATTCAGGCGCCGCCAAACTTACAGCCCGAAGGGCTCGGCAGCTTGGTGCGCGCCGGCATCAACGACTGGGGTGGAGTATCGCCGGTGACGCCCGACCACGTGAACCCCGAGGCGCCCTGGCCACATGTTGCGGACCTCGCGCGTGCAACGGGCGCTGCCGCGCGGGATCTTGTCGAGCGCCTAGCCCTCGTGCCCGCCTATGCGGTGCGGCCCGAGGTATGGACGGATCCAACCGTCACGCCGCGCGTGCGCCGATTCAGCGACAGTCGCGGTTTCGCGCGACCGGACCGCTGGTACGCCGGCTCAGGCTGCGAATTGCCGCCGATCGCGGCGCGCTGGTCGTCTGCCGCCTTCCTGTTACGAGGGGACGGTTCGGCCTCGCATCCGCAGGCCGACGGTGCGCGGCTTGAGCGCGGCGGTCGCGCGCCGGGAATCAGCGCGATCATAAAGGCGGCCTGTGCAGGGCATGCGCTGATCGAGGCGGATATCGTGCGGCTCTTTAGTGTCGACGGTCGTGATCTCGATGAGGTGATCGCTGCGGCGGACCAGCTGCGTCACGAGTCGATCGGCGACACGGTCACGTACGTCATTAACCGGAACATCAACTACACGAATATCTGTCTGTATCACTGTGGTTTCTGCGCGTTTTCGAAAGGCCGGGGGTCCAAGGATCTGCGCGGCCACGCCTACAATCTCGAACTCGGCGAGGTGGCGCGCCGCACGGTCGAGGCGGCGGCCGCGGGCGCGACCGAGGTGTGCCTGCAGGGCGGCATCCATCCGAGCTTCACGGGCAAGACATACTTGAATATTGTTCGTGCCGTAAAAGAGGCGGTGCCGTGTATGCACGTGCACGCTTTTTCGCCCTTGGAGATTCAGCACGGCGCGAGCACTCTCGGTCTGCCGCTCTCGACCTATCTGGAGCAGCTGCGCGATGCGGGCCTCTCGACATTGCCGGGTACGGCCGCCGAGATTTTGGATGACGAGATCCGGGCGATCATCTGCCCGGACAAGCTACTCACGGACGAATGGCTGGAAGTGATCGGCACGGCTCATGAGGTGGGTCTGCGTACGACGGCCACGATCATGTTTGGACACGTCGAGCAGCCAGTGCACTGGGCCCGACATCTGCAGCGCCTGCGCTCGCTGCAGGCTCGGACCGGTGGCATCAGTGAGTTTGTGCCGCTGGGCTACGTGCATATGGAGGCGCCGCTGTGGCGTAAGGGGCGGACGCGCTCGGGGCCGAGTTTTCGCGAGGCCGTACTCATGCATGCCGTGCCCAGGCTCGTGTTGCACCCACTGATCAAGAATATCCAGACGTCCTGGGTAAAAATGGGTGCGCAGGGTGCCGCGCTGTGCTTGGACGCAGGGGCCAATGATCTGGGTGGCACGCTCATGAATGAATCGATCACCCGGGCTGCGGGCGGCGTACACGGGCAGGAACTCAATGCCGTGCAGCTGCAGTCACTGGCCCGCTGCGTCGGCCGCCAGGCACGTCAGCGCACCACGCTCTATGGTATTCCTGGCGAGGAACCCGCGACGCGGCCGATCCGCGTCCAGTCCTCACCCGAACCGTCCGCGTTGGCCACGGCCGACTGATTGCAAAGAGGGGAAGCGTGTTGCTGCGATTGGGCTACAAGGCTTCGGCGGAGCAATTCGGACCCAATGAACTGCTTGACTACTCGATTCTCGCCGAAGAGCGGGGGTTCGATTCGGTTTTCATAAGTGATCATTTTCAGCCTTGGCGCCATACGGGCGGCCATGCGCCGTTTTCAATGGCGTGGATGGGCGCGCTCGGCGCGCGCACATCGCGCATCGTCATGGGCACGAGCGTGCTCACGCCCACTTTCCGCTATCACCCGTCGGTGGTGGCGCAGGCCTTCGGCACGCTCGGCGCGATGTTCCCGGGGCGAGTGATCCTCGGCGTGGGCACGGGCGAATCGCTCAATGAAGTGCCGGCGTTGGGCATGGCGTGGCCCGAACCGAAGGAGCGTACGGCGCGGCTTAAGGAGTCGTTGGCGCTGATCCGGCAGCTCTGGAGCGAACAACGGGTCAGTTTTAGAGGTCAATATTATCGGACCGAGAAGGCGACGATTTATGATCGGCCGAGGCGGATGCCCCCGATCTATGTCGCGGGCGCGGGCCCGGTGATATCCAAGTATGCCGGGCAGTTCGCCGACGGTTTCATCTGCACCAGTGGCAAGGCGCCGGAGCTGTACCGGGATACCTTGCTCCCTAACGTGATGGCAGGCATTCAAGCGTCCAGCCGCAGGCCACAGGACGTTGACATGATGATCGAGATGAAGGTCTCATTCGACAGCGACCAGCAGCGCGCAATGGAGGATACCCGGCAGTGGGCAGCGCTGGCGCTTTCACCAGAGGAGAAGATTGCGGTCGAGGATCCGCTGGAGATGGAACGGCTCGCGGATCAAATTCCAACCGAGCGTGCTGCCAAGCGATGGATCGTCTCCACGGATCCGGAAGAGCAGGTGGCGAAGATTCGACCTTACATCGAACTGGGTTTCCGGCACCTCGTGTTTCACGCTCCCGGCCCCGATCAGGCGCGCTTCCTGAATCTATACGCCGATCAGGTCTTACCCAGGCTGCGTGCGGCGTTTGGCTGAGCGCGTACCGGGTCCTTGGCGATGAGCTCTGCAGCCGAGCTTCGCCTCATCGCGTTGCCAGACTTCCCGCAGGTGGGGAGCGGCGATGACCTGGCTGCCTTGACCGCGCGGGCGTTGGCGCGCGCTGGCCTGGAGCTGCGCTCAGACGATGTGCTGGTTTTTGCGCAGAAAGTGATATCCAAGGCTGAGGGCCGACGGATCGATCTCGCCCAAGTCGTGCCGAGTGCGAGGGCGCTCGAGCTGGCGCAGACCGTGCAGAAGGACCCCCGGCTTGTAGAGCTGGTGCTGCGCGAATCGCGGCGCGTGGTCCGCTCCGCCAAAGATGTCCTGATCGTCGAGCACCGTCTGGGACTGATCATGGCAAACGCAGGTATCGATCAATCCAATGTCGCTGAACCCGTCTGCGGCGAGTTCGTACTGCTGCTGCCCGAAGACCCGGATGCCAGCGCCGCGCGCTTGCGTGACCGGCTGCGCAAGTTGACCGGCTGCGAGCCGGGGATTCTGATCAGTGACAGTTTCGGTCGTCCCTGGCGCATGGGCACGGTCGGTGTGGCGATTGGCTGCGCGGGGTTTCCTGCGACGCTCGACTTGCGTGGTCAAACGGATCTGTTCGGGCGTCCTCTACGCGTCACCGTTGTCGGTCACGCCGACGAGATCGCTTCAGCCGCCTCGGTAGTGATGGGGCAGGGGAGCGAGGCACGCCCAGTGATTCTGGTGCGGGGCGTTGCGTCGCGAGCACCACACCGACCCGCTGCTGCCCTGATTCGCCCGCGCCAGGAGGATCTCTTCCGATGACCAGCCATGTCGTTGCCCTATGCGGGGGCGTGGGGGGCGCCAAGCTTGCTCATGGCCTGGGGATGGCGCTGCAGCCCGCAGAGCTGACGATCATTGTCAACACTGGCGATGACTTTCAGCATCTGGGCCTTAGCATCGCACCAGACCTGGATTCGGTGATTTACGCTTTGGCTGGATTGTCCGATCCGGTCAGAGGCTGGGGACGGCGCGATGAGACCTGGACGTTCATGGCGGCGCTCAGGGGTCTGGGCGGGGAGAGCTGGTTTCAGCTCGGCGATGGCGACCTGGCCATGCACGTGGAGCGCAGTTGGCGTCTTGCCCACGGCGCGACCTTGAGCGAAATCACGGCTCACCTGTGTCAGGCCCTTGCCATCGCCGCCCGGGTGCTCCCGATGAGCGACGAGCCGGTACGCACGCGTGTGCTAACCGCAGAAGGATGGCTCGATTTCCAGGAATACTTCGTCCATCGGCAATGTGAACCGGCCGTGCGAGAGCTTATGTTTGCCGGTGCGGAGACGGCACGCGCACAGCCAGACGCGCTGGCCGCTCTCAAACGCCGAGATCTTCGTGCCATCATCATTTGTCCCTCGAACCCTTTTGTCAGCGTCGAGCCGATCCTCGCGGTGCCGGGCATTCGCGCCGCCATGCAACAGTCCGACGCACCGGTGGTTGCCGTCACGCCAATCATTGGCGGCAAGGCGATCAAAGGTCCGGCGGCCAAAATGATGGCTGAGCTCGGCCTTGAGGTCAGCGCAGCGGCAGTCGCCCGGCGTTATGCGGGCATCATTGACGGCTTTGTCATCGACCAGACAGATCCGATTCCAGAACCTATGCAGGGCGTCACGTTCTTCAGTGCCGCGACACTCATGAACACCATCGATGACCGATTGCGGCTGGCCCACGCCGCGCTGCGTGCGGCCGACACACTCAGCGCAACTCATGCATGAGACGGCAAGAACACAACGCTACCCAGGGGACTTTACCGCTTCACATTTGTCGAATCGGAAGACGCATATACGCTCCTATGAGCGCAAGATCAGCGGTAACGAATTGTTTTCGTACCGCCAGAGACTGGAGACTATCGAGCAGTACCATCCGCCCCGCTGCGCTTCCGAGCAGGCAGGGTGCCATACAGATCAGCAACTCATCGACGACGCCGGAATGAATGAGGCTGCCTTCCAAGTCGCTGCCGCATTCGACTCGGCGTCTCGCGCCGTCGCCTAATGTCGGTCGCAGGCGTATGGTAAGGGGCATCGGGTCGCGTCCACGCAGCACTGAGTTGGAGGACACTATGGCTGAACCGAACAGGTCTTCAGAGCTTCCAGATTGGATCAAAGATCACCTCTCGCGTTATCTCGCCACCGACGGCGCGGACGGATACCTCTGGGATGCTAGCCTCGGCGGTGGCAAGGGGCTGGTGCCGACGCTGTTGCTGACGACCGTCGGCCGTAAGTCCGGAAGAGTCCTGACCTTGCCGTTGATCTTTGGCCGGTCCGGTCCGAACTATGTCGTAGTCGCCTCCAAGGGCGGGGCGCCGACACATCCGGCCTGGTATTTGAACCTGCAGGCCAACCCGGAGGTGCGGGTACAGGTCAAGGCCGAGAAGTTCGCTGCTCATGCACATACCGCGGACCTCGAGGAGCGCGCAGCGCTGTGGCCAAAGATGGTGGAACTCTACGGGCCCTACGCGCAGTACCAGACCAAGACCGAGCGGCAGATTCCAGTAGTCGTATTGAAGCCGGTCTGAGCGTGTCCTCAGCCGACGCGCGCAAGCGCTGGAAATTCTGGGGCGGAGCGCTGCCGCTTTGGTTAAAGACCGGCTACTGCGGGGATGATCTCGCGGCCGAAAACTTCCAGCGGTCTGATCTCATGCACGTTGGGTAGGTTGAATATTGCGTGCTGCACGCCGATCGTAGCGAAACGCTTGCATTGCGCGATCACATCAGCTGCGTTTATCTTGCCGGGTGCCAGGTCTACGGTGCCCAGCGTGGTTTTTTCGATTGAACCGTAATCGCGGCCGAGAGCGTCGCAATGGCGCTGCAGAATCGCCAGTTTGGCACTCACGGCCTCCGGGGCTCCAAACAGATTGCAGGCATCCCCATACTGCGCGACCAGCCGGAGCGTCTTCTTTTCGCCGCCGCCCGCGACAAGAATCGGCGGGTGAGGGCGTGACAGCGGTTGCGGGCTGCACAGGGTTTCTTCGAGGTGATTGTGCTTGCCGTGATAGGGACCATTATTGGCCGACCACATCTGCTTCGCAATCTGCAGCGCTTCTTCGAGCAGTTCGAAGCGCACGCCAATTGCCGGAAAGGGCACGCCCAACCCTTTCGCTTCCTGCTCGTTCCAGGCAGCACCGATGGAAAAGTAGGCACGGCCATTCGAGAGCACGTCCAGCGTCGTTACGGTCTTTACGAGGACGCCGGGGTAACGGTAGATGACGCCGGTCGCCAGCGTGCCGAGTTTCACCTTTTTCGTCAGCGCCGCTAAATAGCTGAGGGTGCTATAACCCTCGAGCATGTCGTTCTCGTGCGGACCGACCCCTCTGATCTGAAAAAAGTGATCCATGACCCACAAGCTGTAGAAGCCCGAGTCGTCGACCACATGAGCGATTTCTGCCAGCTTGCCGGGAATTTGCGCCGGTCCGCCCGGCCACGTGAAGCTGGGCACCTGCAGGCCAATTTTCATATGAATTCTCCTTGGTTGAGTGGGGCCGTTCAGCAGACAGTGATTCCCCGTACACCAGTCTACAGAGGCTGTCTTCGGCCGCAATTGGCGCCCCGAGTCTTTGCTTCGCAGTAACAGCTTTCCCTGAAATCACGGCGGGTCGGCTTCCGCACCTCGTATTTCGAGGCCTGCTCGGCGTTCACTCGCGTTAGGCCTGCATACTCGCCAGGTCACTAAATGACCCTCTACACCGAAGGCTTCCGCTGTCTCGTTACCTCCACGGCTGCTCCGATTGCTACCGGCTGGAGCGACAGTTGCCGGATGGGATTCGCATCTACTGGAAGACGGTGCCTTTGCACGGTGCGCACGATCAATCCGTGAGCGCAGGCAAGCCCTATAACTCTCAGTATCTCCCACCGTGTGTTCTTACACCCACGATAAGCCATTGAAAAAGCTGGCCAAGCGACGCACCGCGATTATGGAGCAAAAACCTATATCAGATTTTTACGCGTGGCCGCGTATCGTCGTGCTACCTGGAGCAGCAGCAATGCACATCAACACCAATCATACGAACCGCCTAGCACTGGCGCGGGTCCGTGCGGCCAAGACACCATGCACACAGAGCGGTAGTGATTCGTCGGCAGAACGCGTGGGCTTGATGCCGTATATCGGGGTGGGCACTTTCTGGGTGGCGGCCTTGCTGCGGTCGAGCCTGCGCCCGCACAAACTCCCCGATAGCGATCGAGCCGATCCTCAACCTTAGCGCGCGCCGGATACCTTTCAGGTGGGAGGCTGGCTGCTCGCGCGTTCAAGAGTTTGTTGAGGGACTCATGCTCCGGCAATGCGTGCCTGGACGACGATCATTTTGCAAGAGAAGCCCTTTATCTTTTGTGATCCCCACTTATCGCCTCGGTGAGGTAGGCCAGACCGTTGGCCGCTATGACGATCATTTCTGACGCAACAGTTCGCGAGCGGCGGCGGTCCCGCCGCCGCTTGTCTTTGCTCGAAGCCGTGCACCGAGCAGCGGCCGCTCCGCTCAGCAGGATCTCACGGAACAAAGCCGCAATTCGCGCGCCGACGTCTGAGATTGTCTCGTTGCTGACGCCACAGCTGACATAGCGATTTTCGAAGCCGGCTAAGTGATTGATCCCAGGTCCACGGCCGGCGATAGCGAGCATCAAGCGCTGTGAATCGCCGTGCATAGAAGCCTCACTGAACTTGCGTCTTGAGAGGTCTCTTATGCCAACGCGCGGGCGCAGCCGTTCGTCGATTTACCGTCGTAATCCACGAATATCGAGTGTGGGTAAAATTTACAGGCATCACGCGAGTCTCGGCCGAAGTCCGCGCGTGTCGCGAGATGATACCGCACCGAGCAGATGATCGTTCTCGTCCGTGACGGGCAGAGCTCGGAAGTCATAGCGTTCGAACAGCATCACAGCCTGCCGCAGCGTCGCATCCTTCGGCAGCGCGATTACGTGTTCCGTCATAATGTCGCCGAGGGTCTGCCCCGGCTTTGCGGCGACGATTTCGCGAATGTCCACCACGCCATTCAGCGCGCCCGCCGCATCGGTTACGTAGACGTACATTACGACGTGCTTGCCGGTGGCGAGCTCACGATAGCGATCGAGTACCTCTGCAGCGGGCGTCGTCGCCGGCAGCCTGATGACCTTGGGCGAGGCGTAGAGCAGAATTTGCTCATCGTGCTGCCCAATGATGTGCTCGACCTTAGACGACTTATCCTGGTCGATGAGTTTCAGAATCGCGCTGGCCTCGTTACGCGGTAAAATCGCAAGAATATCGGCGGCTTGCGCCGGGCTCATCTCGTTAATCAGCATCGCCGCGCGCTCCTTCTTTATCGCGCGTATCAATTCGCGTTGTACCCGCGGTTCGACCTCTTCCAGCGTGTCGGAGGCTTGTTCGGCGTCAAGAGCGTTAAAGAGTGCGACGCGCTGGCCGCCCTCAAGTTCCTCAAGGATGTCTGCAAGATCCACCGGATGGATCTCGCTTAAGCCCGCCTTGGGCACCGTGAGCTTGATGTTCCCGGCGAAGCTGCCCAGCTGCTCGGGGAGGGGTTGCACGTAGAGCCAGGATACTCGATCCTCTTTGTTGCGATCCGCGAGCAGCTTGGCGAGCTTGTGAAAGCCCAGACGGCGCAGCGCCCGATAGCGGCTGAAGTCGACCTCGGCCGCGTACAACTTGCCGTTCTGGAAGACGAGCTTGACGTCGTAGACGACTTCGACCTCGTGGTCGTCCATGTCGAGAATCTTCTTGTCGAGTATGTGATCGTGGAGCAGGATCAGATTCTCCTGCGGCCGCCGCTCGAATTGCGCCAGCGTTTCCTCGCCGACGTCGAGCACGACCTCGTGATTGGAGATAAGAAGTACTTTGTCCCAAGGAATCGTCAGCGCCGGGTACCCGTAGGGCCGCGCGACCACCACGTGCGTGACTTCGGGAAGCTTTCCGGTTTCGACGATCGCCAGATCGCTTAAGCGCCCGATCCGGCTTTTTTTCACAAACACCCGCCGGTCGAGGATCTCGCTCAGGAAAAACTCGTGCTCGAGTACGGTAACCACAATCTTATCCCTGGGTCACGAGCAGAACGAACTTGTAGACCATTAGACCCACCAACGCAAACAGGTACAGCCGCAGCGCCATCAGCGACAGCCGGACGGCACCGGACATCTGGATGCGCGGCGCGCGATAGCGGGAATTGATCTCTTGAATCTTTGCGATGAGGCCTCGGAAAGCTTTCATGTTGTGATCACCGACTAATGGATCAGGTTGGGAAACATCACTGTGATGCCGTATAGGGTCGAGAGGACTACGATCGATACGACGATGAAGCCGCCAATGAGGTTCTGAGCCCGTGTGTTGCAGTACTCGCCCACGGCCGCCCGGTCATTAAGCAGCAGGATCAGGAACACGAGAGCCGCCGGCAGCAGCGTCACGGCAATCACCTGCACGAACAACGTGATCAGGACGAGCGGGGCGTGCGGGATGAGAACGATGAGGCCGGCAGTCACGAGCGTAAAAAAGTAGGTCGCGTAGAACCATGGTGCCTGGCGGATCTTCGTATTGAGCGAGTGCGCCCAGCCGAAGATCTCGCCGAATGCCCAGGAGCTCGCGAGCGAAATGCAGATGGCGCCCAACAGGCCGGCATCGAACAGGCCAATCGCAAGAAAGGTCCCGACGTAGCGATCGGTCTTCATCAGTTCGGCAGCCGCCTGGGCGGCACTGTCGATGTCCACGCCGGAGAGCACGGTGCCGGTCACTATGACAATGAAAACGGCGACGACAACCGTTACGAACGAGCCAAGCAGCGTATCAAAGCGCCCCCACGGAATATCCTTCTCGAGCATCCCCTTGTCGACGACGGCACTTTGCTGGAAGAACAGCATCCATGGAGCGATCGTCGTACCGATGTTGGCCATCAGGAAGAAGAACAGCTGGCCATTGAATCCCCCGGCGAAATTCGGAATCAGACCCTGTTCTAATACATCCCGAACGGAAGGGTGTACCAGAAAGGCAGCCGGGATGTAGATCAGATTCAATGCGCAGAACAGCAGCGCGAGCTTTTCAAACGTCCAATACCTGCCGTGCAGTACGATAACTGCCATCAGCACGATGACCGCGACGACAGTAATCCACGGGGGCACGCGGAATATGGCGAGGGCCGCCGTCATGCCGACGAACTCGGTGACCAGTGTCAGCCAATCGACAATCATCAGATCGAGCAGGGAAAACCAGCCCCAGAATGCCCCGAATCCGTCGAAGATCGCCTCGGCGTGTCCGCGCTTGGTGACGGCACCGAGGCGCACGGTCATCTCCTGGACGTAGTAGGCGACGGGGATGAGGATCAGCAGGAACCAGATCAAGTGGTAGCCGTACTTGGCGCCGGTGGCCGCGTAGGTCGTGATGCCGCCCGCGTCGTTGTCCGCGACCATGACAACGATGCCGGGACCGGCGAGGATCAGGTAAAGGCGAGCCGCTTTCCATGCCTTCCGCAGCCAATAGTAGAGTTTCGAAAAATAGTTCACATCCGCGCCTGTCGTTACACCCGGTCCGCCGTGGCTCGATTCGGCGCTCCGCCCCTCGTGTGCGCCGTATCCAGGCGTACGGCGCGCGGCGTCGCGTCTCGAAGCGGCGTGGGCTCGTGAGTCATCGATCCGTTCGAGTGGCTCATGGTGTTATTGTCGGCCAATAGTCGTTAGAACTGCGCGTGTAGACGCACGGCGAATATCGATACCGGCCCACGGTCGGTGTTGTAGGCCGGATTAATGACATACTGATAGTCGAGCGTCAGCTGAGCCCATTGCACCACCGCCAGCCGGTAGTAGGTCTCCAGGATCTGTTCCGACCCGGGGTGCGGCAGCTGACCATCGCCCACGAGGATGCCGAGGCCGCCAGCATTCAAGAAACGCTCACGGGTGGCGGAGATGCCGTTGAGGATCGCCGCCAGACCTACCGTGTCATCGGCACGGCTCCAGCGCTTGCCTTGCAGTGACAGTCCCGCCGAAATCGTCCGGTCGATATCCGTGAACTCGTAGGCCTCGACGTTGCCACCGGCTTTGCCGGCGCGCGCGAACATCCCCAGATCGGATGAGAGCTGCTGCTGCAGGTTCAGGCTTACGCCAGTGCGATTCCGGTAGCGGCGCACATCGACGAGGGTTGCGCCGATATTCTCGCCAGTAGCCTGTGCGAGGCTCACCGCATCACTGAGGAGTGCCATGCGCCCGCGGCTGTCGAACAGCGTCACGAGCAGCTTGCCGGGCATTCCCATCAGCTCATGCCGCTTCTCCAGCTCGCCGACCCACTGATATTCATGAAATCCGGGATCCAGCGTTTCGCTGTTCGGGACGTTCGACAGATCGAACACGCCGGCGCGCAGCGCCCATGCGCCCTGGTACCACTCGGCCGCGGCGCCCACCGTGTAACCCCAGGCGTCGGCCGCATAGTCGAAGGACCCGGCTTCGATCGCAGCCCAGTTCAGGAAATCGTTGCGCGGATCGTGAGCGTACTGATTTGCGTCGAAGATGTCCGGGACGCCGAACTTGCCGACGGTAAACACCCAGCGATTGGCGCTCTGAGAACCGGCGAGCTGATTGGCTATGGCCTCGAGCGGCTGCCGATCGCCGGCCAGATCGATTGTCTGACGCACGACCAGCCGTGGCAGTCGCCAATAGGGGTGGCTCCGGCCCACCTTATATGCCGTGCCGCTGGGAAACCCTGCAACGCCGAGCGTACCGTCGAGACCGTAACCCTGATCGATTTCGGGGTTAATCCACGCCTCGGCCCCTGACCAGAGGCGCGCACCCAGAAAGAGCGTCGCGTCGAATGTCTCTGCCCCCTGCCCGGACGAAAGGCTGTTGGGTCCCCTGTACGGCGCGTGGAACGGCGCCGTGACTTGCTCCATGAATGTGGCCTGTCCGTGGACCGCGAACCCTTGGCTGGCAATTTCCTGTGATGCGGTCGCTTCCGATGTGCTGCCGCGACGTGGCGAAAGCGGCGGCGCTGGGTTTGGGGCATCGGCCGGCGCTGCGCTGGGTGGATCGATGGGCGCCTGCTGAGCAAGACCGCCTGTTGATAGAGCCATCCACAGCGCAGGAATGGTTGACCGACAAAAGAGCTTGAACGGCATGATACTTCCTCAATCTCTTCCAACTACGGCAATCTGCTCCACACCGCATTGAGCCTGACAGTGTAGTGTGTGACAGTTTGGTTTCACGGGTGTGTCATCCAGCGCGCTTCTAGGCGACCGGATTCGGAATTGCGCTGCCAGCGACAACGCAGCACGGGTCGGTCGGGGCGAGCGCTGCGACCGACGAGATCGATCGACGCCGGCCGGCGCAGGCGCATGCCCGCACGGCCGGCGGACCGAATGGGAGGCAACGCGATAAGTCGATCCGCGACCGTCTGTTGAGCGAAGCCCGTGCGCGCTAAAGCCACCCACAGCGCGGTCATGACACCTTGGCGAACGAATTCGAAATGCATGACATCCTCCTCAATACTTCGGCTCAGTGCGTTGTGAGCACGCCGGGCAAGCATGCGCGCGTCCATGCCGCCCACGCGATCGACCGCGGCGGCCAGCGTAGCTGGAAGTTGCCCGTGGATCGTCTGGTTAATGAGGAGTCTTGGCGCGACGATCGAGACGGACCGTGCGGTCCGGTCCCTCACGCGGTTCCCGCTCTCGGCGGGACGGCGCCCAGTCAATGCGGGGCGTTATCGGGTCGGGAGTCCACTGCGCCGGGCGCAGCGCCAATCGCCTCTTCTACTGCTACTGTCCAATGCGGGTATCTCCTGCCGCAATGCAACTGCTCGCGATCCTATGCCTCTTCCTATATCCTGTCTAGGGGGATAGGGTTTTTTATACGAGGTCGTAAGCCATGCACACATTTCCCGAGATCGGTGCGCGACTGAAGCGCGCTAACGGGCACCTGGCGGGCGTGATCGATATGCTGGATCGGGGGCGGTCTTGCATGGATGTTGCGCAACAGTTGCACGCCGTGGAGAAAGCCATTGGCAATGCCAAGAAGGAATTAATCAAGGATCACCTTCACCACTGTATGGAGGAGACATCCGAGTCGCTGCCGCGCGAAGTCAGGATTCTGATCAAGGAGTTCCAAGGGGTCACTAAATACCTATAGCAGACTTGGGAGGCCGACAATGAAACACTTCGACGCAGGGGATCGACGCGACAAAACGACGAACAACTGAGTCATGAAAACCGTGAAAGGGTGGGCTTTGTGAGCGAGTCGACTCGCATCTTCGATTGGCTTCCGCCGGAGGGATTTAAGATCCTGCTCGCGCTGTTCCTGTCATTTCTGGTCGGTTTGGAGCGCGAGGAGCATGCCGCCGACGAGCCGCAACGCGGTTTTGGCGGCGTTCGGACATTCCCCATCATTGGCTTGATGGGCTACGCCATGGCTCTGTTATCAGGCAATCAGCTCTGGCCTGTGGCGTCGGGTTTCGTCGCGATCAGCGCATTCTTGCTGCTTTTCTACTGGCACAAGCTCGTTACATCGACGATGGTCGGTGTCACGTCCGAAATGTCCGCGCTAATCACGTACCTCATTGGTGCGCTCGTATCGCATGACCAATTCTGGATTGCAACAACCCTGACTGTCGCCACCATGATATTGCTGGCGCTCAAGACGGTGCTTGAGGGCCTCGCAAAACGCATGGCGCCGGAGGATGTTTTTACCTTCACGAAGTTTCTCCTTCTAACCGCAGTGATTCTGCCGATAGTGCCGAATCAGGAGTTCACTCAATACCAGATTAATCCATTCAAGATCTGGCTGGTCGTCGTGGCCGTCAGCGCGCTATCGTATGGCAGTTATGTAGTTCAGAAGCTGACCAGGGCACGAGGCGGATTTCTTCTCGCAGCCATCCTTGGAGGCGCCTATTCTTCTACCGTCACGACTGTGGTTCTAGCGAAAAGAGCGCCGCGCGACGCGCAGATGTACAGGGTCTCCGGAGCGATTCTGATCGCCTCGGGGATGATGTATCTGCGCCTGGCGGTGCTCCTGACTCTGTTCAATAGAGAACTCATGACGCGACTGGCCCCGATATTCATCGTGCTGGCCGGCGGCGCCCTTGGCGTGGGTTGGTTGTGGTCTCGTCGAGATCCTTCGGGTTCAGGCACGCCGGACGCAGAGCAGGGACCGACCAACCCGCTTGAGCTTCGCGCCGCGCTGCTGTTCGCACTGCTCTTCGTGGCTATGTTGATAGCGAGTCATCTCGCGGTGCTGTATCTGGGCAAATCTGGCGTCTATGCGCTTGCCGCTGTGATGGGCGTGACGGATGTTGACCCCTTCATTTTGAGCATGACCCAGGCGCCACCCGGGTCGACAGCTTCCGGTTTTGCAGCGTCTGCCATACTGATCGCTGCGGCCAGCAACAACGTGGTCAAGGGAATCTACGCGTACGTCTTGTCGCCCCGAGGGACTGGCGGCAAGGCTCTAGGCCTGTTGCTCGGGTTGGCGGCGGCCGGTGTCGCGCCTCTTCTCTGGTAGGTCGCGATCGATGCTCGTGATGCACGTCAACCGCCGACTGCAGAGGTTGAAAGTCAGCAAGCGCATTTTGGCTCAGCTTGCGAACACGCAGGAGAGAAAAGGGAGGGCAACATGGACTATCGGACGCGATTCGTCGTAAAGCCCGGGGCCAAATTTAGACTGGGCAACATTGACCCAGCCTGCAAAGGTGAGCACGAGAGCCACCAGGACGCGGCGGCCGAGATTGCGCGGCACACCGCGAATCTCACACTACTGCAAAATAAGCTCTACGCCGCGAATGAGCGTTCGCTACCCATCGTCTTGCAACGCCTCGACGCGGCAGGCAAAGGCGGTGCCATACGCCATGTTCTTAGCGGTACGAATCCGGAAGGGGTCAATGTAGCGCGGTTTAGACAACCGACTAATGACGAACTCGCGCACGATTTCCTGTGGCGTACCCATTCTCATGCACCAGCAAAGGGCGAGATTATGATTTTCAATCGTTCCTATTACGAATCGGTACCTCGTCATTCGGGCGCACGACATCGTGCCAAAGTCGGTTTGGTCAAAACGCTATGAACGTATTCGCGAATTCGAAAAGCTTCTTATCCAGGGAGGCACACGCATCGTTAAGTTCTATTTGCACATCAGCCTGGAAGAACAGCTCGCACGGTTCAAGGTGCGGCTAGAGGACCGCATCAGAACTGGAAGATCCGCAGTTCGGACTATACCGAACGCGAATACTGGCCAGCCTATATGGAAGCGTTCGAGGATGCCATGCGCGAGACCAGCACGAACCGCGCACCCGGGTACGTTATTCCATCAAACTACAAGTGGTTTCGCGAGCTGGCGATTTCCGGCATTCTCGTAGACACGCTGGATGAGATGCACATTCAAATTCCTAAACCATTGGTTGATCTGAAGATCATTCGCCGCCTGTATCATTCGGCAAAGAACGGGGAAATGAGCGAGGAACAGCTCGGTGACATTCCGGCCAAACCAACAAAATCAAAATAAGTGGCGCCTGATCGCAGGCATGCAAGCGCGGCCGCACGAGCCGGGGGCCTCTGAGCTTTCACTCAAGACGACGAAGGACGGTCTCCATGATCCGACGATCCGCGCAGCCACACACTTCGTTGGAGACGGGTTGGGCACTGCCTGAGTCCTGGCCAGCTGAAGCCGCCCGGAATCGGCGTGTCCGCGGCGGTGGTGCCAATCAAAAAAATGTTCAGGGCAAATCGTAACGGCGGGTCAGGCACAAGCAGCCGGTTACCAGAGTGCATCCTGAGGGTCGTCCCCGCGCATTTCGGCGAATACCGAGAGCATTTTTCGCATATCCAGATAGGCTTCGTAGCAAGCAACTATTATCGGCGAGTCGTCGGTCATTGACTCTTCTTGCGAGAGTTGCCTGGAACGCGCGGATTGCGCGGTTGACGCACGATGCGGGCTCGTTTCACGCCAGCGACTCACAAGCTTGGCGATGCGAGGCGCCAGCGCCTTTGCAGGGAGGGGCAGCAGAGGGTTAAGACCCTGGCTTGTGCAGAGTTGCGGAACCCGCGTTGATAGATCCATAGTTGATAGATCCATAATTTAGACCTCGACATATAGCAGCGAGAATTCGCCAGCTGACTCAGCTCAAATGCGGCTCAGGGCGGGCAGCATGCGCGTTATATCAAGCACGTGCGGCCTACGACGAAAAGAAGTATTTACTGCGCCAGCCTGTTCGTGTGGACTTGCAATCAGCGCAAAACACGCGACGGTTTTAGGGGTCCCCTCATTCTTGGTGCAAAAACATACGGCAGCAACAGGGCGTTTTTTCCGAGCGCCACGAGCACCTGCTCCGTAAGTCGCTGATCTCAGATCGGTCTCTGTTCTGTGAAAAACATCGAAATTACTCGAGAAAAGCAGCATCGAACGAGTGTTTTTTGAGACGCAAAATGTGCACGATTTCTGCAGGAAAAGTCGGTGGTTTTTTTGTGAACAGTAAAGTTCGTAGAATCAGCGTGTTATAGAGATCACACTCTATAATTCTCGGTATGTTTTACCGTCAGTCTTGGCAAGGAAAATGAGACGACCCGCAACACGAGCCCGCAACAGGTCTGGCCAAGCGGATAGACGACCTCGACGCCTAAACGCTCGAGCAGCTCGAGCGTCGCGACGCCGACTTCCGGAAAGACGGCATCGACATAGCACGGAATGAACAGTGCGACTTTGATGGGATCATCTCCTAGGTCACGTTGCCGGCGATCGACCGCCATCAGATCATTTCCGGTTCCATCCTGATCGCCCCGCAGGGGCACTCGGCGACGCAAACGCCGCATCCTTTGCAGTAGTCGAGATTGAATTGGTAACGCTTCCCCGGACCCAATTTGGTCACCGCGTTGTCGGGGCATACGC
>Ga0116224_10000956_pt1 | contig 20500 bp, 23 predicted proteins | sample Sb_taG_9_FD_89699 | JGI IMG/M metagenome (GOLD analysis project Ga0116224, IMG submission 89699) | Peat soil microbial communities from Weissenstadt, Germany - Sb_50d_b_LC metaG | ecosystem: Environmental > Terrestrial > Soil > Wetlands > Peat | place: Germany: Weissenstadt | collected 2010-09-21 | reverse complement strand
CGCGCGTCGCGCACCAGCAGTTCACGGCCAGGCCCGCCGCCCCTCTCGACCGACACGATGCCCGCCACAGTCGCGGGCATCCGGCGTTAAGCCCTTGACAAACGTCTCTCCATAAGAGCTTAGGCTGTCACGGTGCCCCGTGATAGGAGCGCGCTGCCGAGATGAGGGCTGTCGGCCGGAGAGCCGCAGCGATTCAGCGCGAGTTCCTACCGGCGCGGGTGGCGCAGACGTGGCTCTTCCTCGGTCCGGCCTTTGTGGCGGCAGTCGCGTACATCGATCCCGGCAACTTCGCGACCAACATCCAGCCAGGCTCGGAGTTTGGCTACGAGCTGGTGTGGGTCGTGGTGGCCGCGAACATCGCGGCGATCGTGATCCAGACGCAGTCGGCCAAGCTCGGCCTGGTCAGCGGTCGCGGGCTTCCGGAGCACATCCGCGACGGAGCCCGCGCTCGGTGGTCCTAGCCGCCTGGGTGGGAGCGGAGATCGTGGCGATGGCGACCGACCTCGCCGAGCTGCTCGGGGCCGGTCTGGCGTGCAACTGCTGACGGGGATCCCCCTGTTCTCGGCGACGATCATCGGCGCCGCCGGCACCGTGCTCCTGCTCGGCCTGCAACGACGGGGGGCGCGGACGTTCGAGGCGGTGATTGCGGCGCTCATCGCCGTGATTGGCGTCAGCTATCTGGTGGAGACGATCATGGGCAAGCCCGACCTCGGCGCTGCCGTGGGTAGCTTCCTGCCGCCGCGGCTCGGGAGTCAGGAGGCGGTGCTGCTGGCGACGGGCATCCTCGGCGCGACCGTGATGCCGCACGTCATCTATCTGCACTCGGCGCTCATGCAGGACCGCGCCGAACGGGCGGACGAGGCGCGACTGCGTCGAATGCTGCGCGCGCAGCGCATCGACATCGCGGTTGCCCTGGGCCTCGCCGGCGTCGTCAACGTGCTCATGGTGATGCTCGCGGCGGCCACCTTCCACACGCGCGACCTGACGCACGTCTCCCAGATCGAACAGGCGCATCGCACGCTGACGCCGATCCTCGGCCGCGCCTCCAGCGTGGTCTTCGCGGCCTCGCTGCTGGCCTCGGGCCTGTCCGCCTCAGCCGTGAGCACGTTCGCCGGCCAGACGATCATGCGCGGGTTCCTGCACCGCACGGTGCCGCTTTGGCTACGCCGTCTGGTCACCATGCTCCCCGCCCTAATCGTCGTGGCTCTGGGCGCCGATCCCACCCGAGCGCTCGTGATCAGCCAGGTTTGGTCTCCTTCGGAATTCCGCAGGCCCTGATCCCGCTCGCCTGGCTCACCGGCCGAGTCAGCGTGATGGGTTCCCTGCGCAACAGTTTCGCGAGCTCGCTACCGGTGTGGGGCCTGGCGCTGCTGATCACCGCCCTCAACATCTCTCTGCTCTTGCAGGTCCTTGGCCTATGACCTTCTCCCGGATCCTCGTGCCGCTCGACGGCTCCCGCCTCGCCGAAGCCGTGCTGCCGGCAGCGTGTTCGATCGCCCAGAAGCTCGGCGCGCGGCGGCTGCTTCTGCATGTGCTCGAGCTCGACTCACCCGTGACGGTGCACGGCGAGCCTCACCTCCGCGGTCTGCAGGAGGCGGCGCCTATCTCGAGTCGCACGCTGTGCCACTTCGCCGGCGCGGGCTCGCCGTCGAGGTCCACGTCCACGAACGGCCGGTGACCGACGTCGCCGCCGCGCTCGACGGCCACACGCACGAGGTCGCCGCCGACCTCATCGCGATGTGCGCGCACGGCCGCTCCAACCTCCGCACCCAGCTGATCGGCTCGATCGCCGAGCGGATCCTGCGCGCGGCAGCGTCCCGATCCTCCTGCGCACCGTGCGACGTCCAGGCGGCGCTGGCTTCGAGCTTCGCAAGCTGCTGGTGCCGATCGCCTTCGGCCACGACGTCGACGCGGCGCTCACCGCGGCACGCACGCTCGCCATACCGTACCGCGCCACGCTCGTCCTGCTCGCCGCGCCCGAGCCTCCCCCACCCCCCGCCTCGCGACTGCTGCCGGAAACCACCGCCCTGACCCGCCAGTTCGAACTCGACGATCTCCGCCACCATCTCGCCGAGCTCGCACAGCAGCTGGCCGCCGACCTCGACCTGCAGACGATCGTCGCCGACGCCTCCCCCACCGACGCGATCCTCGACGCCACCGAATCACTCCAGCGGACCTGATCGTGCTGGTCACCCATGCGCACGCTGGCCTGTCGAGCTGGTACGACCGATCCATCGGGCAGCGGCTGCTCCGCCATCCGGACCTCACGCTGCTGCTGATCAGAGAAGCATGAGGTCAGCCGAAGACGGCGCCCAGCGCGTCAATGGTCAGCACTATCCCGATCGCCATGCACAAGGTGCTCCCGACGAGCGGTGCCCGGCGGTCGACACGCTCACGGACAAGAAATAGGTGACGTAGATGGCGGCGATGTTCGTCCGCAGCGCAGGCGCCGGCCGATCGACCACCGTGAGGCAAACGGCGACCGCGATCCTGGCCGGTGCAGCGAATCGACCAGTGCAAGCGGAATCACATCTAAGGGAACACCGATCGTCTCCGCCCGCCTTCATGCGTGCCCCATGTGGAGCATCCGCCCGCGAGTGCAACGACTCGGCGCGCGTGTCCGCTACGCGGGCGCATCGACCCAGCGGTCAAGGAAGCGCATCACGGCCTCAACCTCGTGCATGCCGTGCTCGCGTCGGTGGGTGGTCGATCATCATCGTCGCTCCTCTCCTCTTTCTGGCTGTCATCTACAGCGACGATCGGCCTCGTTCGGCCATGTCTCCTCTACGACTGGCTGAGCGCGTTGAGCGTCGCCTCGGCGCCCGCACCGTCAGGCAGCGACTGCAGCAGCCGAAGCGCTTCGCGCACGTCCGCGCTGATCCGATCAGCGTGTTCCGGGAAGCGCACGTGGACGATGCCTCGCCGTCCATCGACATACATGCTCACGTCGGGTGGACCCAGGCGCAGGAACTCACGTCGCAGCCGCTTGCGCCAGTCCGCTGCGCCCCGCACCCCTCTGGGCCGAAACTCGCTTGCACTCGAACGCTGTTCTGTCGAAACTGCCATCACGGGACTTTCCAATTTGAGGTCGGCGGCATGCCCCGAGGGGCCGAGCATCGATCATCGCGCGTCCCGCGACAGGACACATCGGCGGCCGCTCCGCACAGACTCGCGGGCTTACTACGTACCGAGCACGCACGCGGTAGGGACGGCATCGGCTTTCAGTAGTTGCTCGCGATGTGTCGCGGGTGGCAAGCCTCGACCATCGGACCGTGTCGAACACACTGCGGCTGGTCTTGGTCCTGGTGCTGGTCATGTGCAACGCGGTTTTTGTGCTCGGCGAGTACGCGCTGGTGACCGCCCGGCGCTGGCGGCTGGTTGAACAGGCCGACGCGGGTGATCGCGGCGCCGCGGCCGCGGTGGCGCTGCTCGAGCACCCGATGCGGCTGATCGGTGTTCGACTTCGCCGACACCGAGGTTCGGGAGGTGATGGTCCCGAGACCCAACATCACAGCTCTGTCCGTCGACACGCCGCTCAAGGAGTGCCTCTCGGTCGCCATCGACTCCCCCTACACGCGTCGCCCCGTCTACCGCGACAACCTCGACAACGTAATCGGCGTCCTGCACATCCGCGACATCTTCGCCGCCTACCACCGCGGGCAGCTCGACAGCACGACGCTCCGGGATTTGTTACGGCCCGCGCCGTTCATCCCCGAGACAAAGAACCTCGGAGCGCTCCTCGGAGAGTTTCGGCGGCACCCAGCAACAGATGGCGATCGTGCTCGACGAATACGGCGCCACCCAAGGCCTGGTCACGCTCAAAGACCTGCTCGAGGAGATCGTCTGCGAGATCGCCGACGAATACGACCTGCCTGACGAATCGGTCAGATGGCTCGGCCCCCGGACAGCGCAGATCGCCGGGACATTTCCGATCGACGACTTCCGCGACCAATTCCGCATCGAGATCCCGGAAGAACCATTCCACACCCTCGCCGGCCTGGTCTTCGACCGGCTCGGTCGAACGCCCAAAGTCGGCGACCAAGTACGGATCGACGGCCTCCGCCTCCGCGTCCTCACCATCAAGGGCCTGCGGATCTCCCTCCTCGAGGTGACATTCCCACGGCCACCGACGGCGCGTGCACCCCGTCCAGGGACCTGATAGCCAGACCGGCAGGGCTCGCCGCAGAGCGAGAGCCGTAGAACACACGGATGCCGCGCCCTGGCGCCGTCGGCATGCTGCCCGGCGAAGGGTCGTCCAGGAGACTCATCGGAGCCCACAGGCGGCCGTTCGATCTCTCTGGCGCCAGGCATTTCTTCGAAGAACGTGGCGCGCTCACTCGGATGACCGACCTCGCGATCGCCTGATTCAGCCGTCACCGACGGTCTCTCTGGTGAGCGGAGTGCGAGGTCAGCGACGCGCGATCAGCTGGCGCAGCTCTGCGAGTGGTCGCGTGTTCAGCACGTCGGACGGCTCTAGCCAGCCGCGGCGTGCCTGGTCGACGCCGAAGCGCAGGAAGTCGAGCTGCGCGATGCTTGAGGCGCCGGAGGAGATCGCGACCATGACTCGTTTCTCCTTGGCGAGCTTGCAGTGCACGTCGCTGAGGTCTAGGCGCTCGGGCCGCGCGTCGAGCTCGAGGAAGCGCCCACGCTCGTGTGCGACCTCGATCGTGCGCTCGAGGTCGAGCTCGTAGGGCTCACGCTCGTTGACGAGCCGGCCGGTTGGATGGGCGAGGATCGTGAAGTAGGGGCTGTCCATGGCCCTCAGCACTCGATCGGTTTGCCGGCGCTTGGACAGGTCAAAGCGCCCATGCACCGCGCACACGGTCAGGTCGAGCCGGCGCAGCAGCCGCTCGGGCAAATCGAGCGAGCCGTCCTCGAGGATCTCGACCTCCGCCGACTTGAGCAGGAAGGGATGGCCCTCCAGCTCGTCGTTCAGACGTTCGATCTCGTCGAGCTGCTCGCCCAGCCGCCTCGGGCCGAGGCCACCCGCTGCTGGTGTCCGGTCGGCGACGGCCACGTACTCGTGGCCTCTCTCAAATGCGGCCACAGCCAGGCCCCGCAGCCCTCGCTCATCGCCGGCGGAGCTGTGGACGCGCAGGTCCCCGCGGAGATCGCGTTGCTCGAGCAGGTGCGGCAATCTCCGCTGTACCGCGGCCTCGACCTCCCCCCGGTTCTCGCGCAGCTCCGGCTCGATGTAAGGCAGCCCAACGAGCCTGTACACCTCGCGCTCGGTGCGCCCGCCGAGGCGCTCGTCGTCGCGGAACACGCCGTACTCGTTGAGTTTCAGCCCGGCGCGCTGCGCCAGCCTGCGCACCGCGACGCTGTGTGCCTTCGAGCCGGTGAAATAGCAGAGCGCCGCGCCGTAGCTCTCCTCCCCGACCACCCGCAGGTCGACCTGCAGACCGGACGTAAGCCGGACGGTCGAGCGTGTCGGGCCATGGGCAAGTACCTCCTCTACCTGCTCAAAGGCGAGCAAGGGCTCCGTCGCCGCCGACTGGTCGCCGGCGGTCACCAGGATGTCGAGGTCGCGCACACTCTCCCGCCGGCGCCGGTAGGAGCCCGCGACGATCGCCCGCCGTACCCCGCGCGCTCCACGCAAGTGAGCGACCAGCGCCCGCGCGATCGGCTCGACCGCCGCGAGCCCGACGCGCTGCTCCGGTCCCCTCCTGTGTTCGAGCTCGTGCAGGAGCTTCTGCTCGGTCTTCTCGCCGAACCCATGACGGCCGTGGACGCGACCCGCCCTGAGCGCCCCAGCCAGCTGATCAAGCGTGGTTATCCCAAGCTCGTCGTACAACGCCTTGGCCCGTTTAGGGCCGACTCCCGGCAGCTCGACTAGGTCCGCCAACCCAGCGGGGACACGCGCGCGCGCCTCCTCGAGCGCCGGGAAACGACCCGACTCGACGACACCGACGAGCTTCTCGGCAAGGTCGTGGCCGATGCCCGGCAGCTCGGCCAAGTCCGTGCTCTCCGCGACCAGCGCGGCCAGGCTCTGCGGCAGGTCGCGCACCGTGCGCGCGGCGGTTCGGTACGCACGCACCCGAAACGGGTTCGCGCCCTCGATCTCCAGCAGGTCAGCCAGCCCGTCAAGCATTCCGGCGATCTCGCCGTTGTCGAGCACGTGCCCACTCGCGGGCACCACGCCACTGTGACTCGATGCGGAATCGATCGAGGAGCTCACGCTCTCACGCTACGACGGGCTCCCCCAGCTGCCATCGGCAGATTCCCTCGTGCCCACTAGGTAGAAGCTGCCGATGCGTACACGCACGCCGACACATTACGGTCACAGACAAATGACCGACCGTCAGGAACCGCAACCGCCCGGGCCTCCTGTGGAACAGCGTTGGCGTTCCTCACGGAAGCTTCGACGAGCGATTGGCGACTTCCGGACGAAGTTCGCCCGGAGGCGAAGCCGCGGGGAGATGTCAAGCACCGAGCGCGAGGTGTTTCGCGCAGACACGCCTGCCGATGTCACCAGCGTTCGGGCCAAGAGCAGCCGGCACGGCAAGTCGACCGCGGACAAGTGGAATCAATAACGGGGTCCACCGTCATCCACGTCGGCCCCGGATCGCTGCCGTCGCGCGAGTCCGCGGAGGAGGCGATCGAACTCCTGCTCTCAGGCGGCTATGACGCGGCCGAGATCGATTTCGGCGACGGCTTCTGGATGGGCTGGGACTACGCCCATCGCCTGGGAGCGCTCGCTCGCCAAGCCGGAGTTGCGCTCTCCATCCACGCTCCCCTGGCCGCGTTCGTCGGGCATGCCGAGTACGGCGGCCGAAAGCACCACATGGCGATCGGAATGCTGGACCACAGCGCGGGGATCGCGGTTGCCTGCGGCGCGGCACCAGTGGTGATCCACCCCGGCTTCCTGCTCGGGCGCGAGCGCTCCGAAGCCATCGACGCAGTGGTCGTTCAGCTTGGCGAGCTACGGGAGCGCCTGGCCGCCAAGGAGCGCGCCGTCCCATTCGGCATCGAGGTGATGGGACGAGTACACGAACTCGGCTCACTCGATGACGTGGTCGAGATCTGCCGTCGGCTCAAGCCGTCAAACACGAATACACCGCAACTGAATCCGGATGATTGGGCCAGGCCGGTGCTCGACTTCGCCCACCTGCACGCGACCAGCGACGGCGGCTTCACCAGCCCGGATGCGTTCGCGGACGCGCTGGCTGTCGCCGACCGTGTGCTCGCACCCGGCGCCCCCCTCCACATCCACTTCTCCGACATCAGCTTCGCCAACCGCAACGAGAAGGCCCACCTGCCCTACGGGCAGGGAACGCTCCGAGCCGAGCCGCTTGGGCACGCGCTGGCCCAGTTCGATCGTACCGCGACGGTGATCGCGGAATCCCCCGACGAGGCGTCAAACCAGCAGATCCGGGCGATCCTGCAGCACGCCCGCCTGCCGGCGTGACGCCCCCGGCAGCCTCAACCGCGCTCTGGCGCGGTGGGCGGCCGCGAGTGGAAGTGTCGCTGCGGGGGGCTGGTGCCGTGCGCTCGGCAGTGCGCTGTGAGCGTGGGCTGCCCGGCGAGCCAATCCTCGATCTCCTCCGGCAGGTCCTCCCCATATTCACGGGTGCTCCGGATGCCCTGCGAAGTGGGCGCCGGGAATAGAAGACAGCGGCGGTCCTCCCAGCTGGCTCCGCCGGCCACATCAGTGGTTACCCACCGTGTCTAGGGCGGAGAGAGTCGAACTGCGAGCCGCTCTCACCGCTTGCAGTGGGCGCCGAGTCGGGCCGCCGCGCGGTCTCGGTACTAGTCCGTATCCGCTATCCGCGCGAACGCCCGATGCAGGGCACGCGACGCCTGCGGATGATCCTTGGCACAGCGTAAGCGAGGAGCGGAGGATCGTCATGTCGGTCGCGACCGGAAAGTTCTCTGATCACGCGGGCCGAGCGCGAGCTTAGGGAGCGTTCTCTGAGCGCTACCGCCGGGACCGCACCCTGACGGGGTCAAGTGCCGCGCTGTGCTGCTGCTGGTTGCCACGCGGAGCCCGGCATCCTTGAGCCGTCGCCCGCCTCGCCAGCGACTGGTTCGCCCGCCACCGTGCCGGCACTCCGGCCCCGACGCCGGTGGCCGGGCGCTACATAAAAGTCTGATCCAAGGAGAAGGTTCGATGGGAGTCTGCGAAGTTTGCGGCAACAACTACGACAAGGCGATGGAGATCGTCGTCAGTGGCGAGAGTCACGTGTTTGACAGCTTCGAGTGCGCGATCCACGCCCTGTCCCCCCGCTGCGAGCACTGCGAGTGCACGATCGTCGGCCATGGCGTCGAGAGCGGCGGCGCCTTCTACTGCTGCGCACACTGTGCCCATGCCGCCGGCGTGCAGGAAGCGGTCGACCGCGTGTAGGTGCCGAGTTCCAGCCACCTCCGCGGTCCGGCAGACCTGGCGGAGGCCTCGCACGCGGCAGGGGTGCGGGATCAACGCGTGCTCGCCGCGGTCGCGCGGCTGCCGCGTGCCGTGTTTGTGCCCGGCGATCTCGCCGCCAGCGCCTATCTCGACGAGCCGGTTGTGATCAGCCATCGGCAGGTGACCACGCAGCCCTCGCTGGTGGCAAAGATGGTCGAGGCGCTTGGCCTCAAGGGTGAGGAGAAGGTGCTCGAGGTGGGAACCGGCTACGGCTACCAGACGGCGCTGCTCGCGATGCTCGCCCGCGAGGTCTGGAGCATCGAGCTCTGGCCCGACATGGTGGACGCTGCCCGAGCGGCTCTCGCGAAGGTCGGGATTGGGAATGTGACGCTGCTGGTCGGAGACGGCACGCTGGGGCTTCCCGATCAGGCACCGTTCGATGCGATCGTCGTCGCGGCCGCCTTTCCGACCGTGCCGCCGCCGCTGGCCGATCAGCTCGCCGAAGGCGGGCGGCTCGTTCAGCCGATCGGGCCCGGCGGCCGCGAGGACGTGCAGCTGTTCGAGAAGCGCGGCGACAGGCTAGAAGTGCGGCGGAGCGTCACGGGCGCTTACTTTGTGCGCCTCTACGGCGAGCATGCCTATCCGGTCGAGCAGGCACCCGCGGAGCCGTGACCGCGCCGGGGTCCGGCCGTCGATGCTCCTGTTCGCGGATGGGCGTGATCGTGAAGCGCTGCTCGGCCGCGCGGGTGACCGCGGTCCCCAGGCCAGAGCACGCCCGTTCCAGGCGGGCGGCGATCCAGTCGGCATCGGCTCCCTCGGCCAGCCGTGTGTGACAGTACTCGAGGCGCAACCCGATGAGCTCGAGCTGCTGCTCGGTGTGTGGACGCCATATCGCGAGCACGCCGAGGTCGTTGCGCAGCTTGGGGTCGACCATGTAGTCGTCGAGGACGTCGCCCAGGTCGAACAGCACCGGCCCATCGTTCCAGGCGACGCCGTGAAAAACGTGCGCCGAGTGGCCCGCGACGAGATCGGCCCCCGCCGCACGAAGGCCTGAGGCAGCCCGGCGCTGCCAACGGGCCGGCCTGGTTGTCATGTTCGGTCCCCAGTGCGGAAAGACGATCAGAATGTCGCAGCGCTCGCGGGCCGCAGCGACCCGCTCAAGCAGCCATGAGGGAGGCTCCTCGCGCATGTTCGCGAGTGCGACCCCCGAGCGCCCGGGCGTCGCCGCGTACTCGACGGGATGGTCGGTGACAGCCATCAGCCCCACCCGCACACCGCCCGCCGAGACCACCGCCGGCGAGCGTGCAGCGTCGGCCCCGAGCCCCGCGCCGGCCGTCGCGATGCCCGCACGGTGGAGCAGCTCAAGCGTGTCCTCGAGCGCCTGCTCGCCGAAGTCGAGCGCGTGGTTGTTGGCCAGGCCGACGGCCCGGATGTTCATGGCCTTCAACGCGTCGACGGCAGCCGGCGGGCCGCGGAAGAAGAACGGCTTGCCTTCGATCAGTTGGGTCGGCCGGCCGCGCGAGGAGATGCAGCATTCGAGGTTGCAGATCACCAGGTCCAGTGACCGGGCCAGTTCCCGCAGCTCCGGGGCCCACAGGGTCTCCGGCGGTTGGCGCTCCAGCGCCGCGGCGACCATGCGGCCGAGCATCACGTCGCCGAGCAGCCCGATCGCGATCCCGGCGGGCTCTGCAGGCACCGTTATCCCTTGACGACACCGAGCGGGACCAGCTGGGCCACCCGCCCCGCGAGACCTGCCCGCTCGACCACCGCCACGACGCGCTCGACATCCTTGTAAGCGAACGGCGCCTCCTCGGCCAGGCCGCGGTTGGACGGGCAGCGCACCGCGATCCCCCGCGCCTCGAGATGGTGGCGCAGTTCGGCCCCCGTGATCTTCCGTCGCGCGCCGGTGCGGCTCATCCGCCTTCCCGCCCCGTGACAGGTGGTCCCGAACGAGCGCTCCATTGCCTCGGGTAGGCCGACGAGCACGAAGCTGCTGGTGCCCATCGAGCCGGGAATGAACACCGGTTGGCCAACATCGCGGAACGCGTTCGGAATCTCGGGTGAGCCAGCTGGAAACGCGCGTGTGGCTCCCTTGCGATGGACGCACAGAGTTCGCCCGTGGTGGGTCTCGAGCTTGGCGACGTTGTGCGCCACGTCGTAGACCTGACGCGTTCCCTCCGCCACGCTCGGCCCGAGGATCGCCGCGATCGATTCGCGCACGCGATGCGCCAGCAGCGCCCGGTTGCCCCAGGCAAAGTTCGCAGCACATGCCATCGCCTCCAGGTACCGCCGCCCCTCCGGCGAGCTCAGCGGCGCGCACGCCAGCTCCCGATCCGGCACGCTGATGTGGTAGCGGGCCTGCACCGCGTCCATCGCGCGCACGTAGTCGCTGCACACCTGATGCCCGAACCCCCGCGACCCCGAATGAATCAACACCGTCACCTGCTCTCGCCGCAGCCCGAACACCTCGGCGGCCCGGGGATCGAGGACCTTCGCCACGCGCTGCACCTCGAGAAAATGGTTGCCCGACCCCAGCGTCCCCAGCTGATCGGCGCCGCGCACCCGGGCGCGCTCCGACACCGCCCCCGGGTCGGCGCCTTCAAGACAACCCTCCGACTCGGTGTGCTCGACATCCTCCACGGTGCCGATCCCGTGCTCGGCCAGCAGGATCCTCGGCCCCTGCACGAGCACCCGGTCAAACGCCTGCCCCTTCAACTTCAACGTCCCACCGTGACCCGTTCCCACCGGGACGCGGCGGGAGATCTCGTGCACCAGCGCCTCCGTGCGCCCCCCCATCTCGCCCGCGGTCAGCGGCAGCGCGAGCAGCCGCACCCCGCAGTTGATGTCGTAGCCAACGCCGCCGGGCGAGACGACCCCGTCCGGCAGCTCGGTCGCGGCCACGCCACCCACCGGGAAGCCGTACCCCTGATGGATGTCGGGCATCGCCAGCGCGGCCCCCGTGATCCCCGGCAGCGTCGCCACGTTCTGAAGCTGCTCGAGCGACCGATCCGCGGCGATCTGGCCAATCAACTCGCGATCGGCGAACACCCTCGCCGGCACCCGCATGTCCGAACGCGCTTCGGTGGCCAGCTCCCACACCACCTCATAGACCTGACGGAAGCCTCGCACGCCGGCCTGCGCAACGTCAGACATCGAGCACCACCCTCGCACGAAAGCCCTGCCCTGACGGCTCGAACGCCAGCCGATGGTAGGTGGCCGCCTTGATCAGATGTCTCGGACTCCCGCGTCGACAGCGCACCGCCGCGGCCAAGCCGTCGTCGGACAGCTCAATCCTCACGATGTCCTCGGGCACGAGATCCTCCGTCTCGACCATAAACACGAGCTCATCCAGCCACTCGACCAGAAGAACCGCGCGCTCCCGCCCGCCAAGCGCGATCTCGCGGCAGACAGAAGCTCCCCGGCCCTCGTGGCCGAGCAACTCGGCGAGCGCGAGCAGCGCATCGACGAACACGCCCTCCTCGGTTGGAGCCTCGATCTCCATCTCCAGCTCCGCCGTGTGCTCCACCCACCGGTAGCTCACGTCGGGCGCCTCACGATGAGATAGCGATGTCGCTGGACAGGCATCGCGCTCCACGCGGCAACGCTCACCATCGGGTGCGGTCCGGTGGGCGTAAAAGCAAGCTGAGCAGCATTCGCCGACCCTAGACCCCGGCAAATGTCCCACGCATCCGGGCGTTCGGCCGACCGCGATCGGACGAACTACTGACAGCGAGCTCGCACCTGCAGTGAGACAAGGGACTCGCAGGTCAGTCCTCGTCCGCCGTCAGGGGTTGCCCAAGCTTGGAACTGTCGCGGTAGACCGCGATCGACTTGAGGCCCAGGCGCCATGCCTGGGTGAAGATGTCCTCGATCGCCTCGATGCGAACGTCCGCGGGCAGCGGCACGGTCTTCGACACTCCGCCGCTGAGGAATGGCTGGACGGCGGCGACCATTCGCAGGTGCGCCGACGGCGACAGTGCGCCCGGGCCGGTCGCCGTCTGGAATACGAGGCGCTCGTCGCCTGGAAGGCTGGGGGCGTCCGCGAGGTGACCGTGGTCGAGGGCGTACTCGCTCAGCGTCTCGATCGCCGACTCGGTGTGGCCGAGCGAGGCGAGGCCGTCGACGACCGCTCGACTCGAGAGCCGGACCTCCCCGCCGTCGGCAAAACGCTTGGTCGTGGTGAGCGCGTAGTAGGGCTCGATCCCGGTCGTCTCGCAGTCGAGCATCAGGCTCACCGTGCCGGTCGGCGGGATCAGCGTCGTCTGGGCATTGCGGAATCCATGGCGGCGGCCCAACTCGAGCGCGCGCGTCCATTCGCGGCGCGCCGCGCGCAACACCTCTGCGGGTTGCTCGCCACCGAGGCGGTGAAGCGCCTCCGCATGCCGCTCGAGCACGTCCAGCATGGGCTCGCGGTTTCGCTCGAACTCCGCGAACGGGCCGAGAGCGGCCGCCAGCTGGGCGGAGCGGCGGTAGGCGACCGCGGTCATCAGCGCGGTGATCGCCGCGGCCCAGTCACGGCCCTGATCTGAGTCGTAAGAGATGCCAAGCGTCAGCAGCAACGCGGCGAGATTGGCGTAGCCGATCCCGATCTGGCGCAGCCGCCTGGCGTTGCGCTCGATCGTCTCGCTGGGATAACCGGAGCCGTCGACGATCGCGTCCTGCGCGATGACCAGCAGCTCGACCGCGTGAGTGAAGCCGTCGACGTCGAAGTCGCGTCCTCGCCGGAAGGCGAGGAGGTTGATCGTGGCAAGGTTGCAGGCCGAGTCGGCCACGTTCAGGAACTCGCCGCACGGATTGCAGGCGGTGACCGGACCGGTGTTGGGGCAGGTGTGCCACCGTGCGATCTGATCGGCGAACAGCAGCCCGGGATCACCGCAGCGCAACGCCGACTCGGCGCAGGCAGATAACACTCGACGGGCGGGCAGCGACTCAAGCACCTCGCCCGTGGTGACCGCCCGAAGCTGCCAATCGCCCCCATCGAGTGCCAGACGCATGAACTCGTCGCTCACCCGCACCGAGTGGTTGGCGTGCTGGAAGGCGAGCGAGCTGACCACCTCCTCGACGGAGTACCCGGCGGCGAGCAGCGCCCGACCTCGATCCTCCTCGCGTGCCTTGGCTTCGATGAACTCGAGGATGTCGGGATGCGAGGCGTCGAGCACGACCATCTTCGCGCCGCGCCGCGCCCGGCCCCCCGCCCGGATCGTCGCCGCCCACGCATCCGTCGCGCGCATGAACGACACCGGCCCGCTCGCCAGGCCGCCGCGCGACACCGCCTCGCGGGAGGAGCGGACCGGCGAGAGGTTGATCCCGGCGCCGCCCCCCTGCTGAAAGATCAGCCCCTCGCGGGTGTTCCAGTCGAGCAGCTCGGGGATCGAGTCCTCGGCCTTCAGGATGAAGCACGCCGAGGTCAGCGGACGCTCGCCCACCCCGGCGTTGAGCCACACCGGCGTGGCGAACGTCGCGCGCTGGGTAACGACCAGTGCGGCCAGCTCGTCCCCAAGCGCGTCGCGCTCGCCAGCCCCGCCGACCTGACCGCCCTCGAGCGCCCACGAGGCGATAGCCCCGACGACGCGGTCCACCAGCCCCCGCACGGAATGCTCGCGTCGGCCGTCCGGTGCGGTGGCGAAGTAGCGCCGGGCCACCACCGCGACCGCCAGGCTCGACCAGCTGAGCGGAGCCTCGATGTCGTCGGCCGTGAACGCCACACGCCCGTCTCGCTCGGTGATCCTCACCGAGCACCGCGACCACTCCACCAGCTCGAGCCCGCTGCTGCCCTCGTGCGTCAGCGTCCGCTTGACGAGCGGAGTTCGCTCCCGGCGAGCACCTGACGGGCCGGTCGTCGCCGTTACGTCACCCGCTCTCCCGCCGCCCGAAGGTGCCGCTCGAACCAAACGCCAGCCAGCCGCGATACCTCCTCGAGCGCTCCCGCCTCCTCGAACAGATGGGTGGCGCCGGGCACGACCGCCAGCTCCGAGGGTGCTTTGAGCAACCGCTGGGCTTCACGGTTGAGCTCGAGGACGATCTGGTCATCGCCGCCGACGATCAGCAGCACCGGCGCGCGGACCTCTGGTAGCCACCTGGCCGCGAGGTCCGGTCGTCCGCCACGGCAGACGACCGCACCGATATCCTGGCCCAGTTCGGCAGCGGCGCACAACGCCGCGCCGGCGCCAGTGCTGGCCCCGAAGTAGCCGACCGGCAGCGAAGCCACCGCTGGCTCCTCCTGTGCCCAGCGCGTCGCCGCGACAAGCCGCGCGGCCAACAAAGAGATGTCGAACACGTTCGCGCGATCGAGCTCCTCGTCGACCGTCAGCAGGTCAAGCAGCAGCGTTGCCAGCCGACGCTCGTTCAACCCCCGCGCAACCAGCCGATTTCGCGGGCTGTGGCGGCTCGAGCCGCTGCCGTGCGCGAATACGACCAAGCCTCCAGGCGACTCCGGCACAACGAGATCGCCGAGAAGCTCGAGTCCGCCGCCGGCCGGGATGCGGACTCCGCTGGAGCTCAGAATCGGCCCAGGTGCCGGATCGTCGGCGTCGCCAGCAAGGAGCTTGGCGATCTCCGCGTCCGCGGTCTGCTCGAAGTGCTCGTACCACACGCCGACCGCCCACATCAGCTCCGGCTCGAGCAGGCAGACGACCTCGTCGGCCTCCCCGCCCAGCGACCGGACCGCGTCTGGCACGCCCACCGGCACGGCGAGGATCAGCCTTCGCGGCTCGCGCGCCCGCACGGCCCGTAAGGCCGCGCGGGCGGTGCCACCGGTGGCCAATCCGTCGTCGACGACGATCGCGGTCCGCCCCTTCACCTCGAGCGGCGGCCGGCCCCCTCGGTAGCGCTTGACGCGCGCCTCAACCTCGGCGCGGGCGCGCGCGATCGCCGCCTCGAGTTCCTCCGCGCTGACGAGTAGTTCGCGGACGATCTCCTGATTGAGCACGCGCACGTCGCCCTCGGCGATCGCGCCGATGCCAAGTTCCGGATTGCCGGGAGCACCGATCTTTCGCACCACAAGCACGTCGAGCGGCGCCCGCAGCGCCTGGGCAACCTCAAAGGCGACCGGCATCCCGCCGCGGGCGAGTCCCAGCACGACCGGGTTCTCGATGGCGAGCGAGCTCAGCCGCACGGCCAGCTCGCGTCCGGCGGCGCGTCGATCGGTGTACCTGCGGATGGTGGTTTCGAGCATCAGTTCGATCCTCCGGTCGATCGCCGCACCTAGGTCATCTCGTTCTCGGCGACGCCGCGTAGGCATAAGGGTGGTTGAACACCTCCAGCGGCCGTTCGCCCTCCTCGACCTCAACGGAGAAAGCCTCGCCGGTCCGGTCGTCGTTCACCGTCACGAGCACGCTTCCGTCCGCCTCGCACCACACAGGAGCCGGACGTCCATGCCGTCGGCCTGGCGGCCATCCAACTCACGCATCGATATCAGGAGCTCGGAGGTCATCTTGTTACTCCGGGTCGCGGTTGAAGATGGGGCGAGTGTCTCAGCAGGCACCGGTGCCGCCATCGGGAGAGGACGCCCGGTAGACCACGGCGAAGCTCGCATCGACGCGCGCGACCTTCCCGCAATGCGTCGAGCTGGCCACGGCCGGCATCTACGTCGGCAGTCACGCGAGCTCGATCAGGCCGTAGTCGCCGTCGTAGCGCCGGTAGACGACGCTGCCGCGGCCGGTCGCAGCGTTCTCGAAGAACAGGAAGCGATGGCCGACCGCGTTCATCTCCGCCACCGCCGCCTCCAGCTCGATCGGTGAAGAGAATCGGCTCTGCTCCACAAACCGTCCCGTCTCGTCAGGGAGCTGCACCGAACGCGGCTCGATCACCGCAAGCAGCCCGTCGTCGCGCCAGTACACGACCGCGTCCGCATCCGTCCCGGCGTCATGGAAGAGAAGAAAGTCATGATCGAGGTCCTCGAGCGCGTTCGCCGCCTCGCCGACCGACATAGCGCCGAACACGAAGGACTTGCGACTGACTATCTCGCGCTCCTCAGTCGGCCGCACGAATGTCGGGGGTCGCGGCGGGGACCAGGAGCGATGAGACCACTCCCCTGGTGGAGCCTGTGCCGGTTCGCGCTCGCGAGTTATCAGCCGCTCGACATATCGGCGCAGATGCCGCTGCAGGCGCTCCGCGACGTCGTCGACCGCTGCTTCCATCGACGGCGCAGCCGTGCGGGCCCGGACGAAGCGGCCTTGAAGGTCGACCTCCGCCTCGGCACGCGCCGGCATCGAAATCCGCGGATTGGCTTCCTGGATGAGAACGACTCGGACGCCGAGAATCGGCCCTTTCACCAGCCTCTCCAGATCACCAAGCTTCTCCCGGGCCTGCTCGCGAGCATGGTCGCTCACGTCGCCCCGCGTCGTCACCTCGATGTTGATCGGGGTCATCGATCCTCCACCGGTCGCTTCCGAGCCTCGATCCTCGCGCCCTGCATCCGTTCCGGCATCGGTCAAAGTCGCTGATCGCGATCGGTGCGAACTACGGCACGACGAGTCGTGATCGCCGATCGTGTCTGCCCGGGAGCTCGCACGTCGGGAGTCGATGCCCTTGAGGCACCCTACGAGATCGCCCGCTCGGTAGTTGTCGCGCTTCAGAACTGCGGGAACTACGCGATGCCGCAGGCCTGGACCGGGCGTAGGTTGAGTGGAAACGATGTCCGCGGCCTGTTCAAACCGCTGCGACGCCGATTTATGCTGGGGCAGCTAGCCATGGCCGTGAGCCTGATTGTGCTCGTACTGGGGGGCACCGGATGCGGCGGCAAGTCGAAGACGACGACCACAAAGACTCGCACGGCCACCACGAGAATCACCACGACGACCACGCCTACGTCCTCGGTCTCCACAGGGCCCGTGCACGGAAGGCTGAGCGCCGAAAATCATGCTCCCGTCGTCAATAAGGACTGGCGCTACTCGCTGACCGTGACGGACGCTGCCGGCCATCCGCTCTCCGGGACCGTGGATATCGAGTTCGTATTCAGCGGAGCGGTGGTAGGACGCGACACTCCGCCGACTCACCCGGTGACCAACGGCCGCTGGCACGACACGGTCCGGTTCCCGGCCGATGCCGTCGGCGAGCCACTTACCTTCCGCGCGGTCGTTCACACACGCATGGGCTCGATCACCCTGGACTGGTCGATCATGGCGCGGCCATGAGTGCCCTACGCCACCCGCTTACCGTCGCGCTACGCTCGCGTGGCCAGACCGACCGCCCACTGCGGGCACCCGACGGCGGTGTCGATGTCGTGGCCCGCGACGTGGTCAAATCGTTCGGACCGATCCAGGCGCTGCGGGGAGTCTCCCTGACCGTCGCGACATCAGAGTTCGTGACCATCACCGGACCGTCTGGCTCTGGCAAGAGCACGTTGCTAAACCTCATCGGAAGCCTCGATCAACCCGACTCGGGAACGATCACGGTTGCGGGCACGCCCGTACCCGAATCGCGATCAGCGGTCGGGTTTCGCCGGCGGGTGGTCGGTTTCGTCTTTCAGGAGAACCTCCTGCTTCCCTACCTGAGCGCGCAAGGCAATATCGAGGCCGCGCTGCTGGGTGCAGGCATGGGCCGCCGCGAGCGCCGCGGACGGAGCCGGGAGCTGTTGGCCGAGGTAGACCTCCTCGATCGCGCCAGCCATCTTCCCTCGGAACTCTCCGGCGGTCAGCGCCAGGCGGTCGCGCTCGCCCGCGCGCTCGCCAACCGGCCTCGCCTGCTGCTCGCCGATGAGCCAACCGGGGCTTTGGACTCAGCGAGCGGAGCGCGTGCTCTCGATCTGCTCGCAGCGCTGCGCGAACGGCACGGGATGACGCTGATCGTGGTCAGTCACGACAGCGCTGTGGCAGACCGAGCCGATCGCGTCCTGCACCTCGTAGACGGGCAAATCCAGGACGGCTGAGGAGCTTTGCTCAGGTGGCTGCAAGCGCCACGACCGACTCTGATCGGGCGACTCGCCAGATCGGGTAGACGGCGCCGAGCACCCCGATCAGGATCCCGATCAGGATCGCCCGGCCGAGACGCCAGAGGGTGAGAACGGGAGAGACGAACGCGCCTAACCCCAATGCCCCGGGGAGCAGCCTGCTTGCCGCCACGCCGAGCAGCAACCCCGCGCCGGTGCCCAGCGCGCTGACCGCCACCGCCTCGCCCAACACCAGCCCGCCGAGCTGCCGCGCGCTCCACCCGATCGTCGCCAGCAGTGCGAGCTCGCGCCGACGCTCGAGCACAGCGGCCAGCATCGTGTTGGCCACAGCGAGCGTCCCAATGATCAGCGCCAGCACAACGATCAGCAGCACCGCCTTGCCGATCAGCTGATTGTTCGCTCCCGCCCGAACCGCCTCGCTCGGCTCGGAGATCGCCAGCAGACCTGGAAAAGCCTTCGACAGCTCCTTGACGGCTTGCGCGGCCGTCGTCTGAGGAACCACCCGTACAGCAAACGTGGTCGCTTCGTCGCTCGTGCGCCCCGCGAGCGCCTGAGCATCGTTCAGCAGCATGATCACCCCGGTGTCCTGTTCGGTGATCCCGGAGTGGTAAACGCCAGCCACCGCGAACGTGCGACGGCCGAGCCGCAGCGTGCCACCAACACCTAGGTGCAGCTGGCGGGCGAGCCGATCGCCCACGTCGACACGACCAGGGCTCATTGGTCATCCTTAGGTTGTCGCGACCGTTGAGGTCGCGGTGGCCTCGACCGCCGCCGGGAGAGGGCCCTTTTGAGCTTGCCCCTTTGGAGGGCCCGCGTTAGACCAGCCCCTCCCGGCGGGGTGAGGTGCCGCAAGCGGCAACACGACGTAGCCCTTGGAGGGCCAGTCAATGAGCGCCCGCAACGGTACCTCGTGGTCGGGGCGCTGTGAAGACCTGACCAACGAGGAGTAAGTGATGGAAGGTAGTTTCGCGGGCGTCGACTGGGCGTCTGAGAAGCACGACGTGGTCGTGCAGAACGCGGCCGGGGAGGAGCTTTTGGCCGCATCGTTTGCGCATGATGAGGCGGGGCTGCGGTCGCTGTGCCGCCAGCTGGTGCGCTTGAAGGTGGAGCTGGTGGCGATCGAGCGCCCGGACGGGGTGCTGGTCGAGCGGCTGCTGGACGCCGGGCTGGGGGTGCTCGCCTTGCATCCCAACCAGGTCACCGCTGCGCGGCCGCGCTTCCGCGTCTCGGGCGGCAAGTCCGATGGCTTCGACGCGTTCGTGCTGTGCGAGCTGGCGCGCACGGACCATCGCCGCTTCCGGGTGCTCGAGCCCGACAGCGACCAGACCAAGGCGCTCAGAGCGCTGTGCCGCGGGCGGGAGGATCTCGTGCGGACGCGCACGGCGCTGAGCAACCAGCTGCGCGCCGAGCTGGAGCGGTTCTGGCCGGGAGCGGTCAAGATCTTCCGCTCGCTCGACAGCCCGATCGCGCTGGCGTTCCTGGAGAAGTACCCCAGCCCGATCGAGGCCAGAGCGCTCGGCGAGCAACGGCTGGCCGCGTTCCTCCGCCACCAGCACTACAGCGGCGGTAAGACTCCTGCCGAGCTGCTGCGCAAGCTCCGCAGCGCCCCGGAGGGCCGCGCCGGCGAGGTCGAGATCCACACCCGCCGGCGGCTCGTGCTCGCCCTCGTCGCGCTGCTGCGGCCGCTGGTTGCCCAGGTCAAGCAGCTCGAGCGCCAAATCGCTCAGGCGCTCGCCGAGCATCCCGACGGCGAGCTGTTCCGCCCGCTGTTCCGCGACCCCAAATCGGTCATCACCGCCGCCGAGCTGGTCTCGGAGATCGGCGACTGCCGCGCGCGATACCCCAGCGGTGATGCGCTCGCTGGCGACGCCGGCCAAGCCGCGGTGGCGATCGAGTCCGGCAAGCGGAAGGTCGCCCGCTACCGCTGGGCGTGCAACAAACGCCTCAGGGACGCGGTCTGCACGCTGGCCGACTCACCCGCCACTGGCACCCCTGGGCCGCCGACCACTACGCCCGCGCGATCGCCCGCGGCCACGACCACCCTCGCGCGATCCGCGGACTGGGCCGCGCCTGGTGCCGCGTGCTCTGGCGCTGTTGGCAAGACCGCACCCCGTATGACCCGGCCCGCCATCGCGCCCTCCAGCAACACTGCACCGTGACCGTCCCCACCCCGTCCGGCCCCCGGCCCGACACAGCCGCCACCCAGCGGATGCTCGGCGCCGCCGTCACCCCCCAGGGGCGGGCCGAAGGCACGAGCGCAAAGCGCT
>Ga0116224_10000953_pt1 | contig 20522 bp, 20 predicted proteins | sample Sb_taG_9_FD_89699 | JGI IMG/M metagenome (GOLD analysis project Ga0116224, IMG submission 89699) | Peat soil microbial communities from Weissenstadt, Germany - Sb_50d_b_LC metaG | ecosystem: Environmental > Terrestrial > Soil > Wetlands > Peat | place: Germany: Weissenstadt | collected 2010-09-21 | reverse complement strand
GTTCGCCGGCGGGTACTTCTACCAGCCGACCGTGCTCAAGGGCCACAACAAGATGCGGGTCTTCCAGGAGGAGATCTTCGGCCCGGTGCTCGCGGTGACCACCTTCCGCGACGAGGCGGAGGCCATCGAGATCGCCAACGACACGCTGTACGGGCTCGGCGCGGGCGTCTGGACCCGCGACGGCGACCGGGCCTTCCGTGTGGGCCGCGCCATCAAGGCGGGCCGGGTGTGGACCAACTGCTACCACCAGTACCCGGCGGGCGCCGCGTTCGGCGGGTACAAGATCTCCGGCATCGGCCGCGAGACCCACAAGATGATGCTGGAGCATTACAGCCAGACCAAGAACCTGCTGGTCAGCTACGACACCAAGCCGCTCGGGCTGTTCTGATGCCCGAGCGGGAGCAGGCTCCTTCGCGGGGCCCGGCATCGGCATCGGCTGGGACCCGGGAGAAGGCGCCGGCCGGGCATCCTGGCGGGAAGCCGCCCGCCAGGATCTCGGCCACCCCGGCGACGCGGCGGGCTGGAACCGCGCGATCCGGTTCGCCCGCGGGGCTGGCGGGCACATGGCGGTGCTGCAGGTTGCCGAGCAGGCCCGCGCGCACCAGGTGGCCCGGCTCGTGTTCGCCCACATCGGACGTCCCTCGCTGCGCGCGATCGATGCCGGCTACCGTCTGCCGTTCGGGGAATGGGGCCAGCCGGGCCGCACCTACCAGCTGCCTCCGCACACTCATGGCGCCGCCCGGCATGCCCAGTGACCGGCGCCGCGGCCAGTTCGTCCCTTCCACGGCGCGCACAGATCAGAACAGGGAGGCGGTGGGTCGGCGCCACATCGGCGGGCCGATCCACCGCCCTGGTTGATCTGAGTTGGCCACCGGCGGGATTGTGGCTCAGCGGACAGACCCGGGATCAGTGCTCGTTACTTGAACGAAAGCTGAAGTTTCGTCCGGAAGGTGATCCCGCCGCCTTCATCCAGGTGGATGTCCTGCCCGACCACTTCAGCGACCCGGAGGCCGTGGAGAGTGTCGCCTGCGGTCTTGACCGCCTGCGCTGCCGCGTCCTCCCATGAAGTGGTGCTTGTTGGTGAATCTGGAGGGGTCCTGCGCGGAATGGGCCAGGGCTGGGCGACCGGGAAGTGGTGGGCCACGGCCCTGGCCCGACGACGCCGGCGAGATCCTCCACTTGATTGACCTTTCTGACCGGCACCGGCGTCCGTGTTCGTCACGCAGCTTCTAGCTCCATCTCTTGCAGGAGGAACTCTTCTGTATTGACCGCATTGGTGATCTTCTTGTCTGCCGTACGGATTGCCTCCCAATCGATTGGCACGGGAGTTTCCTCGGGCCCCACGAGTTCCTCCATGGCGTCTGATAGCGCGTGAGCTTCGCCCACCGTCAGGTCTACAGTGATCATCTGCGCCTCGCCTCTTTCCGCATGACCCAACCGGCTCGGCCGCAGGCAGGGTGCGCCTCCTAATCTCTAGGATCACTCACCTCCTGCTGGGCATCAAGCACGATGCCTCCGTTTGTCAAGGACCTATGCGGACAACAATCTGTCTGATACGTCACAGGTCGATTGCTCTCGACCAGGCCTTTCCGAACAAGCAGGCGCCAGTGCGCCCCGTGGGGTGCCAGAAGTCTGCCCGGCCTGTGAGCTGCAGCGATAGGTCAAGACCAGCCGTAGGCATGATGATCGACCGCGTCCCTCCGCCTGCTCTATCTCATCTTCGCGCCGCTGTGCAGTTGGCTGGTCCTGCTCGGCCGGTCGTCAGCCCCATGGACGTGGAGCTCCTCGTGCTGCGGCACGAGGTCGCCGTGCTGCGCCGGGCCTATCCACGGCCCCGGCTGGACTGGGCCGACCGGGCGGTCCTCGCCGCCCTGATCCGGCTGCTGCCGGCAAGTCCGCGGATGCACCGGCTGGTCACCCCCCGGCACCGTCCTGCGGTGGCACCGCCGCCTGGTCACCCGCAAGTGGACCTACCCGCACCGGATGGGACGGCCGCCGGTCAGCGCCGAGATCGTCACGCTCATCGAACGGCTCGCCACCGAGAACAACGCCTGTGGATACCAGAGGATCCAACGAGAGCTGCTCAAACTCGGCCACCAGGTCAGCGCACCCACCATCCGCAGGGTCCTCAAGGCCCTGAAGATCCCCCCGGCACCCAGACGGCACACCGACACCACGTGGCGCCAGTTCCTGCACGCGCAAGCCGCGACCATGCTCGCCACCGACTTCTTCCACGTGGACTGCGCGGTCACCCTGCAGCGCATGTACTGCCTGTTCGTGATCGAGGTCGGCTCACGCTAATCGGCAGGCAGGGCCGTCGCCGGGCACCTCTGCCGCAGGCTCGCCGCCGGGCGGGCCGCGTCCGGCAGGGCCGAGCTCACCGCCGCGGGCAGCGGACTGGGCGGTGCCGGGATCGGCGATCAGCAATCTCGACACCGCCCCCGGGTCGCCCGACCACCGGGGCCAAAAGGTGGTCGCGCTCACCTTCGACGATGGACCGTCTCCGGTCTACACCCTCCAGATCCTGCGGATCCTCGCCGCCGCCCGGGCACCGGCCAGCTTCGAGATCATCGGCCTGGACGGCGCCGCCTACCCGGGCATCTTGCGTGCGGAGAACGCGACGGGCATGGTGCTGGTGAACCACACCTGGACCCATGTCGACCTCGCGGTGCTGCCCGCCGGGAGCTGGCCGGCCGAGGTCGACCGCACCAGCAGCCTGCTGCGCGGCGTCACCGGCCATGCGGTCCGGTGCCTGCGGCCGCCGTACGGCCTGGGCGATCCGCAGGTGCAGGCCCAGCTGCGCGTGCGCGGCCTGGCCGCACTCGGCTGGGACGTCGACCCGTCGGATTATCTGAGGCCGGGCGCCGCGGTGATCGCCCGGCGCGTGCTGGCGGCCCTGCATCCTGGCCCGCCAGGAACGCCGGCCCGGTGCCGACGCCGTCGCCGGCGTTGGCGAAATACAGCACCGAGTCCTCGTTGACCAGATCGGTGACGATCGCAGACCCGGTGTCCACCCGCCACTGCTCGGTGCCGGCCGCCGTGTCCAGCGCGTACAAGGTCCCGTCGGTGCTGCCGGCGTACAATGTGCTGCCGATCACGACCGGGCGGCCCTGCACCTTAGACCCGCTGAGCTGGTGTGACCACTTGGTGGAACCGTCGGCGGTATTCAGCGCGACGATCGTTCCCCCGGTGGGGACGAACAGCGTCGATGAGCCCAGCGCTAGGTCCGCGGTGATGTCGGCGGACAGCGCCACCTGCCAGGTGATCGTCCATTGCTGCGGATCGGCCGGGAGCGCACTGACCAACATTTCGGCGGCCCCGGCCGGGGTTGCCGCCGCGTTCCTGCCGATGTAGACGCTGGTGGCGTCGACGACCGGCTCGGTCATGAACTGCGACTGCCCTTCCTGGTGCGACGCTTCGGCAAAGAACCTGACCTGCATGGCTCCGCTGGCCGGGTCGCCCCAGGCCAGGCCACCGGAGGACAGGCCCTGAACGCCCGCGTACAGCGTGCCGCCCAGCACCACGGGACGGGTCAGGAAGGCCGTCGCCGGCGCCAGGTGGGCCGGCTGCTGCCACACCGGTTCACCGGTGGCCACGTCCACCGCGTGGATCTCCACGAAGTTCAGCGACGTCTGCTCGTAGGGCGACTGGACCCCGACGTAGGCGGTCGAGCCGTCCGTGCCTACCGCCGCGGGGATCACCACGCTGGTCAGCTGGCTCTCCGGCCGGACATCGTAACTCCATCGGACCTGCCCGGTCTCCAGCTCCACCGACCGTAGGAACGCCCCGCCGGTACCGCCAGTGTCGTTGTCGGTGCACAGCAGCCCCTGCTGTGACAGCAGCGGCCCGGTCGGCGACTCGCCGGGGGTCGGGTAGGTCCAGACACTGGCCGGCAGCGGCTGCTGCGGCAGCACCGCCGCGACCACCGCGGCGTTCCCGGTCATTCCGGCCTTGGTCCCGGTGACCTGGTTGACCACCACCGTGGGCAGCGCGGGGTTCGCGCCGCTGCGGTTGCACAGCACCTTCAGGCCGGGCTCATTGCCGATCAGCGTGACGTACTGGTACGAACTGATCTGTGCGGGGGTGCAGGCGTTGTCCCACACCCGGATGTCGTACAGCTCGCCGTTGATGGCAGCCATCGAGCCGGCCGCGGCCCCGATCTGGAACATGCCCTCGGACTGCTGCAGCGCCGGCATCTGGAACACGTCCGCGGCGGCGACGCCGTCCTTGTAGAACGTCACGTAGTTCTGGTTGAACACCACCGCCACGTGATGCCACGCCCCGTCGGACACCGGCCTGGTGTCAGCCGACTGGTACGAGGTGCCGCGCCATGAGAAGCTGAGCGCGTCGTTCCCGGCATAGGCGAACAGCGGCTGGAGCACCGACTGCTGATCACCCAGCTGAACCATGCACACCAGCGCCTGGCCGGTCGCTGCCACCCCGGCGGCGGTGGACATCTTCATCCAGCACTCGAGGGTGGCCGCGCTGCTGTCGAACTGGACGCCGGCGGTCAGCATGTTGACGGAATCCTGGGAGCCTCCGCTGAAGGACAGCGCGCAGGACGGAGCCGGCAGGTCGGTGGTGATAACCTTCCCCGCGGTGATCGAGCCAGTGGCACCGCCCGCCTGGTTCGTGATCACCTGCCCGGAGGCGTCGAACGAGGTCCGCACGGTCAGCCCGGGCTCGGTCAGCGACAGCGGCGCCCAGCGCCAGGACGCGATCTGCTGCGCCGACCGGGCAACCGACCAGACCCGCACGTCATACAGCTGGCCTACGAAGCCGGCGCCGAGCCGAACCCCGCGCCGAGCTGGAAGGTCCCGGCCGCCGACTGCGTTCCGTTCACGGACAGCTGGTCGGCAGTGGCCACCCTGTCCTTGTAGAAGGTGATGGCCCCGCCGTCGAACACGACCGCGATGTGATGCCACTGCCCGTCGGTGACCGGCGTGGTATCCGCCGACGTCCACCCCGGTGCGGTTCCGCCGGTATTCCAGTACACCGAGATCTGGTCACCGCCGACGCTTATCCGCGGCGTCGCCCCCGGCGGGTTGCTGCCGATCACGATCGTCTGGCTCGCCTTGCTGGTCGTGCGGATCCAGGCCTCGAACGTCGCCGCGCTGGTCGACACCGACTGCGCCCAGTTCCCGCCGACGTTGCCCCACCCATTGGCGGCCGCGAAGGCCAGCACCGGACCCGTGACCGCTGAACCGCCAAGTTGCCTGCCCAGCACCCGGCCCACCGGACCCCGAAGACCGGGCTCAAGCCCCTCCGCTGCGGTCTGGTAAGGGGGCGGTACTTGCGAATTTGCGTCCACGTGCGGCCCTCCGTCCCTGAGACGATGCAGACATAACCTTCCCACCCCCCCGCCAGATCGGCGACAGGGCGGTCCAGGTGCTGCCGCGCCGCTGGGTGGCAGAAAGAACCTTCGCCTGAATCAGCAAGCACCGCCGCACCGTCCGGGACTGCGGGCACCTGACACCGCGCAGGCTCCGCCACGTCACCGGCCAGGGTCAACTGCCGTGCGCCCACAAAGGACCCAATTCCGAGTCAGTACGCGGGCGCGCAACGCTCTCATTTCCGCTCTCATTTCGCAGATCCGGAAGTGAAAGTGACCCTGGCCTGGATCACCCGCTGCCGCCGCACCGTCCGGGTCGCCGGATAATACGAGCGGCTGACCGGGCACCACGAAACCATCGTCTACTGAGCCATGATCATCACCATGACCCGCCGGCTCGCCCGCCGGCCTCGACCGCGCCAAGAAGCAAACGACGTCACGGGCGGTACCGCAGCCATTTTACGCCGGGACGGCGCCGCGCCGGCGGCATAGGGCTGATCCGGTAGATTGCCGCCTATAGATGTCCCCAAGATCGTGACGGATACCACCACGCAGCGCTGGTCGCGCCGGCGCTTCATGGGTGGCGCGGTGGGTGTGGCCGCGCTCGGGTCGTTCGCGGCCGCATGCGGCAGCGGCGCGGATCAGCCGGCGAGCGCCCCCACGTCGGGCGCGCCGGCCTCGCCGGCAAGCGGCACCAGTACCTCCCCCGGATCCACCACGACCACCTCCGGCGTCGACGCCGAGCTGGTCAGACTGCGCTACGAGGGCCTGAAGCCGTTCGCGCCCGCACCGGCGCCGCCGGCCGTCAAGCCGATCACGCTGAGCGTGTCCGACCCGACGGTGTTCTCGCACGTGCCGATGACCGACAAGGTGGTGTTCGTCACGATCGACGACGGCATCGAGAAGGACCCCAAGTTCATCCAGATGGTGAAGGACTTCCAGATCCCCATCACCATCAGCCTCGCGGACGTGCTGATCAGGGACGACTACGCGTACTTCGAGAAGCTGTACGAAACCGGCTATATATCGATCCAGAACCACACGGTCACCCACCCGCTGGACATGCCGGGCCTGCCGGCCTCGCGCCAGCTCGACGAGATCTCCGGCCAGCAGGACAAGCTCCACAAGGAGTACGGGACGACGCCGTACATCTTCCGGCCGCCGGGCGGCAACTACGACGCGACGACGATCCACTCGGTCAGCCAGGCAGGCCTCAAGGGCTTGATGCTCTGGAAGGAGGCCATGCAGATCACGGACATGGAGTACCAGACTTCCGCGCGCACCCTCGACCCCGGGGACATCATCCTCTGCCACTTCCGCGGCCCGGCGCAGCTACACGGCGAGACCATGGTGCATATGATGATCCACCTCTACAAGCACATCCAGGCGCAGGGCTTCACCGTCGCCGACGTCACGAAGTACGTGTAGCCACCAGCTCGCCCTTGCCGATCTCCAGCGTGGTGACGGCGAGCCGCTTACAGCGGAATACCAGCTAGTCGTCTGGGATCCACAGTCCCAGGACGCCTATCTGCCAGGAGCGCAGGCGCCGCCAGCGCGCCCGGCTTGATCAACGAGGTCCCAGCAGGGGAATGTGAGCGGCGGCGCCGCGGACAAGCAGGAGACCTGATAAGCGGTCACCAGGGCCGCCCCTGTCGGCGGGGTGTTCTTCGGGTGGAAGAACTTCTACACCAAAGACCATCCGAGGATGAGCCCGCAGCAGACCGTGGCCACGGACCCGCACCTGTCCATGATCTCGTACCAGTAACCACACCCTCTGGGCCAGCCGCAGCCAGCAGGCCGCCGCCCCAGTAGCGGTAACGGTCACGACCGGGGGCCACCCGTGACCTGATCGCGGGCCACACCGTGAGTCTCCGCGCCCCAGGCAAGGCTCACCGGCACCGCCCAGCCGGTCTTGATCCACCTAGGATCTACCGCATGGCTGCGTGCCGCGACCAGCGCCGGACGACGGCGAAAACCGGTATCAGCTCCACAACCCAGTTGCCTCGCACTTTCCGTGGATGCCGCACCGGCATGCCCGGCATCAGCACGAATCGTCGGGGCTAGTGGGGAAGGCTGGAAAGCGTTGTAATCGTCGACGTCTCAGCTGTGGGTGAGCCATTGACCGACGTGCAAGCCGGCAGGTAGGACCTGGCACCAGGTAGCCACGCAGAGATGACCACGCTTCCCGAACCGCCCGGCGGGCTCACGCGAAGGCGCACATATGGCGCGGGGCAGCGAGCGCTGCCTCCAGCCGGCTGATCGTCGGCCGCTACCACTGCATAGGCGGAATCTCCCGAGTGGAGTGTCACGACGGGTGACGGGGCCGCGTATTGCCAGGCGCCGAACATGGTCGACTGCGCATGCCGCAGGGGCGTGGCCGCCCCCGCGGCCGTCAGCCCGGTCACGACGGGCCAACCGCTCATGCGGCACGAGGTACGGCTGTCGTTGGTGAATCTGAGGTAACCGCCGGCCTGGCCTGCGAGGGCTCCGCTATTGGAGATACTGACTTTCAGCTGAGACGCAACACAGGCATCGATGCTGGCAGGTGAAGGAGAACTCGGGGCCATCGTCGCACCTGAGGTCGTTCCCGCGGATGATGCCGCCCCTGGCGAGCTCTGGGCACCACACGCGGCCACAACCAGTCCGCATGCCGCCACGGCCAGAGCACCCACTGTGGCCGTGCGGCGACTGCCTACGACAGCGGCGAACCGATGGCCGGCAGCCGATTGTGCCTGCGAATCACGCACCACGTGGAACCTCATCGCGTTTCCCTTCCGTTACCTGGGCAAGTCCTGCACCTTGACGGCCCGGGCCGGCCAGGTCGTCCCCGGCGTGCGGCCATCCCGCAGCGACGCATGTACGGCAAGCCGACCGCCGTGCGCCACGTGGCTCACCCGGAATACCACGGCCTGGCTGCCCGGCCCGGCCGCCGCCGTAAACCAGAACTCGTCGGTGCATCCTGTCCGGCGGTACCGGACCACGGGTTCGAAAGGGCCGGCAGAGGCGGCCATCGCCGCAAAAATCTCATGCCCGGTCAGCACACCGAGCGTGCCGCCCATCCGGCGCCAAAGCGTCCTCCGGCAGACAGGAGTGCGCACGGGCATGGGCATGCTCAGCAGCACCAGGACAGTTCCGCCGACGAGCATTCCGCCGGCGAACCAGGCCCGGTAGGGCGCGCCCGCTGTATCTGCCGGGACAATCACACTGACGATGCCGACGCCAAACAGCATCCCGCCGCGGACCATCGCCCGCCAGATAGTCGGTTCCCGCGACGTTTCCGGCAGCGGGCGCCACCGGATACACCCGCAGTCGCCAGGAACCCGCCTGACGCGTACATAACCGAGCAGAACGCAGAACACCATCCCGAACGAGGCCAGGCCGACACCGCCGAGCACCGGCGACGCTCCACTGCACACGAATACGCCCATCGCGAACTCCGTGGCGCCCACCGCCAGTTCGGCGCGCCTCCACTGGTGCCGTGGCATCCGCAGCGCGCGCCTAATGGCCGTAGAGCCATCTACTCCGCGCGCGCTGCGGTACAGCTTGCTCGCCCCGGCCACGACGAGAACCGCGCCGCAACTGACGACAAATCCGGCGACGATTGACGATGTGACCTGGTTACTTCCGACCACTCAGCCTCCTGCTACGGCCTGGCGCTGACATGCATACAGAAACGGGTCATCATAAATCCCGGGCCGTCTACGTCGAGGTCCACATTCGACGATAGCTGGCATGCGTTCTGCTCGCCGTATTGCCAGAGCTTGGTCGGCACCTTCGGGCACTCATCCGGATGCCAGCGGGGTGGTTGGGCCAGGCCGCCGCACGGCTCGGGCTCGCTCGACCAGATGGCGCTGGGGACGTCGACGCCTCGCGCTTTGGCGATAGTCGAGCAATTGGGATAGGGCGAATATGGATCGCAGTACAGGCACGGGTAAAGCGGATAAGTGCCTAGCCCGGCGAAATTGTACTCCGCTACGTAGCGCGCCCAGGCATCCCAGTAATCTGAGCTCAGCGAGGTAGAATATTCTTGGTCGAGCCAGCAGTACAGCTGACCACTTGATGGCAGCAGAAGCGGGCGGGCCACATGATAGGCGGCCAGCATCGCCGCGCAGAACGCTTGTGCATCGGCCTGGCCTTCCGCAGCGGATCCGCTCAGCCGGGACTGCGTGGGAGCGGAAATGCAGCCCACGTAGTGGGCTCCGCTGTCCCAGGCCGCCTGGCTTTCCGCGACCGCGTCGTCGTTGAACAGGTCAGCGGACGGGGACGGGGTGAAGTACCTAACCCAGAAGGCTGGCTCTACGCCGAATTCGCTTTGCGCTGACGCGTAGGTATTCTGTATCTTGTTTGCAGTGTCATATCCCGCCATAGTTGGAAATCCTCCAGGAAAGGCGCGTCGTCGGAATGATGATACTGCTGGCTCAGAACACGGCCGATATGTGAAGGCTCGTATCCACTGTACCGAGTGGACTGAGGGCGGAAGAGAAAAACGTAAGCCGAGGGTTTTCGGGCGCCACCGCGAGCAGTGTCTCGCTTGGCAGTTGGTATAGCCCGGCATACTGGCGGCCCTCGCTGAAGGAGGCGGTCGGCGCGCCGGAGGGTACGTCGTAAGCGCAGAGACCTCCGGTGCCCGCCGACCCGAGCACGTAGAGGGTGTCGCCCGCTGGTGCCAGCACCGCCTTGCTCCACGGAGCGCCGTACGGCGACGCGGGTACCGGGAAGCGAAGATGGGCCTTAGCCCGGAAGGAGTCCGCCGGATCGGCTATGACGGCAACGCCGACCCCCGGCTTGGTCATGAACACCGTGCCGTCCGGGCGTCCCTGCATGGTGACGGCACTCGGCTTTGCTCGGTCTCGGCTGAGCGGCGCGACGGCCAACTCGGTCACCGTTCCTGTCCGGGCCGAGAAGACCTGCACGTCGCGGCCTCTGACGAGGCGCTACATCACCGTTCGGAAGTGGGACGACCGGCTCCCCGCCCGGCCACGGCGCGGGAGTTGGCCCCGAGAACCTCGCCCTCCCCGACCCCAGGGGGAAAACGCTCACCCGGGACAGCAGCGCTTGGGCCCGGGTCTCGGCAGGATCGCTGGGCTGCGGCTCCCTGGTCGTCCACAGCACCAAATCGGAGCTGTTGGCGGCCGCGGTGGACAACGCGAGAGACGGCTCGTCGGAGAGGTGAAACGGTCCCGTGAAGGCGCCGCTGCCTCGGTCGAAATAGGCCAGCGCATGATGCGACCTCCAGGTAGTCGCCCACCGGCTCCTCACCACGCCGGTGCGCGGGTCCGCCTTGCGTATCACGCGCCTGCTCGCTGGCACCGTGATGGCCAGGACTAGGGCGATAATCGGGGAGCCAAGGGCGAAGACCGGGGTCACGAGAATATTCGCCCCGTCCGGGACGCCGGTTACAGTCACCGACCCCTGCTGTGCGATGGCTGCCGAGGCAGCGTCGATGAGAGTCAGCGTCACCCTCGCTCCGTCATCCACCCTTTGGACGGTGGTCAGGGCGGTGGTGGTCTCGTCAGGCGACGAGACCGGTGCGGCCGCGAGGTTGGTGGCGACCTTGACCGGCCCATGCCGCGGTGCCGACCGCGACGCCGGACACAGTACAGCCACGACGGACGCGCCAGGGGACGACCCCGGGTCGGGCATTCCGTAAAGGAAGGCATGCCGGAAAGCAGCCCCGTCCGATACGGTAGGGCGCATGCCCGAATGGCCGCTCGAGCCGAGATCCGGCAGCGCTATGAGGGCACCAGCGCCGATGCCGCCCGCCAGTATCTCGCGGCGGTTGAGCCCGAAGCCGTCGCGGCCAGAGCCGAGTCGGCTAGCTGCGCCTTCCCGCCTCCACGAGCGCATGATCGTTCCCCCTAACGCATATTGCCGAAAATAAACATGACGAGGGCAAGGATGGCGAGACTTCCTGTCGTCCAGCCGGTAGGAGTTTACTTCTTGCAATCGGCCCAAACGCTGCGGCCCAGCGATTCATGTCCTCGTATCGATACGTTAGCGCCATCCGCGGGCAGTTCTATTTAAGGCCACGCCGACACGCCAGATTTCAGACTCAAACCCAGATGCGCGGCCACTCCCGAGGCGACTTGCACGGCGGTACTGGATAGGCGGGACCGCCTGACGCGGTTCCGCTGATGACACGTTGCTGTGTTGGCCTGCTGGGCACGCTGGTGAAACCCGTGACGTTCCGCGCGCCCGGGATCTTGGCCAAGACTGTGGCCACGCTTGACGTACTGAGCGGCGGACGATCGTTCTGCGGCATCGGGGCCGGCTGGTGGGCGCGCGAGCACGCAGGGTTCGGGCCTGCCATTTCCGTCGGCCCAGGCCAGGTTCGACGAGCTCGAGTCGGCCATCGAGACGCTGCGCGCCCTGCGGCAGCCCGGCACCACGCAGTACCGCAGCGAGCGGGTCTGGCTGTCCGAAACCACCTGCTGCCCGCGGCCGCTGTCGCGGATCCCGGTCATCGTCGGCGGCGGCGGCGGCAAACGAACGCTGGCGATCGCCGCCAGGCTCGGCGATGGCGGCAACCTTCCCTCGGACATCAGCATTCTGGACCGCAAGCTTGCCATCTTCCGCCAGCACTGCCTGCAGGCCGGGCGTGACCCAGCGCAGGCCGAGGTGACCGTGCTCGACATCCCGGTCATCGGCCGCTACCGTGAGGATGCCGCATCGATCGTGGAGCAACTGCGCGGTAGAACGACTGCCGCCGCCTTCGCCCAGCGCCACCACGGCGGCGAGCCCATCGGCCGCTACCGATTGCTGGCTGATCGCGGTGTGAAGCCGTGTTCGTCTCCCTCCCCCACCTGACCGACCCCGAGACGTCCCGTGCCTCACCCCGCTTGCCGCCGCCTTCGCCTGAGCACCGCGCACTCGAGACAGGCGCCCGAGTCACATCTCTGCGACCGTAGTGGCCCATGCACGCCCATGCAGGAGCGGTCGGCTTACCAGAACCGGCGGTTGTCTGTACAGGATCGACTCGCGGTCCCAACCGGGATGGCCCGTGGGTGATGCGCTGTCGCGCGGGCAGTCGCTGCACGGCCGGATCGGCCAGCCAGCAGGACTGCTTCCCTGCTGCCTGTGCACAAACCGGTGGATCACTTGTGCGCAACGGCGCCGAGCCTGTGCATACGCAGTGGAAATGCTGGGGATTCCGCTGCCTGGCCGCAACCATGACAGGGACTTTACCTGGGAGAGCGCGAGTCGCACCCTGTGCATGCAGAAAAAACCGGAATTATCCACACGCCACGCCGCAATAGGTAATAAATAAGCCGAACGTTTATCGCAAGTTTATCCCGTTGTAATTTGGTGCCGGGATCGTGAAAACACTGAACCCAGAGACGGTGAGACGGGGCCGCTTTTTGAAAGGGGAGTCAAGCGCAACGGCGGCAAGCGCCTCCGGGACACACTGGGTGCTCGCTGGCGGCAGGTCGACATGTCCGGTACCGGCCGATCACAGCGGGCCGGCCAGCTCACAGTCGGCCGCGTCGGCGCGATCGGAGTCCGGCCCGCCTGGGACGCCCAGGGGCCGCCCAGTCCGTCATCGGTTGCGTTGCCTGTCCCTGGGCAGGTTACCCGCAGCTGCACAGCGCTTATCCCTGGTTCAACGGGAGGCCTTACATGAAGATCAAGATTCGGCAACATGACGCCAGCATGCCTCAGGAAGACGACTGGTCCCAGACGGGCGACTGGTTCGGCGAGCTCCGCGACGATAACCATGCCAAGCCGCCCGGCGATGGCCACGCCGAACCAGACGGCACCGATGATCCCTGGCCAGAAATCCTCGCTCAGGCCGATGCTCGCGTTGAGGCGCCTGGGGAGGCAGCCGTGATGCCGGCCGAAGTTATGACGACGTGCCTGGAGACGGGACCTGAACAGCCTGCGATCACTACTAGTCCGGCGTCGGCGAAACCATTGACGGCCATGCAGCGCAACCGTCCCCGGCCGTTGGAGGTAACTCAGTGCTCCATGTGCGGCATCGCGCTTCCGCTAGGCTTGTTGGTCCCTGATGGCGGTCAGGCGTGCGCCGACATCCGCTGGTACTGCAAGGACGCCATGTCGTGCACGGAACGCTGGACAACAGCCCGTCCGCCGGGACGCGCACAGACGCCGACGGCTCCCGGCAATGCCTTCGCAGGTGCTGGGGAAGCGGTCCCTGATAGAGCGTCGGCGGAGCGGCTGGGCAGCATGTTCGAAGCGGCACAGCCCGCCGTGTAACCGACCTGCAGCCAAGTGCGGCGCGGATCGCGGGGAACTCGTCTACGAACGCCGGGTCATGAGGGTGTGCGAAACGCCTGGATCACCCCGATCGATATGCCCCGCCGCGGTGCTTGTCACGACCCGGGATCGCATCGTGTCGGCGGGCCGTTGTTAACGTCTGGTGCCTGGAGCCGCCAGACCCCAACGGGTAAGGCTCATAGAAGTTCGGTAACTGGATAGGTCTGCCGCACTCCGGGCCGGCCGGCTAGAACCGGGAATTCACCTCCGGCAATCAACTCCAGAGATACCTAACTAGCGGTAGTTTGTTAATTCGGGATGTAGAGGTGCAGGCCGCAGCCTGCCGCGACCGAGTTGATCAGGGCTTGCAGCTGCGGTGGCGGGGGCGCTGTGGACCATGCCGGCCACCAGCGCTGCAGCGTGATCCAGGGGAAAGCCAGGCGCGTATTGCGCGCAGCGCCCGCGGCCACGGCGGCGCGGGCGGGGGGACGGCGGCGGCCGGCCCCCCTCTCTCCGCGGCGGGGTCCTGGCCGCGGTGCCGCAGGCTGGTGCGGTGCCGGGTGGTCGTGGAACCAGGCGTCCCAGCAGAAGCTGAACGCGCAGTTGACCAGCACCCGGTGGCGGCGGATGGCGGTATCGGAGCGGACCTGGAAGTCGGCCCAGCCCAGCTCGTCCTTGACCTGCTTGTATCTCTGCTCGATCCAGTGCCGGATGCCGTAGATCCGCGTGATCTCGGCCAGGCTTGCGGCCGTGTGCGGGCTGTCGGCCTGGCGCGGGCCGCCGGGGCGGGGCAGGTTGGTGACCAGGTACCAGGTGGCCTTATCCGGCAGGGGCGGCGGGTCGGCGGTGGCCACCACCAGGCGCCGGGCGCCGTCCGGCCCCCAGGCGCCCAGCGTCGCGTCGGCGGCCCACCAGGTCTCGGTGCGCCCGTCCCGGAAGGTCCGGGTCACCGCCTGCCAGTCGCCGGGATCATCCGGCCCGTTCCAGGCCAGCGCGCGGGCCGCGTCCACCGGGGTGTGCGCGTCCGGGCCGTAGGCCCGGGTCCCGCGGCGCGGCTTGAGCGCCATCACGAACGGCAGCCCGGCCTCGGGCAGCTCAGCCCGGAACCCGTCCTGGTCCCCGTACGCACTATCGGCGGCCACCGCGCGAAACGCGAACCCCGCCGCCCGGGCCTTGACCGCCAGGTCCGCGCCGATCGCCAGCTTGATCCGGAACCCCGGGTCGTTCTTGCCCTTCGCGAAGTGCCTCGCCGGGGTGTACGGCACCGCGTGCACCGGGTAATACAGCCGCTCATCAGCCCACACCGTGGTGACGGTCACCACCCCGCTATCGGTCTTGCCGTGCCGGCCCAGCCACTGATGGCCGACATGCGCGGTCTTCACCCGTCCTTGCGGTCCCCGCTGTCATCGATCACCAGCACCCCCGCATCGTGCGGCGCGGTCGCCGGATCGGCCCGCAGCAGCTCCAGCCGCCGGGCATTCACCTGGTCAGCGTCCCACCCGGATTCGGAGAGGAAGAACTGCAGGCGCTGCACCGCCGGGTGCTGCGCCCCGGTCACCGGCTCGGCCCCGGCCAACGCGGTCAGCGTCTTGTTCCGGTCCCGCGGCGCCAGCAGCCCGGCCAGGTACTCCCGGAACCCCGCCGCTGCGCTAAAGAACCGAACAGGTCATCAAACCGGGCCGCGTAGCCCTCCAGCGGGCCCTGCGCCGCAGGACACGGCAGGCGTCGCGTCATCACACACCCCAGAACAGGTCATGCCACTACTACTCCCTGGCATACCCCGAGTTCATTCCGAGGTCAACAAACTACCGTTAGTTACGAAGTTCGTAACGTGAGAATGTCGACTCCCGCGGGATCGAGCCGACACGCCGACGAGGCGGAAATACGTGTAATGACCGTGCCTGACCCGTAGTTTCTGGGCATGCTGATTAATCATGACCTGCCACGATATGAGGCGCCGCCCGCGCCGACAGTCTCGCTTAGCCAGTATGAGAGCCAACCACTCCAGCGCCGGCATGTAACGAATATGCGCAAAGAGCTCCCGGCTAATGGCCTGCCTGCCGTCCCGCCTAGGACGCGGAGCGAAGACGACACTCCTGTGTACTGGCAGACCGTTCAGGCAATGGCTTCAGGCAGGTGGCTGCGGGGCGGATAATGCCAGGACCTGCCATATGAGGTTGTGGCATAAATTTTGACCAAGGACGTAAACCTCACTCAACGCGGTGCCGACATATTGATCTCCGCTTTGAGGGTCGATTCATGCCTCGATCGAGTTCCCCTACTACCGGCTAATAGGGTCCGTTGCGCAACAGCCTCATATGCAACGTCGGCTTACCTCGCCATCCCGGTCGTCACGGTTAGACACGACGTCATTGTCTGCTCGCGTTCCCACCGGGCGTGGTAGCCGCTGCGCTTACTCAGCTTGCGGTCCTTCGAACCGGCGCGCACGCTGGTCACCGACCGCGTCGACGAGGAGCTTCTGGGGGCCGCCTGGCCCCAGCTCAAGGTCGTGGCGAACTACGCCGTGGGCTTTGGCGACATCGACCTGCAAGCATGCACTCAGCGCGGCTGCTGGCCTGCAACACGCCGGGGTACTGACCGAGACCACCGCGGACACCGCGGACGCGCTGATGATAGCCGCGGCCCGGCAGATCGCCGAGGGTGACCGGTTCGTCCGCTCCGGAACGGCGTGGATCTGGAGCCGCTTATGATGCTGGGCCGGGACGTGCATCACGCGACGGCGGGGCATCGTGGGCTTCAGCCGGATCGGGCAGGCCCTGGCCCACCGCGCCCGCGGGTTCTCCATGCGTGTCCTGCACTACGACTTAGACCGGCGACCCCGCCGAGGGGGAGCAGGAACTCGGCGCGAGTGCCGGGGATCTGGGGGATCTGCTTCGCGAGTCCGATTTCGTCTCGCTGCATGCAAACCTCACTCCGCAGACCCGCCATCTGATCAACGCCCGGCGCCTAGCCCTGATGGACCCGCGGCCGTGCTGGTCAACACTTCGCGCGGCCCGGTAATCGACGAGCAGGCCCTAGCCTGGGCGCTCAGCCAGGGCCAGATCTTCATCGCGAGGCTTGACGTGTTCGAGCGAAAGCCGGAGGTCCATCCCGAATTGCTCGCCTGAGACAACGCTGTGCTCCTCCCGCATCTGGGGTCAGCGACGGTGAAAACTCGCCTGGTCATGGCCGACCTAGCGGCCGACAACCCGCTCGCGGCGCTGGAGGACCGGCGCCGGCAAGCGCCGGGGTACCCGCCAGAAGGGGATCCTGGGCTGGCTCGGCTTCTGACCAGTGGCGGCGGCCGGGTTAGGCGAAGGCCACTCACCGCTATCTTCGCGTCCGGTCCCGCGACCGTGCCAGGTCGGTAACCTAGCTCAGTCCATAGATGGTCTACGGTCGCTGACCACGCGGCCACGCGTTTACGGCCTCCTCAGGTCGATGTCGCTGTAGCCATTTGCGCGCGGCCTCCTCGCAGAAGCCGTGGTCCCGGAGGACGTCAAGGGCGGCTGCTCGAACAGCCCGCACCTGGTCTACGCGGTCCAGGTACGCTGTCATGCGCGCCACCACATCGTCCTGGTCGAGGACGTAGCGGCCGTTGACCTTCTGTGCAAATTGCGGCAGGAGCTTGTGGTAGCGGCGTTCGCTGATCCCGATCTGCGTCCAGGGGTAACGGTCCGGTGCCTCGCCCTTCCTGTATTCCATTACCATGATGCTCGCCTTACGGCGCACGTACCGACGGGTCGCCTCCGCGCCTTGAGCCGGGTCAAATCCGGGGCGGATCAGTTGTTCGAGCAGCGTCGCGGCTGCAGACGCACGGCTCGGAGCATGAGTAGCACGCCGAATGCGCTCGACCTGCCTCGGGTACGCCATCGCGACAGCGTTCGCCAGTGCCGACTCGTCGCTCCTGATGTAGCCGTGCCAATAACCCTTCAAGACCAAATGGCACGCGATCTCGTAAGGAGTCGAGATGGGATCTAGGGTGACGGTCGGTATACCATGGCCGTGGATAGCCCTCGCGATCTTGCTCCACGGCCGGTCGATAGTACGCCGAACCCCGTCGGACCAGATGCGCGCGGTGAATGCCCAGTCTGCCGGTTGTCGTGTCATCAGAACCGCGATCAGGATGGGCTCGATGGCCGCGAGCGGCGCGACCTCGCCGCCGGTCACAGTGTTGTCCAGTGGAGACCATCTCGGGTTGAATGCCGGTCTGGTTGGCCAGCAGCCCGTCGAGGACGTGCAGGCTGTCGCGCTGGGTGCCGGGGATCAGTTTATGCGCGAACACGGTGTAGGTGTCGGCCATCCATGAATACAGCGTGGAGCCGCGTTGCCGGCCGAAGTAGCGGGGGTTGTAGGCGGCGTTGATGGTGGACACGGGGATGACGCAGCGCATCCCGTCCGCGGAGGCCATCTCTCCGCCGCCCCAGGCTTGGGCCAAAGGCAGCGGTGTGTGAAAGTCGACCCGGAAGCGGGGCCCTGCCGCCCTACCCGGGCTTCATTACCCGGTCCGGGAATGTTGCTGCCCGCCTGCGTTCCCGGGAGCGGGCTCCGCATAAGGAGGCCGACTGGTACGGGCACTAGTTCGCCTCTGCCAGCCCAGAGTCGGTGCCCGCCTCCTTCAGTCGGCCAGAGCTGTCTAGCATCCACCCTTCCAGGGCCGCCGTCACCCTGGGGTCCCCGGGTCCTGGGGCCGCCGCCACCTAGGGCCGGACGACTGGTGGTTCTCCCCAGGGACGCCGTCCCGGTGGGCGCGCATTGTTGTGTCACAGAACGCACCTACCGACCAGAGGGGAACGGCAATGAGCACTCACGAGATGGCAGAGGCCACCACCAGCACCACCCCGGAAACCGCCAAGCGCCGCCGCGGCGTGCGGCTGCGCGGGCTGACCCGGCCCAGGATCGCCGCCACCGCCGCGGTGGCAGCGTTCGGCCTGACCGCCCTGACCGCGGGCGCCGCCAGCGCCAGCACCGTGGCCAACGGCCCGACGATCCAGCTGAGCCAGTACCCGGTCCCGGCCAGCGCGCCGCAACCGCAGCACGTCCCCGGCGGGGGCATGCTACCGCAGGACAACGGCGCGCTGGGCAATGCCGCCTCGATTGCCGTGACCGGTGAGCGCAGCCCGGATGGGCCCGAGGTGGTCACGATCCCGGGCGGCTCCAGCGCTTGGGGAACACAGCTGGACACCGATGAGCCCAGCACGGCCCCCACCCTGGGCCCCGCCCAGGTCTGGTACTTCCAGCGGGCCGGCTACGTGGGGCTGAACACCCCCGCCACGACGGCCGCCGGCGGCACGGACATGCTCGCTGTCCCCGTCTACCGGATCATCAACTACAACCCCGACGGTCTGTACACCTGCCTGGAGGCCCTCGGCAGCCAGCCGTCGGCCGGCTCGATCGTCGACTCCAACGGCTGCGACGTCAACGGGGCGCCGCAGACCAACCAGCTGTGGGTGGTCGGCAGCCCGGGCCAGACCAATGACACGATCAACGCCGCCACCGGCGCTTTCGACGGCAACAGCAGCCCTCAGATCTACACCAGCTACCTGCAGGGCTCGTCCACCGCAGAGTCCGGGCTGTCGGACTCGGTGATCGAAAACGTCGCCACCCTGGCCGCCGACGGCTGGAACACCGCCCAGGCACCGGTGCTGAGCGCCGACGCCAACTCCACAGGTAGTGCCTCCCCGCTCACCCTGCAAGCCCAGTCGACGCTCACCAGCGAGAACTCCACCTGGAACATCGTGGCCGCCCCCGGCTCCCCCGAGTGATTGCGTGGACAGGCTCTGGCCATCACGACGCGAAGGCCACTTCCGGCGCCGCCGAGAGTGGCCTTCGGCGGTGTACAGCGACGCTACCCACTACAGCCGCGGTCCCGGTCCCTGTTCACCGCTGCGTTGGCCTCCGTGATGGCTCGGCCTTCATCACCGCGCTCGGCCAACTGCCGGTTGGCTACGGCAACCCATATCCGCCACCGTGTTCCCCAGGCGCCGAAGATGCCCCGGGCAGGTCACCTCGATGCCGAGCTTGGCCAGCACCCCCGTGGACCTGGTCCTTGCAGCTGGTGCGGATATGCACGAGCTTGCAGCGGTACCTGGTGATCTCCCGCAGCTCGCGGATCTCCGGCGGGGCGATCCACGCCTCCGCCAGCCGGCCCATCCGCAGCAGGTCGGCCAGGTCGCGGGCGTCCAGCTCGTCGTTCTTGACCCGGCGGTGGCTGAAGGTCTTGACTCCCAGCGGGTGTGCCAGGTGCACCTCGGCGGCGGCCGCCGCCAGCGCGTCCGCCGCCCAGTACCAGCCGTAGCAGGCCTCCGGCACCACCTTGGGTGCAGGCCCGCCCGCCTGATCTCCGCCGTCAGCCGCGCCGGGCTGTTGGTGATCCGCCCGGTGGCCAGCTTGTGGCCATCCTCGGTCATCCGGACCAGCACCGACCGGCGCCGGTGCAGGTCCATGCCCACGATCTGCGGGCCGTCGTACGCTTCCACCAGGGGCCTCCCATCGTCGTAGATGACGTAGACACCCCCGAGCATGAACGCTTGGGACAGCTACGGGAGCGAGGAGGCCCCGCTCCTTCATGGCATCAGGAGTCGGCCGGGAAGTTCGGACCCGGGTAACCGCGCCATGCGCGGAACCGGTCAGACCGCTGCTGGCTGGCGCCATTGCTCGACGAGGCGCCGCAGCTCCTGCCGTCCGTGCAGGCCCAACTTGGCGTAGATGTTGCCCAGGTGGTACTCCACGGCCTTGCGGCTGATGAACAGCTCGGCCGCGACCTCGGAATTGGACAGTCCCTTGCCGACCAGGTGGGCTACTTCTGTCTCCCGGCTGGTCAGCGCCAGGACGGACTGCTTCCTGGCCGGACTGCCGGGAAGATGACAGGCCGCCAGCTCCTCTTCAGCACGGCCGATGAACGGCGCGGCGCGTAGCGCCTGGTACAAGCCAGCCGCCCGGCGCAGGCGCTCGACCGCGTCTTTCCTGTTCCCGG
>Ga0116224_10000947_pt1 | contig 20633 bp, 18 predicted proteins | sample Sb_taG_9_FD_89699 | JGI IMG/M metagenome (GOLD analysis project Ga0116224, IMG submission 89699) | Peat soil microbial communities from Weissenstadt, Germany - Sb_50d_b_LC metaG | ecosystem: Environmental > Terrestrial > Soil > Wetlands > Peat | place: Germany: Weissenstadt | collected 2010-09-21 | reverse complement strand
CGCCGCCACCGCCGATCAGGATCGGCGGATGCGGCACCGAGAGGGCCTTCGGGTAGTTCAGCGGCCGTTCCAGCTCGTAATGCGTGCCCTGATACGGCGATTCGCCGCCGCGCCACATCTGCAGGCAGATCTGCAGCGTCTCCTCAAGCCGTTCGAACCGCTCTGCTACCGGCGGGAACGGGATTCCGAGTCCGGCGGCTTCCTCCGCATTCCACGCCGCGCCGATGCCGAGCCAGCCCCGCCCGCCGGACAGCACATCAAGCGTCGTGACGATCTTGGCGAGCACGCCGGGGTGCCGGTAGACCGTGCCGGTCACCAGCGTGACCAAACTGGCACGGGAGGTGCAGGCGGCCAGATAGCCGAGGGTGGTGTAGGCCTCAAGCATCTCGCGGTCTGGCGGGCCGATCAGGCCGATCTGGAAGAAATGATCCATCACGGCGATGTGGGAGAAGCCGACGTCGTCGGCGGTGCGCGCCACCGTGGCCAGATCCGCACCAAGCCGGGCGGGACCGCCTGGCGAGCTGAAATCGGGAATCTGCAGTCCGATCCTCACGTGAACACCTCCACCAGGCAGCGTCTCACGCGCCGCGCGGGTGCCGCACGGCCGGGACGGCACTAGCGAAAAGGAGTTCGTTATGCATAATGGTGGGCCGATCGGGTAGCCGGCATCTGCTGGCGTCCAATCTCCCCGCCAGCAGAGGGAGTGATCGGTATGGCTGGCATGCTGCGGGTTCCCCGGAGCCGTGGCGCCCTCAGCGGCGTCCTGCTGGTCTTGCTTGGGATCTGGGGCGGGCTGATCCCGTTCGTCGGCCCCTATGTCCACTACGCCTACACCCCGGATCGTGCCTGGACCTATAACTCGGGTCGGTTCTGGCTGGAAATCCTGCCCGCCGTTGGCTTGGTGCTAGGCGGCCTGATCGTTCTGCTCAGCAGGCTGCGGCCCGCCGCCTTGCTCGGTGCGTCGCTGGCCGCGCTCAGCGGCTGCTGGTTCGCGGTCGGCAGCGCGCTGGCTCCGCTGTGGACCAGCAACCTGCCGGCTCAGGGGAAGCCGACCGGCGGGCCGGTGGCCCAGGCAGTGGAGCAGATCGGATTCTTTACCGGGCTTGGCGTGGTCGCCGTGTGCGTCGCGTCGATCGCACTCGGACGGCTCTCCGTGCTCACCGTCAGGGATCTGAAGAGCGCCGAGCGGGCGGCTGCCACGCCCGACCAGGCCGCGGTGTCCAAGGCCGACCGGGCCGCGTCCGCCACCGCAGCCGCAACCGCGGCTTCCCGTGCCGACCGGGCCGCGGTGTCCGCAGCCGAGCCCGCGGGTCGCACCGCCAGCCGCGGCTCGGCGCCCGTCGCCACCTTGATGCGGGTCGCTGGCAGGCGCACCGGCGAACATCGCGAGCAGGCACCGGATCCGAACGATTCAGTCAGCACCAGCACCAGCACCAAGCAGTAACTGGGTTCGGCGCCGAATTTATGGCGACCGCTGGCTAAGGCCCGGCGCTCGGCGAATGTGCTCCGGGCCTGAAAGCGGTCGAAGCGAACACCAACAGCTTGTACGGCCATAATCCCGCGCTCACCAGCCAGCCCATCGTTAACCTGGGCAGCCCGGCGGCCTCGGCCAACCTCACCGGTCTGTACCTGCAAGCCGTGCTGGTACGAGTCAACAGCCAGGCGACGCTCGAAAGAGTCCGTACGTTCCTGCTTACCCACACCCCGCTGTCCGCGTCCGGCGCCGCGCCGAGAACCTTCGGCGAGGCCGTGCAGGCGAGAGTCGCTGTCGGCACTACCGTGCAGCGGCTGGTGTATATCGCGGCTGCCCTGACGCTGCTGGTGGCCGGCTGCAGCCTTGCCGTCGTGGTCGGCGGTGGTCTGGTAGAGCGCAAACGGCCCTTCACGCTGCTGCGGCTGAGCGGTGCGCCCACCGCCACGCTCTCCAGGGTGGTGCTCCTGGAAGCGGCTTCTCCCCTGGTCGCGGCGACGCTCGTGGCAGCAGGCACGGCCTACGGCATCTGCGTGCTGACCGTCAAGCCGATGGCGCCAGCGGGCACGCCCACGCCGGTTCTCGGCCACGTCTACTACCTGACCATGGGAGCAGGCCTGGCGATCTCGCTAGCAGTCATCCTGATGACGCTGCCGCTGCTCGGCCGGATCACCGCGCCAGGAAGTGCGCGCTTCGAATAACTCGGCAGCGCCAGCGATCAGCTGCGATCCGGCCTCGTCGCCAGGCTGACCCGCACCATGGCACTTGAACCTTCAGCCGGATTGTGGCCGTATAGACAATCATGGCGAACATGCGTCAGCCGGGACTGAGCCGACCGCAGCAAATTGGATTGCGCCTGGTGGGGGCCGCGCTGCTGGCCGCGACCGCGGCGATGCACCTTGACTTGTACCTGACCGGCTACCGGTCGATCCCGACCATCGGCCCGCTGTTCCTGCTTCAGGTCATCGCGGCCTTCGGCCTCGCCGCGGCCGTGCTGGTGACCAGCAGCCGACTCGCCGCCGCCGCGGGTGCGGGGTTTGCCCTGTCCACCTTCGGCGGCTATCTCCTGTCGGTGTGGATCGGCCTGTTCGGGTTCAAGGAGGTCCGCACCACGGCGGGGATCACGGCCGGGGTGATTGAGATAGCCGCGTTCGCGGTGCTGGCCGTGTTTGTTGTAACGTCCCCGCCTGCCCCGGCGCGCGAGGGATCGGCCGCCGCGCGCCGCCCGGTTCTGGCCAGGCTGCAAGCAGGCGTTCCTGGCCTTGTGCCGGCCATAGCCGGGGTGTCGGTGGTCGCCTTGGCGCTGCTCGGCGTCGCCGCGGCCGGGTCGGGCGGCTCGGCGCCGACCGCGGCCGGCGGGCTGAAGACAGCGAGCATCGGCGGCGTCACGGTGCTTACCAACGCCAAGGGCTTCACTCTTTACTGGTTCGCCGCGGACACTCCGGCCACGTCGAACTGCAACGGGTCGTGCGCCGCCTACTGGCCGCCGGTGATCGGGGCGCATACCGCCGGATCCGGGGTCAGCGGCACCTTCGCCACGATCAAGAGGTCAGACGGCTCGCTGCAGGCCACCTACAACGGGCATCCGCTGTACACGTACATCGGCGACAACGCTCCCGGCCAGGCCCGCGGCAACGGCATCAACCTGAACGGCGGATTCTGGCACGAGGTGACCGTCACCGGCTAAGCGGTGCACACGCGCACCTGTTGTCCCCACCTCTGCTAGGTCACCCGCCGAGCAGGCGTCAGCCGTTTCGCAGCCCTAGCCGACAGGAAATGACTCCCGGCCTCGCGAGGTGGCTCGCTACTCGGAGTCGTACCTGAAGCCGCCGAGGAAGCGGCGGAACACGCCTCCCTCGGGCGTCAGGGGTGCCGCAGGCGGCGGTGCCTCAGCGCGCTCGCGCCCGATCGGCTCGTCATAGTCAGCCCGCGCGATGGCGTCCACGATCTGGGCCTCATCAAACTGATCCGAGCCAGGGATCTTCGGGACGAAGCCGACTAGATCCCCGTCCAGCATGATCTCAGCTTCCAGGGACTTCGTGCCTTCGTTGCCCCAGATCGCCTCGCGCCGGTCGCCGATCACCACCCGCACCCCGTAGACATCGACCCCCGCGTTCTGCAGGTGCGCGTCTATTCCTCGCTCCCTGAGAGCATCGGTGACCCGTCGGGCCCGGTTCTCGTCCATCCGCAGAGTCTATGTCCGCCAGTCTGGTGTCCTACTCGGGCTGGTTTGCAACGGCCATCAGGCGGTGACCGCCAGGGCGAGCGGGAGCACAGCCGGCGCACCAGCCTGTCTGAGCAACATCGCCGCGACGGTCATCGTCCAGCCCGAATCGATCCGGTCGTCCACCAGCAGCACCGGCCCGTCCACCCGCCCGACCGCATCCCGAAGATCATCAGGAACCACCAGCTCGCCCCAGATCCCCCGCAACCGCTGCGCGCTGTTGTTATGACGACCGACAGCAGCGACAGAGCCGGACTGAGGATCCTCCGTGTAACCGAGCCCGCCCAGGTACGGCATCCGCCCGATCTCGGCAATCCGCCGCCCAAGGCTCTGCACGAGTTCTGGCCGCGTCCGCGACGGCACCGAAACAACTGCCACCGGCCGCTCCGCCCAGCCCCACGCCGCCAGCACCTTGACCACCGCCGCGACAAGATCGTCGGGCACCGAGTCGTCCGACCAGTCGTCATGGCCGACATCGCCGCCGGGGCTGTCGGTGGCCACGGGCACGGCGTTCTCGCCGGGTCCGGGGGTACCGTCGGCGCCGGCTCCGCCCGCCGCGGGCTCTGTGGCGCATGCCCTCGTGCCTGGAGTGCCGTCGGCGCCGGCACCGTCTTGCTCGGGTTCTGCCTGGATGTCGGTCAGCAGGGCGCGCAACCGCGGCCCCCAGCCCAGGTCGGTGAGCCGCCCGAGCGCCCGGCCGACCTCTGCCGACACGTCCTGGCTGATCTTGCCGACCACATCGACGCCCAGATCCCGCATCCCGGCCGGCCACATCTTCCTCGGCTCCACCTCGATCCCAGGCCGGAGCAACTGCTCGCGGGCCGCGGCGGCGCCGGACGCCGTGACCGAGGCCGGCCAGCGCCTGCCGGTGCAGTTGTCGCACCGCCCGCAGGGAGCCGCATCAAGATCATCGAGCTCGCGGCGTAGATACTCCATCCGGCACCCGGCCGTGGCCAGATAACCGAGCATCGCCTGGCGTTCCCGCTCCCGCTCGGCCGCCACCCGTGCGTAGCGGTCCGCGTCGTAGGTCCACGGCTGGCCTGTTGCCAGCCAGCCGCCGCTGACCCGGCGGACCGCACCGTCGACATCGAGGACCTTGAGCATCATCTCCAGCCGGCTGCGAGACAGGTCCACCCGGCATTCCAGCGCCGCGGTCGACAGAGGCCGGCCTGCCTGCGCGAGCGCGGCGAGGGCAGCCCGGACCAGCGCTTCAGCCGGGAACGCCAGCGAGGCGAAGTAGGCCCAGATGTCGGCGTCCTCGCGACCGGGCAGCGCGATGACCTCGGCCCGGTCCACCCCGCGGCCTGCCCGGCCGACCTGCTGGTAGTAAGCGACCGGCGACTGCGGTACCCCCAGATGCACGACGAATCCCAGGTCGGGCTTGTCAAACCCCATGCCGAGGGCGCTCGTCGCCACCAGGGCCTTGAGCTCGTTCGCGAGCAGGGAGTCCTCGGCGGCTTTGCGTTCCGTATGGTCGTCTTTACCGGTGTAGGCGGCCACCTGATGGCCGCGCTCGCGCAGGAAGGCTGCGGTCTCCTGGGCGGCGGCCACCGTCAGGGTGTAGATGATGCCTGAGCCTGGCAGCTCGCCCAGGTGCTCGGCGAGCCAGGCGAGGCGCTGCTGCGGTCCTGGCAGGGCGACCACGGCCAGCCGCAGGCTGCTGCGGTCCAGCGGGCCGCGCAGCACCAGCGTCGGGTCGGCCAGGCCCGCGCCGAGCTGCTCGGCCACGTCGCGGGAGACTCTGGCATTCGCGGTCGCCGTGGTCGCCAGGACCGGCACACCTGGCGGCAGGTCCGCAAGCAGGGTGCGCAGCCTGCGGTAGTCGGGCCGGAAGTCATGTCCCCAGTCGGAGATGCAGTGCGCCTCGTCCACCACGAGCAGGCCGGTCGCCGCGATCAGCTTGGGCAGCACCAGGTCGCGGAAGCCCGGATTGTTCAGCCGCTCCGGGCTGACCAGGAGTACGTCGACCGCGCCAGCTGCGATCTCCGCGTAGACCTCGTCCCACTGCTCGGCGTTGGCTGAGTTCACCGTGCGCGCGTGGATGCCTGCCCGGTCCGCCGCCTCGATCTGATTGCGCATCAGGGCGAGCAGCGGAGACACGATAACCGAAGGCCCGGCGCCCCGAGCCCGCAGCAGCGCGGTCGCGGTGAAGTACACGGCCGACTTGCCCCAGCCGGTCCGCTGGACGACCAGGGCACGCTGGCGGTCGGCGACCAGGGCTCGGATCGCCGTCCACTGGTCATCCCGCAGCCGCGCTTCTGGGCCTGCCAGGGCGCGCAGGATGCGTTCGGCCTCGGCGCGCATGGCGTCGGCGGGTCCGGTGTCGCCAGTCATGGGTTCCTTCGTACCAGCTGGCACCGACCGCTGCCCGGTCGATTGCTCGGTGCCGCGGTGCCCTGCGCCGCTAGCCGCGGCCTGACGACGCGCCGTTACCCGCTGACTCCAGTGCGCGGATATGCCGGTAGGCGAGCAGCAGCGGCAGTATCCCGACCACGCCGAAAGTCATGTCGACCGGCGTCCAGAACACCGGTATGCCGCGCAGCGGGCCTGCGACCAGCGCGAACGGAAGGACCAGCAGGCAGGCGATCATGCCGAACTGCACCACCCACTTGTTGCGGACCGGATCACGAATAGGCCCGACGAACGCCACCGCGATCGTGAGGTGGGCGAAGCCAAGCCAGTCAGTGCCATAGGCGAGGAACGGATAGCGGGCATAGCTGCCCGCTATGCCGCGGTGCGCCCGTTCCAGCCAGGCGGCAACGGCTGGCAGGCTCCTCGCCAGCCACGCACCATGGCCATGCAGCCAGCCGACCAGCAGCGCAGTCTCGCCCGCCAGCGGAAATGCGGTCAGGCCGGCCAGCACGAGCCCGCAGACGAACAGGACAAGCCAGAACCGGATCCGGCTCAGCAGCTGGCGCTCAGTCACCGGCCTGCCGCGGGCGCGCACGGCCTGAATCCCGGGTGCGCTGACCACTCACCCCACCGTCCCCGCACCGGAGTACTCGCGGCGGATGGCGTCCCAGTCGGCGGTCGCCCGCAGCTCGCCAAGGACGGCGGTGAGACCCAGGTTGACGCGGGCGACCGACAGCAGGTCGGCGGGGATCGCCAGCCGGCTGATCACTGCAGCGTGACGGCCGGACCTGGACAGATCGGGCCGGATGAGCTCGGTAGCGAATTCCGGCGTGTAGCTGAACGGCTGCGGTGCCACGATCGGCTGCAGCGCCTCCCGCAGCCAGCACATCAGCGCCGGTGGCCTGGGCGGGTCGGTCTGATCGAGGTAGCCCGCCTCGGCGAGCACCCGGTGGAGTTTCGTTTCATCACAATCGACGACTGCCTGCGCCGCCGACTGCATGGTGGCGACCTGACCCGCGGTATAACGGCGGACGCAGCCGAAGTCGAGGAAGGTCACGCCGCCGTCGGCGTGGAAGAGATAGTTGCCAGGGTGCGGATCGGCGTTGAGCATGCCCAGCCGGATCAGGCTGCCGACGGCGAACCTGAAGAGCACGTCGCCCCATCGGTCGCGCAGCGCCTGCCCGGCTGTCCGAGCGCGTGGCCAGCGCAGGCCGTCGATCAGCTCCATGGTGAGCACGCGGCCGGTGCACAGCTCTGGCACGATCTCCGGGATCCGGATGAAGGGGTGCCCGCGGTAGGCGGCGGCAAAGGCGGCCTGGCTGGCCGCCTCGGCCCGGTAGTCGATCTCGTCGGCGATCCTGGCCGTCAGCTCGCGGGCGAGCGCAGGCAGATCGGCGCGCACGCTGGTCAGGCCGGAGCCGAACTGCAGGAATGAGGCAAGCAGCTCACCATTGCGCAGGTCTGCTCGGATCGCCTGGGCGACACCGGGGTACTGGATCTTGACCGCGACCTCGCGGCCGTCCTGAAGGCGAGCGGCGTGCACCTGCCCGATCGAGGCCGCCGCGATCGGGTGCGGGTCGAAATCGGAGAAGAGTTCACGCAGCGGACAGCCGAACTCCGACTCAGCCAGGTCGACGGCCAGGCCGCCCGGCATCGGCGGGGCGTCGTCCTGCAGCCGGGCGAGCGCCGCCTGGTAGACGTCCTGGTGCTCAGCGGGGATCGCCGGGCTCAGGGCGGCTAGCGACAGCAATTGGCCAGCCTTCATCAGCACGCCGCGGGAGTGGCCGAGCAGGTCCGCGTACCGTTCGGCGGCCCGGCCGTGCCTGGCTGCGACGTCGGCCTGGTCCCGGCGCAGGGCCGAGATGCCCGTGCCGCCGACGTGCCGAAGGGTCAGGCCGACCAGGGGCAGCGCGCGCGCCAGCCGACCGCGCGGCAGGTGGTAGCCGGGGGCGACCTGATCCGGCGAATCGGGCACTGGCGGGTCGATCATGGGCGGATCTGCACTATCAGCTCCAGGCCTGAACTTGCCACTTTCTTGTGTTAAGTATTTACTTGGCTCATGACAGTGTCAACTCCGACCAGGGACCGGATCATCGACGCGGCCATGGGGCTCTTCAGCGAGCGGGGGTTCCACGGCACCAGTGTCGTGCAGATCGAGGACGCGGCCGGGCTGTCCTCCGGCGCGGGCGGGATCTACCACTACTTCCGCAGCAAGGAGGAGTTGCTGACCGCGGGTATCGACCGGCACCTGGCCAGGCTAAGCGCGCTGCGCGACCTGCGTAGGCTGCTCACCGGCCTGGACGACATGCGCAGCGAGCTCACCATCACGGCCCGCTACACGCTCGCTGAGCTGGACCGGGAAGCCGAGCTGCTGCAGATCCTGGCCACCGAGGCGCGGGCCAGGCCCGAGCTGGTCCGGGCCGCCGTGGAGCAGCTGATCGACGCCAGCTACGCCGAGTTCGCCAGCTGGGTAACCGACCGGACCGGCGGCCGGGTACCAGCGGACCGGGCCGCCGCGGTGGCAGCGGTCGGACTCGGCGCGCTGCTGTCCTCGCGCGTCCTCGCCGCGCTGGCCATGACCTCGGTGACCGTCGACGATCAAGCCTTCGTGCAGGCCTGGGTCGACATGATGATCATGACGATCGGTGAGTGAGCCACGCCGATCTCGGTTGCGCCCCGGCCGACGGCCGCTCTACGCTCGCGGCCATGCCCACGCTGCCTGAGCTGTATGTCGCCGTGGACGTTGAAGCGGACGGGCCGGTGCCTGGCCCGTACAGCATGCTCTCGCTCGGCATGGCGGTAGTCGGGCACGCCGATCTGACGTTCTACACGGAGCTGCGGCCGATCTCGGACCAGTTCGTTCCCGAGGCGCTGGCCGTGTCCGGTCTGGACCGAGACCGGCTGCTGCTTGAGGCACCGGCCGCTGAGGACGCCATGCGCTCCGCGGCACGCTGGATCAACGGACTTCGCCAGGTCGGCCGTCCGGTCTTCCTGGCTGCCCCGGCCGTATACGACGGAATGTTCGTGCACTGGTACTTCAGGCAGTTCACCGGAAGCAGCCCGTTCGGCGCCACCGGCTCGGGCATCGACCTGCGCAGCTACTGGATGGGAATGACCGGCTGCGAATGGGCCGAGACCCGGAAAGGAATGATCAAGGGCGCGCTTGGCCTAGCCAACCTCGCCCATACTCATAACGCTGCCGACGACGCGGCCGAGCTGGCGCAGATCTTCGGCGCCGTGCTGGCCAGCCGGGACGAGCGGAGCTAGCCGCTGGCGCGGACTGCGGGGATGACCTCGGCAGCCAGCCGGCGAAGCTGGCCGTCGGGATCGGCCCCGACCGGCATGATGTTGAACGCGGTGAATCCCATGGCGACGAAGCCGAGCAGCGGCGCGCTCGACGTTCCGTCAGCTCAGGCTCGTGATCAGTCCGCGGTTAGCAGGGATCTGATCCGGTCGGGACCTAGCGACAGCATCAGCGTCGGCAGCCGGGGACCGGTGTCCCGGCCGACCAGCAGTTCGTACAGCAGCGTGAACAGGGCCCGCTGGGCGGCCTTGAGCTCCGGAGTCGCCTCAGCGTCGGCCGTCAGGCCGACCTGCAGCTTGGGCACGCCATAAACCAGCGAGGTCAGGCCGTCCAGGGACCAGTCGGCTTCCAGGCTGTCGAGCAGCAGGTCGATGGCCTGTTTCTGGGCCGGGGCCAGCCGTGCGAGCCGGTCGCGATCGGGCTCGGTGCGCACCCGGGTGCGATCCTCCTCGGGCACGTACTCCCGCACCCAGGTCCGGGCGCAGTCCAGCCGGGGACGGACCTCGTCGAGGCTGGCGACCGGGCTGCCGGGGTCAAGATCACGCAGGATGCGCAGTATCTGCACGTCGTCACCGGCGGTGATGTCTACCAGCGAGGCGAGCGTGCGGAAGGGAACCGGCCTGGGGGTGATCGGCAGCCCGCGGCCGACCGCCCGCCTGAAGTTGGCACGCTCCCAGCCGTCGGCCTGGCCGGTGGCCACCCGCCGGTCGAGTGCGTCCCACTCGTCGTAGACCCGGCCAACCTCGGGACCGAACGAGAGCGTGATCGACTGGCTTGGCTTGCGGCGAGCGTACAGCCAGCGCAGCAGCGGCGCTTCGAAGATGCCAAGCGCGTCTGCTGGCGTCGGCGCGGCACCAGCCGAACTGCTCATCTTCGCCGCGCCGCTGGTGCCGACGAACGAATAGGCGAGATAGACGGGCGGCAGGCCGCCGAAGATCTCCGTGACCAGCCGGGAGCCCACTGTGAAACTGGAACCAGGAGACGAGTGGTCCACACCCGCGGCCTCGAAGGTCACCCGCTCGAACGCCCAGCGCATCGGCCAGTCGATCTTCCACGCGAGCTTGCCGTGATTGACCTCGCCGAGCACGAACTCGCCGTGGTGCCCGCAGGCGCACCGGTAGCGCAGCCCGGTCGTGTCGTCGTCGAAGGAGACCACGGCCGTACTGTCCCGGCCGCAGACCTGGCAGTACGGCCGGTACGGATAGTAGTCACCGGCCACGGCCTCCCGGTCATCCTCATCGCCGTTCTTCGGCGTCCGGTAGGCGCCCAGGATGGCGCCGATCATGTCCCGGGTGCGCATGGCGTGCAGCACCTGAGCGCGGTAGGCGCCCGCGGCGTACATCTGCGTCTGGCTGATCTCGGTCACCTCTACGCCGAGCCGGTCAAGAGCCGCGCGAAACGGCGCCTTGAAGTGCTCTGCCCAGCTTTCGTGCTGACCGCAGGGGTCAGGGACGGCGGTCAGCGGGCGGCCGATGTGCTCGGCGAAGGAGTCAGGTACCCCGGCGGGCACCTTGCGTAGCCGGTCGTAGTCATCCCAGGAGAGGATGTGGCGGCCAGGCAGCCCCCGGTCACGAAGCTCGGCGGCGACCAAGTGCGGAACCATGATCTCGCGCAGGTTCCCCAGGTGGATCGGGCCAGACGGGCTGATCCCCGACGCGCAGGTCAGCGGACCACTGGGAGCGCGGTTCTCGCCCTCGGTGCTGACCTGATCGGCCACGGCGGCCACCCAGTCAGCCTGCTGAGCCGCGGCCACCCGCCTACCTCCCGCTCCGATTCACCTCGACCCGTGCAGGATAGGCCCGGTCCGGTGGCGCCATTCCCGCCGGGCTGACAGTCGGCTGGGACTGCGACACGCTGTGGGCGCTGATATTCGTGGCCGGGGCCCCGAGCATCCGGCTCTTAGCGAGAGATACGGCAACCTATCGCTGGACCGGCACCGAGAGACTGTGCCGGTCGGCGGGGCCGAAGTCAGCGGGCAGCTTCCAGTCGTAGTTGATCTTGTCAGCTCGCAGCACGTGAGCTGTTTCGGTGGCCACGATGCCGTCGAGGGCCGGCAACTCCTCTTCCAGGAACTTGAACAGAGCCTGGTCGTCGGGGAAGAGTGCCTCGACCACGATGTCGTGCCGCCCGGTGGTGTAGCCGAGGTATACCACCCGGTCAAGGACCGCAAGCGCTTGGCCGACCGCCTGTAGCTTCCCGGGCGCGACCCGGATCATGATGAGGACGTCGGTCGCGTAACCGGTCTTGCGCGGGTTGAAGACGGCCACCACCTTGATGATGTCCTCCTCGAACAACCGGTCCATCCGCTTGCGGACCGTCGGCTCGGAGATCCCCAGCGCCCTGGCGATCTGTGCCGTCGGCGTCCTGCCATCCGCCTCGAGCAGCCGCAAGATGGCGACGTCAGTCGCGTCGAGATCGTTGAGCGTCCTGGCCTCGCTGGTCATCTCCACCTCCTCGCGGATAGCCTTCCCGCTGATTGCGGATCCGGTAAAGCAACGTAGTTAAACCTTCGTGAATCAGCAAGCAACTGTTGACATCTCCTTCTGAACAGGGCTACACATTGCTTACGAACTTCTTGTTTCGGGAGGCTGCGATGGCCGACTTCGAGCTCAACCGGCCGACACACACGGCGCAGGAGCAGCCTTCCATCCCTGACGGCGAGTACGCCGAGCGGCGGGCGAGAGCCGCCGCCGTGGCGCGCGACCTGGGCCTGCGCGGCCTCATCGTCTGGTCTCGGGGTGGCGCCAGCTACGACAACTTCGGGGATGTCCTGTACCTGACGAACCATTACGGGCCGTTTCCGTGGATCAACGACAAGCCGCCGCTGTGGAGCGGACGCGGTCAGTCGGCGGTCGTCCTCACGGCAGACGGAGACGCCGAGCTCTGCGTGGACATCCCAGACTGGCGTGACGACCTGGTTCGGATAGACAAGGTGCACTCCGACCGGAACCTCTACCGGGGCGTCGCGGACGTCGTTAGGCGTCACGGTCTTGCGGAGGGCGAGGTTGGCATTGTCGGACTTGAGGCCATGCCGGCCTCGGCTCACCGGTTTCTGGCTGCCGAGCTGCCCGCGGCCAGACTCGTGGACGCCGACGATCTCGTCATGCAGCTGCGGATGCGCAAGAGTCCCGCCGAGCTGGAGATGCTCAAATACTCCGCGAAGATCGGCGCGGAAATCTCGGCGGTCCTGATGGAGCGGGCGGGCGAGAACGCGACCGATGGCGATGGCGCGGCGGCCGGGCTCGCCTATGGCGCCCTGATACCGAACGTTGCCCAGTGGGACATTCCATACGCTTCCGGGCCATGCTCCGGGCATTTCCAGTGGCCCCGCCTTCCCCAGCACGACGCGGTGCGCCCGTACCAGGTGGGCGACCTGGTCCATCCGGACAACTACGGCTACGTCAACGGTTACATCTACGACATCGTCCGCACCAGGGTGGTGGGCGATCGCCCCGCCGACTGGCAGAAAGAGATCATCGACGGCGCAGCCGGCTGCGTGCGGGCCGTGATCAGTCATCTGAAGCCAGGGATCACGGCAGGCGAGCTATTCGACGTCGGCAAGGCCTATCTGGTCGACAACGGATTCACGGACGAGGTCGCGTTCAACTCAAGCTTCCCATGCTTTGGCCACCAGGACGGCCACGCCTTCGACGATCCTTGGCTGGCCCGCAACACGCCAGACGAGGGCGTGGTGATCACGGACAGCACCGTCTGGTCGATCGAGATCCAGGTTGGCCGGAACGGGCACGCGGCCGGCTTCGAGGACATGGTGCTGATCGATACCGACGGCACGACCACCATCTTGACCGCCGACCTGCCAGTCCGCTGGGGCTGGTAGCGAGCCGAATGCCGGAGCCCGGATGAGACTGGCCCTGCTGCAGTTCGCGCCCGTGCTGGGTGAGCTCACACCCAACCTGCGGCGGGTTCTGGACGGCGTGCGCGCGGCAGCGGCGGCGGGCGCCGGGCTGCTCATCGCACCGGAGATGTGCCTCACCGGCTGGACGCTGCCGGACGACCGACTGCGGGTTCGGCTGGCCGCCCAGACGGCGGCCGTGGCGGTACCGGCACTGGCGGACGCGGCCAGGGGCAACGGAATCACGGTCGTCGCCGGAGGGCCGCTCCCGGTCGCTTCCGGCATCGGGATCAGCAACTGCGCGATAGCGCTCGCCCCGGACGGACACCGCGCGGTACATCGCAAGCTCCACCTCTTCGGCCCTGAGGCGCAGTGGTGGGTACCCGGCCAGCAGGTCGAGGTAGTGGCCGCCGCGGGCACCGTGATCGGCCCGCTCATCTGTTACGACGGCGAGTTCTGCGAGGTACCCCGGCTACTGCGGCTAGCAGGCGCGCGAGTGCTAGCCGTCGCGACCACCAATATGACCCCCTACGAGCGGGATCAGGACCTCATTTTCGCGGCGAGAGCTCTGGAGAATGAATGTGTCGTGGCGGTCTGCAACAGAGTCGGCACCGAGGGTGATTGGCGCTACTTCGGGCGCAGCCTGATCGCCGATCCGCGCGGCAACGTGGTGGCGCAGGCCGGGGCCGGCGAGGAACTGCTGCTCGCTGAGGTGGACGCCACCGCCAGCTCCGCAGATCCAGCGCTCGGCTATATGGCGCATCGGCGCCCGTCGATTTACCAGGCGCTATGCCATGCCGGGCAGCCAGGCAGCACCCCGGCGGAGCACGAGGAGGTAGGGACATGACGGATAGCCAAGCTCGAATCGGGGACGAAGCCGTCAGCACGGGGTTCTTCGTGCGCAACGCGACCGGCCTGGTACGGGAAGTGTCCTGGCTGGACGCGGCCATGTACAACATGATCTGGGCCTCGGTCCCGCTCGCGATCGCTTTCCTGCTGTTGTTCGGGACCGCGTTCTACCCCGGCGGGAACCTGTACCTGGCCTGCCTGTTCGCCTTTCTGGTCACCGTGGCGACCGGCTTCCTCTATGCGATGCTCACCGCGATCATCCCGAGGTCTGGTGGTGACTACACCTGGATCTCCCGGATCCTGAGCCCGCCGCTAGGGTTCATGAGCAACCTCTCCTGGAACTTCTGGATCACCTTCTTCGTCGGGCTGTACGCGGCGTACACGACCGCGTACGGACTGTCGCCGCTACTGCGGCTATGGGCGGCGCGCACCGGGTCATCGGGCCTGCTCAGCACTGCGAACTACCTGGATACGCGCAGCGGCACCCTGATCGTCGGCCTGATCGTGGTGCTGCTGTCCGCCCTGCTGCTCTCCTTCGGCCGCGGGCTGCGCACTTTCCTGCGCATCCAGCGCTGGACCTTCGTGCTGTGGTTCGTCGGCGCGATGCTGATTCCGATCATCGTGCTGCTGGTGACCAGCAAGGTCTCCGTCTTCGCGCGCTTCGACAGTTATGTTTCCGCGCTCGGTGGTCCGCATCACGCGAGTGCACTGATACTCAAGAACGGAGCAGCCGCGAGCGCGCCGTTCAGCCTGCATCAGTCCCTGCTCATGCTCACCCAGCCGTTCTATGCGCTGGCGTTCATCTTCCAGTCCGTCTACTTCGGCGGCGAGATCAAGCGCGCCAAGCGCAGCAGCATCCTGTCCATCCCCGGCGCCCACGTGCTCGCGACGGTCCTGATCCTGCTCGCCACCGTCGCGTTCCTGGCCGGCGCCGGTCACGGCTTCCTGGCCGGGCTCGCCCTGACCGCACCTGGCGCCTACAAGTTCGGTTTCACGCCGCTCTATACCGAGATCGCGGCCGTGGCCTCCGGCAACATCGTGGTGGGAACGATCATCATCCTTGGCTTCACCTCGATGCTCGTGATCTTCGTGACTCAGACGATGCTGCAGCTGTCGCGCAACATATTCGCCTGGAGCTTCGATCACCTGCTGCCCGATAAGGTCGCCGAGGTGAGCGAGCGAACCCACGCGCCGGTCACGTCGATCGCCGCCATCACCGTGGTCAGCCTGATCAGCGTGGTCATCGTGTCCCTGAACCCTCAGCTCACCTTCCTGGTTGGCCTGGTCGGCCTGTGCCTGACCTACCTCATCGTGTCCGTCGCCGGGATGCTGCTGCCGTACCGTAAGCCTGAGTTGTTCGAGGCTTCGCCGTACAACCGCAGGATCGGCAGGGTACCCGTGCTGACTATCGTGGCCGCGGCCAGCTTCGTCCTGATGGGCGCTGCCATGACGAACCTGCTGCTCGACCCGAACTCCGGCACGAACTGGCACCTGAATACGGACCGCGTCGTGCTGGTCGCGGCGATTTTCATCGTCGCGCTGCCGATCTTCTACGTAATCAGGGCGATACAGCGAACCCGCGGCATCAACGTTGACCTCGCCTACACCGTGATCCCGCCCGAATAGCCGTACCGGCCGCCAGGCAGAAGCTGGAGAGCGCATGGGTCTGCTGCACCGCAACCGGCACGAGGACGCGCTGAAGATCTTCTATGCAGCAGACATTCATGGCTCAGATACCTGCTGGCGCAAGTTCCTCAAGACCGGTCAGTTCTACGGCGTCGACGTCATGGTCCTCGGCGGTGACCTCACCGGCAAGGCGATGGTGGCCGTGGTGCGCGGCGCGTCAGGACTGTGGCGGGCGCAATTCCTCGGCCGGGTCGCTGAGGCCACCGACGACGACGAACTCGCTGCACTTGAGGCACAGATCCGATTCAACGGTTTCTACCCCTACCGCTGCGACCCCGACGAACTCCAGCGGCTCCAGGATGACCCGGCCGCCAGGCAGGCGCGGTTCGAGCAGGTCATGCGGGAGGACGTGACGCGGTGGATGGAGCTGGCGGCGGATCGGCTGCACGAATCGCCGACCACCTGCCTGATCATGCCGGGCAATGACGACGGCGAGTACATCGCGGACGTGCTGGCGGCAGCGGCGCCGACCGGCAACGCGGAGAACCGCCTGATCGAGGTCAAGGGATTCCAGTTCGTCTCGCTTGGCTACTCGAATGTCACGCCCTGGCACACCGACCGCGAGCTCAGCGAGGATGAGCTGAGCAAGCGCATCGAGCGGCTGGTGAGTCAGCTCGACCCGGCCAAACCCGCGGTCTTCAACCTGCACGTGCCGCCGTACGACACCCGGATCGATGACGCGCCTGAGTTGGCCGACAACCTCCGGCTGGTCGGCGGGGCCAGCGCCCGGATGGTGCCCGTGGGCAGCCACGCGGTGCGCGCCGCGATCGAGACGCACCAGCCGATCCTGTCGCTGCACGGGCACATCCACGAGTCCAGAGGCGTGGCCAGGCTCGGCCGGACGACAGCTATCAATCCCGGCAGTGAGTACAACGCGGGCGTGCTTCGCGGGGTCATCGTCACACTCACGGCGGACAAGGTCGTTGGCCATCAGTTCGTCGCGGCCTGAGAGGTCTGGCATGCGCGTCGTCTACGATCCAAGCCACGTATTGCACGACCCGGCGACCGAGGTGCAGTTCGGCGTACCGATGCCGATCTACGAAGTTCCCGCCAGGGCCGAGTCGATCCGCTCCGCTCTGCTGCGGGACGACGAATTCCTCTTCGCAGAGCCCACCGAGCACGGCCTGGCGCCTGTCCTTGCCGTGCACCATGAGGGCCTGGTCCGGTTCTTGGCCGAGGCGTGGAGCCGGTGGCGGGAACATGGCGGCGGAGGCGCCTCGATGGCACCGCAGTTCATGCCGGACACCATCCTGCATCCGGCTTTGCGGGAGGGAATGGGTCCGGCTCCCGAGCCGTCGGGCCCGATCGGGCGGATCGGCTACTGGTGCTGGGAGACCATGACGCCGCTCGTTCCCGGTAGCTACCAGGCCGCGTGCGCCGCAGTCGATGTCGCCCTTACCGCAGCCGACCTGCTGCTGGCAGGCGATCATGCCGTCTACGGTCTGGCGCGCCCGCCGGGCCACCACTGCCCGAGGTCCGCATTCGGCGGCTACGGCCTGTTCAACTACTCCGCGGCTGCCATCGCCTACCTGGCAGAGCGGCTAGGCAAGGTGGCAGTGCTCGACCTTGACTACCACCACGGCAACGGCATCCAGCAGATCTTCTACCAGCGCGCCGACGTGCTGTACGTATCGCTGCACGCCGATCCGGACCGTGCCTTCCCCTACTTCATCGGCTGGGCCGACGAGACCGGCGCCGGCCAGGGCGAAGGCTGCAACCTCAACCTGCCACTCCCAGCCGGCTGCACGAATGACCGATACCTCGCGGCACTGGAGACCGCACTCGGCCGGATCACTGATTTCCGTGCGGCAGCCCTGGTGGTCGCGCTCGGCTTCGACACCTACGGCCAGGACCCAATCGGCGACTTCGCCCTGACCACTGATGTTTACCACCAGGTCGGCAGCCGCACGGCCAGGCTCGGCCTGCCGAGCCTGGTGCTGCAGGAGGGCGGCTATTTCGTTCCCAAGCTCGGCGAGAACGCGCGCACGTGGCTCCGCGGGCTGCTGGGCAGACCGCTTGACCTGCGGGCGACACCTGCATGATGCATGGCCAGGACCGACAGCCAGATCAGCGAGGAGGAGAGCATGGCCACTGACCGCAAGCCATACGCACTGGGACCGGAGGGCTGGGAAGGACCGGGACTGCCCCAATCGGCCCGGGCCAGCTTCATGGCGTCACCCTGGATGGAATGCAAGGCCGACGCGCTGAGGGACTTCGGGGCAAAAGCGGCGTTCCTCGGCGTACCGTTCGACCAGGCGACGGTTTACCGGTCGGGCTCAAGCTCAGCGCCGCGCGCTCTCCGCTACGTATCCGAGATGTTCCTGCCGTACCTCGGGGACTTCGATATCAACGTCTTCGACGAGTTCCACCTGGTTGATGTCGGCGACGTTCCGATGATCCCGGCCGACGCCGCGCGTTCCCGCAGCTATATCGAGCGGTACGTCGGCGAGATACTGACCGCCGGCGCCCTGCCTATCTGCATCGGCGGCGACCACTCCATCCCCATTCCGATCGGCCGCGCGCTCTCCGAGACGATCACGGGGCGACTCGGCTATGTGCACTTCGACGCGCACATCGACTGCCAGCCGAACTTCGCTGGCCAGGACTTCACGAACTGGTCACACGTAGCCCGCATGATCGAATTGCCGAACGTCGACCCGCACAACGTCGCGATCATCGGCGCGCGCGGCGCGCTCAACCCTCCCGAGCAGTGGGACTTCGTCGAGCGGCACGGAATCCGCGTCTTCCGGATGCGCGAGGTCAGCCAACGCGGCATCGAGGCGGTGGTACGCGAGGCGCTGGACATCGTCACCGACGGCACCGACGCCTTCTACTGCAGTCTGGACAGCGACGTCGTCGACGCTTCGGCGATGCCAGGCACGGATGCGCCGGAACCAGGCGGCCTGCTGTCGACCGAGATGCTGAGGGCTTGCGAGATGATCGGGGCACGACGACCAGCGGTGCTCGACATCGTCGAGCTCATCCCGGCATACGACCACCCGGCGATGATCTCGCTCCGGCTAGCCGGCTACATGATCCTGCACGTCCTCGGCGGCTGGGCGGCTGGCGGCCAAGTTGCGAGCGGCCCGATCCTGGCTCGGTAATCTGCGCCGGTATCTGCGCAGCCCAACAACAGGGCAGAGCGGGCCGGAGCTGTTCCCCGCTTATCGCCGACGTGCCATCCGTGGTTCCGGGTTCGAGCCCCGGACGCCCCCGCCTGGCATGCCGGCGAATTGCCAACGATCTGTCGGCCCATCGGTCTATCGTTCCGCCATGCCCAAAAGCCGACGTCGGCCACGCGCCGCCGCGAGAGCTACTGCAGCACGCCGGGCTGCGCAGGGTCAATCCCGAGACACTGCGCAGGTCCGGCTGACCACTTCTGACGTAACCAGTCACGCCCCCTGTTGATCTGTGGTGTGTCGGTGCTGGCGTCCGCTTTGTGATCATGGTTTGGTTCGGGGATGCCGCATGCAGAGCAGCCGTCGTATGAGGAGCTGGCTGCCCGGCACGCGGAACTGACGGCGCGGGTCTCGGAACTCCTGGCGGTGGTGGCGGAGCAGGCCGCGCTGATCGAGACGCTGCGGACCGAGGTCGCGGCGCTGCGCCGGCAGGCGGGCCGGGATTCCTCGAACTCATCGCAGCCCCCGAGCCAGGACGGCCCGGCGGCTGAGGCGAAGGCGGCTAAGCGGGCAGCGCGGCGAGCACGGCCGGCCAGGCCGCAGGGCGGGCAGAAAGGCCATCCGGGTGCGAGCCTGGCGTGGGCCGCCCGGCCGGATGAGACCCTGGTCATCGAGCCGGGCACTTGCGGCGGGTGCGGCGCGGACCTGGCCGGCGCCGCGGGCCGGGTCGCTTCTGCCGTGCAGGTGCTCGATATCCCGCCAGCCGCGCTGACGGTGACCGAGTACCGGATGATGAGCCGCACCTGCGGGTGCGGGCAGGTCACGACCGCGCCGGCCCCGCCGGGGGTAACCGGGGGCCCGGTCTGCTACGGGCCGAACGTGACCGATGCGGCAACGCTGCTGGCGAGCACGGACGTGATCGGGGTCGAGCGGGCCGCGGATTTGATGGGTGCGCTGCTCAAGGCACCGGTCTCCACGGGGTTCGTGTCGCGGTGCCTGGTCCGCCTCGACGCGGCGTTAATCACCGCTGGATTCGAGGACGCGCTGAAAGACGCGCTGAGGGCGGCGGACGTGCTCGGTACCGACGAGATCCCCGCCCCGCTCACCACCGCGGCGGCCAGCGCCGAAGGCTGCGGGAACCCGCACGTCTGCACGGTGCGGACCATGCGCGCCTATACCGGCGGCGGGCCGGACCTCATCTGGTACGGCGCGGCCGGGAATCGCACCAAGGCGTCGATCACCGGCTTTGGGATCCTGGACGGTTTCGCCGGGGTCCTGGTCCGCGACGACTACGGCGGCTACCTCAGCTACGACGCCGGGCTCGCCGGAGTGCAGCAGTGCGTCGCTCACCTGTACAGGTACCTCGACGACGCCTACGCGACCGGCCCCGAATCCCAGGTCTGGACCCGGCAGGCCGGCGACGCCCTCCGCGAGGCCGCCGCCGCCGCCAGGACCGCCCGCGGCGCCCGCCAGGCCAGCCTGGACCCCGCCCTCCTGGCCCGGCTGCGCCACAGCTACGACCAGGCCGTCGCCTTCGGGGTCTCGGTCAGCTTGTCCCGGCCCTGGCACAAGGGAAACCACCCCGGACTGATCCTGGCCCGGCGGCTGAAACGCAAAGCCGGCCAGGTCTGGCTATTCGCCACCCGCTTCGACGTGACCGGGAGCACCGGCGCCGGCTGACGACGGTCCCGTTGTGACGGCGTTCGCGGAGCTGGTGTCGGGCGGCTCTTACGTGGCCGTCCTGGTGGCGCGGCACGACAGTGCGCTGCTGGCAT
>Ga0116224_10000944_pt1 | contig 20672 bp, 13 predicted proteins | sample Sb_taG_9_FD_89699 | JGI IMG/M metagenome (GOLD analysis project Ga0116224, IMG submission 89699) | Peat soil microbial communities from Weissenstadt, Germany - Sb_50d_b_LC metaG | ecosystem: Environmental > Terrestrial > Soil > Wetlands > Peat | place: Germany: Weissenstadt | collected 2010-09-21 | reverse complement strand
CTGATGGTCGATTTCTACCAGCGTATTTTGCGTGGCGAGGGGCGCGCCGAGGCCCTGCGTCAGGCGCAGCAGGCCATGCGCACTCGCGAAGGAGGCAAGTATGCCCATCCGTTCTCCTGGGGTGCCTTCATCTGCCAGGGCGATCCCGGACCCCTGCGAGGATAAGAGTGGGCCGCTGTACGGCTCAGGAGAGCCGTCCCAAGGAACCCGGCCGGCAAGATAGCTGATTTGGCGAAGGCGCGGGCCGCCGGCAAGACCGGCGGCCCGCGCCGTTTTCCGGCGAAACGGCGCCAATCGCTCTCGGTGTAAAGGAGGCCGTGTCATACAGCCGATACATCCGTTAAACACGTTGCCGGCGAAACATCCGCGCCAGCAGGACGTCTCGGCAGGAACGGTACATCCGGTTGCCCGCTGACATAGGCGGCCGCAGCCTTCTCAACGGCAGGAGCCCCCATGAAACACGCGATTGTCGGGTCGCTGACCGCCCTGCTCGCCGGCGCCGGCCTGGCGCTGGCGCAGCAACCGGACGAGGTTCTCCCCCGGCCGCGGACCCTCTCCGCTACCCCGAGCGAAGTCCCCGCCGACCAGGTCGGGACTGCGGGGGTTCCCATGCCGACCTACGGCGGCGACGGCGGCAGTGCCGACGGCCCGGCCCCCTCGTTCATGGCCCCCGTCTGCGGCTCGCTGAGCGCGCCGTTTCGCTACTGGATCGGAGGCGACTATCACCTGTGGTGGCTCAAGCAGAACCGCTACCCCGCCCTGCTGGTCGCCGCGACGCCCAACGATATCCAAACCATCGCCGGCGGCAACGACCTGGACCGCCCCCTCCGCAACGGCGGCGGCATGACCCTCGGCGGCTGGATCACCGATTACCAGGGGTTCGGCCTGGAAGGCAGCTGGTTCGTCATGGAGCCGGGAACCAAGAGCTTCGGGACCACCGGCACCGGGGCGGCCGGCTCGGCCAACATCCTCCGGCCATTCTTCGACGTGACGACCGGTCAGGAGGAGTTCTTGCCCGTGTCCGTTCCGGGCCAGACGAGCGGCACGGCCACCGGCTCCTCGATGGGCATCCAATGTGATTCCGGCCGCTTCGCGGGGGCGGGGGTCGATTTCATCGGCAACCTCTGCTGCGACTGCAACAGTTACCGTGTGGACTTCCTGATCGGCTACCGCTACCTGATGCTGGACGACCGCTTCACCATGGCGACGACGACGGACTTCCCCGCCGGCGACCCCTTGGGTACGGTCACCACGGTCAGCGACAGCATCAACACCACCAACCGCTTCAACGGCGGCGAACTCGGCCTGCGGGGGGAGTGGCACAGCGACTGCTGGCTCGTCAAGGGGACCGTCAAGGCGGCCTTCGGCGACAACCAGGAGGGCGCGGACTTCAGCGGCCTCACCAGCTTCCTCTCCCCCACCCTGGGGGCGACGAACTTCAACAGCGGCTTCCTCGTCCGGCCGAGCAACAGCGGCAGCGTCACCAAGGAGGCGTTCGCCATCGTCCCCGAGGCCGACCTGGCCATCGGCTACCAGGTCGGCACCTGGCTGCGCTTCACGGTCGGCTATTCGATCCTGTACTGGAGCAACGTGGTCCGCTCGGGCGACCAGGTCAACCTCAACATCAACCCGCGCGAAGTGCCCACGCTCACCCCGCCCAGCACCCTGACGACAATCACGCCGGCCCCAATGCTGAAATGCACCAACTTCTGGGCGCAGGGCCTCAACGTGGGCCTCGAGTTGCGCTTTTGATACAGGTTGAGCAGCCGCCCTCGGGGCGGCGCGTCGAGCGCCGCCGCCAAGGAACAGTAACAACACTGTCTTCGCCGCTTGCGGCTTCGCAGGAAAGTTAGCGAAGCCGCAAGCGGCGAAGACAGTGTTGTTACTGTTTCTTAACCACTCAGATCGGCAGTGAGCGCACCGTCCGGGCGAGCATCGACTGGATCCGCGGCCGCAGGCGCAGGAACGCCTCGACGCACTTCGGGTCGAAGTGGCTGCCGGCGCGGGCGACCAGTTCGGCCAGGGCGTCGCCCAGGGAGAGCGCCTTGCGGTAAGGTCGATCCGACGTCATCGCGTCGAAGGCGTCCGCGACCGCCACCACGCGCGCCAGCAGGGGGATCGCCTCGCCGGCCAGGCCGTCGGGGTAGCCGCTGCCGTCCCAGCGCTCGTGGTGGTGCCGGACGATCGGCAGCATTGGCGCCAGCCCCGGGATGTTCCCCAGCAGGTCCGCCCCCTGGGCCGCGTGCGCCTGCATGTGGGCCTGCTCGTCCCCGGTCAGCTTGCCCGGCTTGCGCAGCACCGCGTCGGCGACGGCTATCTTGCCGATGTCGTGCAGCGGCGCCCCGATCCGGATGTGCTGCCGCTCCGCCGGCGACAGACCCAGTTCCTCCGCCAGCATCAGCGCGTAGGCGGTGACGCGCTGGGTGTGGTTGCCCGTGTACTGATCGCGCATCTCCACCGTCTGCGCCAGCGTCGTCGCCGCCCGCAGGAACAGGTCTCGCTGCTGCTCCAGCAACTGGGCACTCTCGATGCCGACCGAGGCGTAGCAGGCCACCGCGTCCACCAGGTGGAGGTCGGCCAGCGTGAACGGCTCTTGCACCGGCCCGCGGTCGAGGTGAAGCACTCCCAGGCGCCGACGCGGCGAGCGCAGCACCGCGCAAATGATCGAGGCCATCGTGCCCCGCGCGACGCTCTTGGCGGTCTGCAAATCCTCTTCGGTGCGGACGTCGGCGCACAACAGCGACTCGCCCTCGAGGTAACAGCGATCCGCCAGGGTTTCGCTGAAGTACTTGCGGACGACCCCCGCGTCGTTGGGCGTGACGGCGCTGCGCAAGTGCAGCTGCCCCGTCGCTTCGTCGGCCAGGACGATGGCACCGCGCTGGGCGTCGAGCACGGTGACCACCTCGTCGAGCATCGTCTGCAGCAACTCGTCGAGGGAGGTCATCTCGGTGAGGTGGCGGCCGGCGTGGAGCAGCGGCAGGATGCGCCGGGCCGGCCAGTCCTGCTCGTCCTCGGGTTGCAAGAACGGTTCGACGGCTCGGTCCCAGGAGCGGCGCGTGGCCGCCTTGAGGTTGAAGCAGGTGCCGCTGGCCCGGATTTGCACTTGCGGCTGGGCGGCCCCGCAGGGCGGCTGCTCCACCAGCGCTACCTCGAAGCGCAGCCCGCCCACGATGATCACGTCGCGGCGGTGCAGCGCTCGCTCGTCTCCCTCGAGGCGCGTCTTGTTGAGGTAGGTTCCGTTGCGACTGCCGAGGTCCCGCAACAGCCACCCCCGCGGCGTGTAGACTACCTCGGCGTGCTCCCGGCTGACGGAGGCGTCGTTGATGACGACTTCGAGGGAGTCGGCGCGGCCGATGCGCAGCCGCGTTTCCGATTCCCAGCGCAGCCCGACGACCTGATTGCTCAGGCCGCACAGCACCACCCGTGGACCCGTCATCGCCTCTCCTTCATGAAATGCCATCCCTTCGCAACCATACGTCCGGGAAGCCCGCCGAGCAACAAGCCGCGGTCGCCCGCGAGCGCGGTTCAGAATTTCTTGCCGCAAATTGCTTGTCCTGGCCCGATCCCGCTGTTAGTATCGCCCCCGTTCCCGACTGTCGTGGCCGAGGGAGGAATTCGGCTCACGGGCCCCCTCGGCCGGCTGATCGATCCATCACCTGGGGAGTCTCACCAGCGATGAACGACCCAAGCAACCACACCAAGGGGGCGGCCGGCGTGTCGCGCCGCGAGTTCCTGCGCGGCTCCGGCGCCGGCGTCGCCGCCACCGCCCTGGCGCACGCCCCCGGCGTCGGCCTCCTCGAGGCCGACACGCCGAAGGCCAAGACCGACGCCGTCCCGGCCATCGGGCCCGCGCCGGCCACCGTCAAGCTCACCGTCAACGGCGCCAAGATGACTTACGCCGTCGAGCCGCGCGTCACCCTGCTCGACCTGCTGCGCAATCACCTCGACGTGACCGGCTGCAAGCGTGTCTGCGACCGCGGCAGCTGCGGCGCCTGCACCGTCATCCTCGACGGCAAGCCGGTCTACTCCTGCACCCTGCTGGCCCTGGAGGCCCAGGGGCGCGAGGTGAAGACCGCCGAGGCCCTGGCCGCCGACGGCCGGCTCGACGCCGTGCCGGCTGCCTTCGTCAAGCACGACGCGCAGCAGTGCGGCTTCTGCACGCCCGGCTTTGTCGTCTCCTTACGGGCCGCCCTCGACCACAACCCCAAGGCCACGCCCGCCGAGATCGAGGAGGCTTTGAGCGGCAACATCTGCCGCTGCGGCACCTACGAACAGATGCGCCACGCCATCGCCGACCTGTGCGGCAAGAAAGGGGAGTGAACCATGCCGAACACCTGGCCGAAAGAACGCCGTCTCCTCGGCACCCGCGTGCAGCGCCTCGACGGCCCCGAAAAGGCCACCGGCCGCGCGCGCTACAGCCTCGACGTCAACCGCCCCGGAATGCTCCACGCCTCCATCCTGCGCTGCCCCCACGCGCACGCCAGGATCAAGGGCCTCGACGTCACCGCCGCCCGCAAGATGCCCGGCGTGAAGGCGATTCACGTCATCGTCGTCCCCACCGAGACGGGCACCGTCGTCAAGGCCGACGGGAACGCGGTCGTCGTCACGGTCGGCATGGGCGACAAGGCGAAGGAGCGCACGCTCAAGGTCGGGCCGGGACTGTGGCTCTTCCGCGAGAGCAAGGTCGTCAAGCCCACCGACCTGCAAGCGGACGACCGGATCACGTTCCAGGTCGAAGAGGAGGCGGTCGGCCGCGAGCTGTTCTACGCCGGCGACGAGGTCGCCGCCGTCGCCTGCGACACCGAGGAGCACGCCGCCGACGCGGTCCGCGCCATCAAGGTCGAGTACGAACTGCTCGACGCCCTCGTCACCGAGAACGACGCCCTGGCGAACGACCTCAAGACCGTCCCGCCCTTCGGCAACAAGAATGACAGGAACAACGTCCGCCTGCTCAAGGAGGAGAAGAACGACGACATCGACGAGGCGTTCAAGAAAGCCGAGGTGGTCCACGAGGGCGAGTACGGGGCCGCCACGATCAACCATCATTGCCTGGAGCCGCACGGCCTGGTCGCCGAGTGGGACAAGGACGGCGGCCTGACGCTGTGGGCCTCGACGCAGGCGGTGGCCGGCGTCGCCGACACGGCGGCCAAGGTGTTTGCCGTTCCCGCGCTGAAGGTGAAGTGCATCACCCACTACATGGGCGGCGGCTACGGCAGCAAGTTCGCCCCCGAGGTCGAGGGGATCACGGCCATCGAGCTGGCGCGCAAGGCCAAGGCGCCGGTCAAGCTGTTCCTGGGGCGCGCCGACGAAGTCGTGCTGGGAGGCAACCGGCCGTCGGCCTACGCCAAGGTGAAGATCGGCGCCACCAGGGACGGCAAGGTGGTCGCCTACTTCTGCGATACCTGGGGCACCCCCGGGATCGCCAACGGCGCCACCGTCGGCCCGCTGCCTTACGTGTACGAGTTCCCCAGCAAGCACACGCGGGTCAGCGCGGTGCGCCTCAACACCGCGATGATGCGGGCCATGCGCGCCCCGGGTCATCCGCAGAGCTGTCTGCTGACCGACTGCCCGCTCGACGACCTGGCCGCCAAGTTGGGGATCGACCCGATGCAGGTCCGTCTGAAGAACCTGCCGGAGAACGACGCCGACGCCGCGAAGAACTTCCCGCAGTCGTACAACGCGATGCGGCACACGCTCTACTCCGAGCAGATGAAGATCGCGGCCCGGCTGTCGGATTGGGAAAAGCGTTGGCGCCCGCCGGGCAAGGGAGAGAGGAAGGGTCCGATCAAGCACGGCATGGGCATGGCCCTGCACACCTGGGGCGGGCAGGCCAGCTTCCCCAACGACGTCCAGGTGACGATCAGCAGCGACGGCAGCGTGCTGGTCGAGTCGTCCACGCAGGACCTCGGCACCGGCGAGCGCACCGTGCTGGCCATCGTCGTCGCCGAGGTGCTGGGGCTGGAGCCGAAGGACGTCACGCTCCACATCGGCGAGAGTCAGTACGGACGCTCCGGCGGCTCCGGCGGCAGCACGACCTGTCCCGGAACGGCGCCGGTGGCGTACATGGCAGCGCTGGCCGCCCGCGACGACCTGTTCGACAAGATCGCGACGCGCCTCAAGGGGAAGAAGGAAGACCTGGCCATCGAGCCGGGCAAGATCGTGGACAAGGGGGCCAACAAGAAGTACCCCTGGAAGGAGGCGTGCGCCCGGCTCGGCATGGACACGGTCATCGGCAAGCCGGCGGCCAACGACGCGGCCCTGAAGCAGGGCGTGAGCGAGCTGTCGAACGTGAAGGTCGGCGGCGTGCAGGTGGCGGAGGTGCTGGTCGATACCGAGACAGGCGTGGTGCGCTGTACCCGGGTCGTCGCGGTGCAGGACTGCGGCCTGGTGGTCAACAAGCTGGGCTGCGAGTCGCAGGTGGCCGGCGGCGTCATCATGGGCGTCAACTACGCCCTGTTCGAGGAGCGCGTCATGGACCGCCACACCGGCCGGCAGGTCAACGCCGACATGGAGTTCTACAAGCTCGGCGGCATCAAGGACATGCCGGAGGTCGTGGTCCACATGTACGACATGCCGGAGCGCGGCGTCATCGGCATCGGCGAGCCGCCGACGATCTCGACGGCGGCGGCCATCGGCAACGCCATCTTCAACGCCATCGGCGCGCGCGTCGCATACGCGCCGTACACCCCGGAGCGCGTCCTGGAAGCACTCGTCAAGGCTTGACGGAATGGCCGCTCGGGGACCGTGGAATGCAAACTGCCTGCTCGGCGGTTGTGGGGCGGTACTAGGTTCTTCAATTCGGCCACGGCCCCAGAGCGGTATGGTGATGAGGATAACACGACATGGGTTGGCAATCCACCCCAGATTGCCGCCTCACACATAAAGGCAAAGCATCATGAAAAACTTTGTGTATTTCAGACCCGCGACCGCGGAGCAGGCCGTCGGCCTGCTGGCCCCCGACTGGGGCCCGACGGAGCTGCTGGCCGGTGGCACCGACCTGCTCGACTTGCAGAAGGAATACATCGCCCAGCCGGACAAGGTCGTGAGCCTCAGCGGCCTTGCCCAGTTGAACGCCATTGCCGTCGCCAAGGACGGCGGCTCGGCGTTCATCGGTGCCGGCGTCAAGCTGGCGGAGATCGCCACAGCCCTGAGAGACCGATTCCCTGCGCTGGCCACGGCGGCTGGCGCCATCGGCGGCCCGCAGATTCGCAACATGGGCACGCTCGGCGGCAACCTGTGCCAGCGCAACCGCTGCTGGTACTTCCGCGACGAACACACCCACTGCCTGCTCAAGGGCGGTGAGAAGTGCTTCGCCAAGAACGGCGAGAACCGCTATCACGCCATCTTCGGCACTGACAAGCCCTGCGTCATCGTCCATCCGTCAACGCTGGCGCCGGCGCTGATCGCCCTGGGAGCAACGGCCGAGGTGTTGGGGCCCAAGGAGAAGCGCACCGTCGAGGTGGCCAAACTGTTCCGGGCGCCGACTTCGGCCAAGGAGCGCGAGCACATTCTGGCCCCCAACGAAATCCTGCTCGGCGTGATGGTTCCAGGTAAGTTGGGCACGAACGTCGCCAACGCCAGTTACGAAGTGCGGCACAAGCAGTCTTACGACTGGCCGCTCGTCCAGGCGGCGGTCTCGTTCACGCCGCGAGATGGCAAGGCGACTGACGTCCGCATCGTCCTCGGCCACGTGGCGCCGACGCCGATTCTCGCCACGGAAGCCGCCAAGGCAATCGAGGGCGAGGCGATCACCGAGGAGTCGGCGACGAAGGCCGGCCAGGCCGCAGCCAAGGGGGCCAGGCCGCTCAGCCAGAACGCCTACAAGGTGAAACTGGTCGAGGTGGCTGTCAAGCGCGCCCTGCTCACCGCGGCGGGCGCCAAGAAGTACTGGGAAGTGTGAGTCGTCAAGCCGCTTGCGGCTTCGCAGTTCTTGCGAAGCCGCAAGCGGCGACCGCTGAGGGACCAACTGCCATGTCCGACGAGAATTCCGCCGCCGACGTGCCGCGCTGCAAGCACCTGTGCTGCAAGTCGATGCTCGTCTACGGCGAGGCCTTCGAGAGCGACCCCGAGTACCAGTCGGGGCAGACCGACTTCTGGTGCGTGCTGACCTCCAAGCCGAACGGCCCCGACGGCGGCGGCGCGTCGCTGGAGACCTGCCGCAACGCCGAGCGGGCCTGCTACCGGGAGTATTGACCCCTTTTCGCTTGCAGGAGTCCGGAAAAAGGCGTAGCATCGGCGGATACACCTCCTGGCGAGCGCGGCCCCGTTGGCGGCCGCGTGAGCGATGACCTGCGTCCCGTCCCGCCCTTCGGGCGCCGCCCCCGGCAGAAGGGGGGTCAGCCATGTTCGAGTGGGCCAAGTCGATCCTCGATCCACACCGTGTCTGCGGGAGGGTGCGCCCATGAACCGCGGCGGCACCGACCGCGAGGTCCACGACCTGCAAGCGCGCGTGGCCGAACTGGAAGAGCTCCAGACGGCCCGCGAGCGGGAGTTGGTGGAGCACTCGGCCCGCCTGGTGGAGTCGATGCGCGAGCTGCGCCAGAAGACCGGCATCCTCGAATCGGTCCTCGCCGGCATGGCCGACGCCGTCGCCGTCGCCGACACCACGGGCAAGTTCCTGCTGTTCAACCCGGAGGCCGAGCGCCTGCTGCGCATGGGCCAGGCGGACGTTCCCCTCGAGCTGTGGTCGGTGCGCTACGGCTGCTACCTCCCGGACGAGGTGACACCCTACCCGCCCGAGGAGTTGCCGTTGGCGCGGGCGATCCGCGGTGAAGAGGTGAACGGGACGATCGTCTTCATTCGCCACGAGGGGCTGCCCGAGGGGCTGTGGCTGAGCGTCAACGGCCGGCCGATGCGCGACGAGACGGGGGCGATCTGCGGCGGCGTCGTCGTCATGCGCGACGTCACCGCCCAGGTGCAGGCCAACCGCCGCCGCGACGCCCTACACGCCGTCACCGGCGTGCTGGCCGAGTCGGCGACGCTGGACGAGGCCACCCCGCGCATCCTCCGCGCCCTGTGCGAGAGCGCCGGCTGGGACTTCGGCGCCATCTGGGAACTGGACCGGGAGGGCGGGGTGGTCCGCTGCGTGGACCTGTGGCGGCGGCCGGGCGTCCCGTGCGACGACTTCGAGGCGGCCACCCGCGAGGTCGCCCTCACCCCGGACATGGGACTGCCCGGCCGGGTCTGGGCCGGCCGGCAACCGGTCTGGGTCGCCGACGTGGCCCGCGACGGCAACTTCCCGCGCGCCGCGGCCGCCGCCCGCAACGGCCTGCACGCCGGCTTCGGCTTCCCCATCCTGTACACCAACGGCGAACTCGGCGGTGTCATCGAGATCTTCAGCCGCCGCATGAGCCGCCCCGACGACGAGCTGCTGGCCATGTTCGCCTCGCTGGGCAGCCAGATCGGCCAGTTCATCGAGCGCAAAATAGCGGAAGAGGAGTTGCGCGAGGCGCGCGAGCGCTTCGAGCTGGCGGTGCGCGGCTCGGGCGACGGCCTGTGGGACTGGGACGTGCGCAGCAACACGGTGTACTTCTCGCCGCGCTGGAAGGAGATGCTCGGCTACGCGGACGACGAGATCGCCCACACCTACGGCGAGTGGGAGGGCCGCGTCCACCCCGACGACCTGGAGCGGGCCCTGGCGACCATCCGCGACTATTTCAACGACCCCGCTGCCGTCACTTACGAGCTGGAGCACCGCCTGCGCCGCAGGGACGGCTCCTACTGCTGGTTCCTCGCCCGCGGGGTGGCGCTGCGCGACGGCGCCGGCCGGCCGTACCGCATGGCCGGCTCGCACACCGACATCACCCCGCGCAAGCAGATGGAGCGGCGCCTGCGCGACGAGGAGGCCCTGTACCACTCCCTGGTCGAGACGCTGCCGTTGAACATCTTCCGCAAGGACCGTGACGGCCGCTTCACCTTCGGCAACAGCCGCTTCTTACAGGAACTGGGCAAGACGCTGGACGAGGTCCGCGGCAAGACCGACTTCGACTTCTACCCGGCCGCCCTCGCCGAGAAGTACCGCGCCGACGACGTGCGCGTCATGCAGACCGGGGAGGTATTCGAGACGACTGAGGAGCACGTCCGGCCCGGTGGCGAGAAAATGTACGTGCAGGTGCTCAAGACGCCGGTACACGACGCCCGTCAGCGCGTCGTCGGCACCCAGGCGATCTACTGGGACGTGACCGACCGTAAACGGGCGGAGGAGGCGCTGCACCGGGCGCGCGAGGCGGCCGAGGCCGCCAGCCGGGCCAAGAGCACCTTCCTGGCCAACATGAGTCACGAGATCCGCACGCCGATGGGCGCCGTCATCGGCATGACCGAGTTGGTCCTCGACACGCCGCTGACCGAGGAGCAGCGCGACTACCTGGAGATCGTCCGCAAGTCGGCGGACGCCCTGCTCGCCGTCATCAACGACATCCTTGACTTCTCCAAGATCGAGGCCGACAAAATGGACCTGGACCGCGTCCCCTTCGACCTGCGCGAGCTGCTCGGCGACACGCTCAGCACCCTGGCCCTGCGCGCCCATCAGAAGGGGCTCGAGCTGGCTGGCCGCGTCGCCCCGGAGGTGCCGCCGGCCGTCGTCGGCGACCCCAACCGGCTGCGCCAGGTATTCGTCAACCTGATCGGCAACGCCATCAAGTTCACCGAGCGCGGCGAGGTGGTCGTCGAAGTGAAGAAGACAGAAGACAGAAGACAGAAGACAGAAGGTGCGGGTATTCTGACTTCTGACTTCTGTCTTCTTGAATTCTCCGTGAGGGACACCGGCATCGGCATCCCCTCCGACAAGCAGCAGATGATCTTCGATCCTTTCTCGCAGGTGGACGGCGGCACCACGCGTAAGTACGACGGCGCCGGCCTGGGCCTGGCGATCTCTTCGCGCCTGGTGGCGATGATGGGCGGCCGGATCAGCGTGGAGAGCGACCCGGGCCGCAGCAGCACCTTCCGCTTCGCGCTGCCGCTGGAGCCGGCCGGCGCCCCGCCGGCCCGGCCGGTCCACCCGGAGCGGCTCCGCGGCCTGTCCGTGCTGGTGGTGGACGACAACGCCACCAACCGGCGCATCCTCGAAGAGACGCTCCTGGGCTGGGAAATGCGGCCGACCTGCGCGGCCGGCGCCGAGGAGGCGCTGGCGGCCCTGGAGGAGGGCCACCGCGCCGGCACGCCGTTCGCGCTGGTTTTGCTCGACGCTCAGATGCCCGGCACGGACGGCTTCATGCTCGCCGAGCGCATCCAAGAGCGCCCGGAACTGACGGCACTGGCGACCGTGATGATGCTTTCGTCGGCCGGGCAGCCGGGGAACATGGCTCGCCGCCGCGAGGTCGGCATCACCACGCACCTGACCAAGCCAGTCAAACAGGCCGAACTGTGGAAGGCGATCCTCGCCGCGCTCGGCGAGGGCGAGGCCGAGCGCGAGGCGCGGAAAGAGGTGAGCGAGGGGCACAGCGCGGGGCGCGGGGCGCTCCCCTCCCCTCGCACGCTGCACATCTTGTTGGCCGAGGACAATCCGTTCAACCAGAAGCTGGCGCTGGGGCTGCTCGGCCGGGTGGGGCACTCGCTGGTCGTGGTGAAAAACGGCGCCGAGGCGGTGGCGGCCCTGGAGCGCGACTCGTTCGACCTGGTGCTGATGGACGTGCAGATGCCGGAGATGGACGGCTTCCAGGCCACCAAGTTGATCCGCGAGCGCGAGGTGCCCCTGGGGCGGCACACGCCCATCCTGGCGATGACCGCTTACGCCATGAAGGGGGACCGGGAGCGCTGCCTGGCCGCCGGCATGGACGGCTACGTCAGCAAGCCGATCCGCGCCCACGAGCTGATCGAGGCCATCGCCGCCGCCGTGGGCGCGGCTTCGCCCGACCCGCCCGATGGCTCGGAGCCACTGACGCCGGGCGAGGCCCCCGACTGGGAGTCGGCGCTGGAGCGAGTCGGCGGCGACCGGGAACTGCTGGTGGAATTGGTGCGCCTGTACTTGCAGGAGTGTCCCGGCTGGCTGGCCGACATGCGCCGCGGGCTGCAAGCCGGCGACGCCGTGATGGTCAAGCGCGTCGCCCACAATTTGAAGAGCTGTCTGGGCAACTTCGGCGCCCGCGCCGGCTTCGAGCGGGCGCTGCGCGTCGAGACGATGGGGCGCGAAGGGACCCTCGCAGGCGCCGACGAAGCCTGCCGTGCCCTGGAACAATCCCTCGAACGCCTTCGGCCGGCGCTGGCGGCGTTCGCTCGAACCGAGTGACGATGGAGGCGGCAAGATGGCGACGGTACTGGTGGTGGACGACAACCCCGTGGACCGGCACCTCGCGGGGGCACTGCTGTCGAAACGGCCGGAGATGAAGGTGCTCTTCGCCGAGAACGGGCTCGAGGCGCTCACCCTGATCCAGGAGCGCGCCCCCGACCTCGTCCTCACCGACCTGCACATGCCCGAGATGGACGGCCTGGAGCTGGTCGTCGAGGTGCGCAAGAGCTTCCCCCTGGTGCCGATCATCCTCATGACCGCCTTCGGCAGCGAGGAGATCGCCATCCAGGCGCTGCAGAAAGGGGCGGCCAGCTACGTCCCCAAGCGCAACCTGGCCTCGGACCTGGCGGAGACCGCCGAGAATGTCCTGTCGCTGTCGGTGGCCAACCGCAACCAGCAGCGCCTGCTGGAGTGCCTGACGCAGACCGAGGAGAAGTTCCTCCTGGACAACGACGCCTCGCTCATCCCGCCGCTGATCGGCTACTTGCAGGAGAACATTACCCGCATGGGGCTGTGCGACGAGATCGGCCGCATCCGCGTCAGCATCGCCCTGCAGGAAGCGCTGCTCAACGCGATGCAGCACGGCAACCTGGAGATGTCGTCGGAATTGAAGGAGAAGGACGAGCGGGGCTTTCAGACGTTGTTGCAGCAGCGCCGCCGCGAGAAGCCGTACCTGACGCGGCGCGTCTACGTCACGGCCCGCGAGTCGCCGGCCGAGGCGACCTACGTCATCCGCGACGAGGGGCCGGGCTTCGACCCGTCCAAGCTGCCCGACCCGACCGACCCGAGCAACCTCGACCGAGTGAGCGGCCGAGGGTTGCTGCTGATCCGCACCTTCATGGACAAGGTCCACCACAACACCAACGGCAACGAGATCACAATGGTCAAGCGCCGGGATCGATAACAACAGCCGCTTGCGGCTTAGCGTTCGCTTCATCCTGCGATGACATGAGCGCTACGCCGCAAGCGGGCTCGCGCGGCCGGGAGTCACGCCGTCGTTAAAATGGCCGAGCGACTGGGTGGCAAGACCTGTTGCCCCGGACGCAACGACGGGGATCCCAACTGCGATTCCGCCGGTTGAGGACGGTCACTCACTCCGATAGAATAGCGTCATGCCTGTACCAGCCGACCAACCGTTGCCTCCGCTCGATCCGTGGGCGAAACCGCCGGGGGCGGACAATTACGGGGAGCAGGACGAGAACGGCGTCGATATCTCACTCATTCGCTACATGCTGTCGCTGTCGCCACTGGAGCGCTTGCGCCTGATGGAACGGCACGCGCGTGATAGCCAACTCTTGTTGGAATATGGCCGACGAGCCCGAGAAGCCGCGACTTCTGGTCATCGCTGAGCATTTCCAGCGTCATGGCGTCGAGTTCATGGTGATCGGTGGCCAGGCCGCTACCCTGCTCGGCTCGCCCCTGCCGACCGTTGACATCGACCTGTGCTACCGCCGCACGGCCGACAACCTCGAACGGCTGGCAGCTGCCCTCAAGGAATTGCACCCCACGCTTCGTGGTGCCCCGGCGGATTTGCCGTTCCGCCTCGATGCCCAGAGTCTTGGCCTTGGCTCGAATTTCACCTTTAACACCGATTATGGCCCGCTCGACCTGCTGGGTTGGGTCGAGCCATTCGGCACCTACGAAAACCTGCTCCCCCACGCCTCGGTCATCCCCGTCGGCGAGGTCAAATTGCTCACGATTGGCCTTGACGACTTGATCGCCGTCAAGCGGCACATCGGCCGGCCAAAAGATAAAGTGGCCCTCGCCCAGTTGGAGCTAATCCGACAGGTGCGCGGGCAGGCCGACTCCGGCGAGAAACCCAACTGAGGGAAGCGGAGCCCGGACCGCAGTTGAAGGGGCTCTTCGCCAAGACCGGGAGCGCTGACATGAGCCGCTGGCGGCTTCGCCGGTCCGGCGAAGCCGCCAGCGACTTGCTCGCTAAGGAAGTTCCCCGAGATACAGTGTCATCACCTGACCGTCGGCGAGCCCGGCGTACAAGCGCATGCCGTCGGGGCTCCAGGCCAGTGCGGTAACGTCTTGCGGCAGAAGATCCTCGGTTGTCACCTTGCCGTCCTCCACAATGCGCACCGTTCCTCCCCAGTAAGCGACAGCGAGCCAGCGGCCCTGGGCAACAGCCAGTTTCAGCATCCGGTCGGGACGAGCCTGCGCCTTCGCCGCGGTTTCCGCAGCCTTGTCTTCAACGGTCATCGCCTTGCGCAGCTCGTCCAGCTCGGCCACTGGTACGGTCTTGCTGGTGTTGGGCTTACCGGGGCCGCTGTCGGTCATCACGGTGCCATCATGCGACAGCGCGGTCAGCGTGCCCTTCTCGACCTTGATAGCATCCACGCGGTCGGGCAACACCATCCGATGTGAGACATCGGCGTGCTTCACCAGGCCGGGAGCCGACTTGGCCGCGGTCAGACGGTCCTTCTCCGGCAGGGCCCATTTCGTCAGCGGGTCAAGGCCGGCCACCGCCTCGTAGAAGGTGCCGACCGCCTCGCTCAAGCCATCCGTATCGTGAGCGATCAGCGTCACCGACTCCTGACCGTGACCGACGCCATTGCGCTGCCAGGCCACCATGCCGCGGCCGGTGCCGGGGAAGGCGCCCGCTTTCGGCGCATAGGGCAGATACTTGTTCTCATTCAGATATTTGATGATGACGTTGTCTTCCGGGTTGCCGAGCAGGATAACGTCGCCCTGGACGGCGAAGCCGACCTGGGCCGGCGGATTATCGGCGCCCGGCTTGACGCGGCCGAAGCCGAGACCGACCCAGGTCTTGGCCTCTTCTTCGGTCAGCGTCCGCGCCTTGCCCGCGGTTGCAACGTCCACCACCTGGCACTTCACGCCCCAAGGGTCGAGGATTTTCGTCAGGCGCTCGGCCGCGGCGGCATGGTACGGCGCCGTCCCCTTGACTATGGTCACCTGGCGATGCAGGCGGGCGAAGCGGAAGATGTTGTCCAGGTCATTGCCGAAGTAGACCGCCCGGTGCGTCGCCCCGGCCACGGAAGCAGCGCGGGCCGGCGGGGTGTAGTCGAACGTTTTCCGGTCCGAGAACGGCACCCAGAGCAGATTGTGGACCTTCACCGTCCATTTCCCGGCCGGATCGGTTGCGGCCAGCGGCAAGGCCAGCTGAAGCTGACCCAGCTTCGTGGCGCGGTACAGCTCGTAGCGCAGGACGCCGAGGGGGTCGATGACTTCGATGTGCAGAGGGACCGAGCCGCACAGGATGCCGCGCTTGTCATCGGACAGCGTGACGGCGAGCTCGACGCGAATCGGGTCCTTTTCGCGAACCAGGTCGCGGCTCACGATGGGCGTGGCCAGGTTGACGCTGCCGATGCCGTGAGTGGTACGGGCGAAGACGCGCATCTGGCCGGGGCCGAAACGGAAGTCGCCGGTCAACTTGCCGCCCGCCGCCTTGAACTCGCGAACCGGTCCGCCGAGAATGGCGTCGTAAACGGGACGCTTGTCGTCATCGAGAGACAGCTTCGCCGCGGTTGCCTTCAGGGCGTTCTTCTCCCCCTTGGCTCCGTCATAGGTGGCGTTGACCGCGAAGATGTACTCGACATCGCCCGCCCGCTGGCGCGTGACGACGATCGACGGCACATCCGATTCCAGCGGCGGCTTGACGCCGATCTTGTCCAGCTCCGCCTTGATGGCCTTCGCCAGCGGAGTCGCTGCTTCGAAATACTTGCCGGTCGTGGTGTACGGCCCCAGCTCGCCGTACTTCTTCGCCTTCATCAACTCGTCGATCTTCTCCTGGTCGGGCATGCGCGGTTTGACCGACAGCGACTTCGCCCCCTTGATCGTCACCGTACAGTCGCCGGTCATCAGGACGAGGCCGCCGTTGGCCGCGTAGTCCTCCAGCGCCGCGATCACCTTCGGGTCGAGGTAGTCGAGCGACGTCAGGACGATGGCCTTGTGCTCGTTGGCCACCGTGCCGTCGAGGGCGTCCTCATCGAGGACGGCGAGGAACTGCTGCTGCAAGAGCTTGCCGGCCAGGTAGGTGAGCGGCAGGTTTTGGCCGTGCGGGATGGCGTGCGCGTAGTTGGCTTCCATGTCCTTCGTCTGCGTGTGGATGGCCTGCGACAGCGAGTAGAGCATGGCCACCGGGGGCCGCGTCACCGGCATGGTGGTGAAGACCGGGCCGAGCTTCTGCATCAGGCGGTTCGACTCGACGATGCCCTGGCGGGCGCTGGCGTTGATGGCCGGCTCGAGGTCGGGCGGCGACATCATGCCCTGCACGTTGGTCTGGAACGACAGGTACTGCTCCAGGCGGAAGCGGTCGGAGGGCGTGTTGCCGTACCATTGGGGCAAATACCACTCTGCCTTGGCGAAATCACGGGCGCGGGCCATCTCCAGGGTGAAGGACGGGTTGAAGTAGCCGGGGCCGTAGTCGTCGTAGCCGCCGTGGCCGCTGTCGATCGGCAGGCTGCGCACCACGTTGAAGTAGTAGCCGTCGGTGAAGGCCGTCCAGCCGTACTGGCTCTGCGTGAGCGAGAGGAAGTCGGGCCGCACCATGCTGACGCCGAACTGCGCCTCCTTCCAGGCGGCGTCCATGAAGCCGAGCTTCCAGCGCGCCCAGTGCCGCCAGGCCTTGACGTGCTCCGGATTCTTCGGATCGACCTTCTTGAAATCGATCGGCTCCTTGCCGAAGGCGGCGAGGTAGGAGCGCGCCTGGCTGGGGATGCCGTGGGGGGTGCCGGCGAGCCAGGTGAGGCCGGGCTCGTCGTAGAAGTGGACGCCGGCGACGTTGCCGCGGGTGCGGTCCTGGAAGGCGCGGCGGGCGACGCGCACGGTGCCGCCACGGGTGACGTAGGGGTCGGACCAGTCGCACTCCATGCGGATGTCCATCTGGTGGGCGCCGCTCATCGTGCAGTTGGACATGAAATCGACACCGGCGCGCATGAAGGGCGAGGCGTCGCTGTTGGGGCCGTTGTTGCCGTAGAAGAGGTTGAAGCCCAGACTGTCCTCGCCCTGCACCAGCTGGTCCTTGCCTTCGGCGCGGCCCCAGTTGATGAGGCGGAAGTCGCTTTTGCGCAGGTGAGTACACACGTCAATATCCGCGGATGCCTTGGCATCATCGACGGCGACCTCGACGGTATACTTGCCGGGCCGCAGCAGGGCGCCGTTGACGTGCAGGTGCTCGGTGGCCTGCGCCGCGGCGGCCTTGACCGGGAAGGTAGACGAAAACTTGCTGCCGTCGGCGCCTGTGAAGGTGAGTACGAGGTCGCCCGACTTCAGCGCCTGGGCGTCACTGCGGACTACGGAGACGTCGATCCATTCGTTGGTCTGGTAGACGGTGCGGCCGAGCGGCAGCAGGATTTCGGCCTTGGCGGCGTGGGCGGCCGCCGGCAGCGCGAGGAGGGCGAGTGCCGCCAGGGTGCGGCAGAGGCTTCGCAGGGGAGGTTTCATGGGAGGGGGACCCTTTCTTGGAAGAGGCGCAACGGTTGGGGTGGGTCTTGGGGCGAGGCCGGCGGGGCGTGCAGGCAGGATAGGAATGGGCTCGGACGGATTCAAGAAATAGGAAACCGAAACGACAGGTCGCTTCGTGCCGGAGCGCGGCATCTTGGTTCAGAATTTCAGCCCGGCCTTCAGTGCCGCCTGCCGGTTGTGTCCACACGCAAGGCGCTGGCCACTCTGTATTACGTCGGGGTAACCGCCCCCCTCGACGTAGACCTGCGTAGATTCCTCGTGTTCCACCACATGGAACCACGACTGCTCTGAATCGTCGTGGCAGACGATGTCGAGTTGTTCTCCGGGCAACAGCGTGTAGTCTTCGCCCCAGGGCTCTAGCCAAACAATGCGGGGTCGCTTGGTATTGTTGGATACCCCGATCTTGCCTGTGAACTTGGCCATGTCGGCTCCTCATCACACAATCCGGACGGCAATCACCTTTTTCCTCGTTCCCAAGCAGAGCTTGGGAACGAGGTCCATCAAGCGACCGCCACAAACGTCCCCGTCCGCACCGATTCGATCTCCTTGTGGCACAGCACCAGCGCGTCGCGCGCCAGCTGCCCGCTGAGCAGGTCCGGCTCCTTGCCGGACGCGATGCCGTCCACGGCCGTCTGGATCTCGGTGGCGAATGCCGTGATGGGATCGCCGCCGCCCTCGAGCTGCGGCTGCTCCGCCTTGCCGTCGGCGGTCAGCACCGTCAGCGGCGTGGCCCCCGACTCGTAGACCAGCGTCGCCTTTTCCAGGTAGATCTCGTAGCCGTGGACGAACGGTCGGCCCTTCTGGGCGACCGCCCCGCTGGAGCACGACACCGCCGGCCCGCCGGGGCCGTACAGGTACTGCGTCGTCAGGTAGGCGACGCCGTCCCCCTCGATGACGCCCGTGGAGAAGACCTTCGCCGGCACGCCACAAACCAGGCCAATGAAGTGCGTGTCGTGGATGTGCAGGTCCACCGCCGGGCCGCCGGTCTTGGCGGCGTCGCCGATGTCCGCCGACCAGTCGGGGCGCGAGATGACGCGCTTGAAGTGGCCGCCCAGCAGCTTGCCGTGGGTTCCGCCGCGGATGGCCTGGGCGGCGTAGGCGAACTCGGGGAAGAAGGGCAGCACGTGCGCCACCATGAGCATCTTGCCCGCCTTCTTCGCCAGCGCCACCATCGTGTCGGCGTCCTCGGGCTTGAGGGCGATGGCCTTCTCGACGAGGACGTGCTTGCCGGCGAGTAGGGCCGCGGTGGCGCTCGGCGGGTGCTGGTCGGTTGGGTTGCAGACGTCGATCAGGTCAATGTCGGGGTCGGCGAGCATCGCTTCGAGGCGGTCGTACTTCTTGACGCCGCTGAGGTCCACCACCTCGCCGGGCGGGCCGAAGTTGCCGCGGATGCCGCGCCAGTCGCCGGCCCGCTTCTTCGAGTCGCGGCTGCACACCGCCGCCAGCTGCGCCCCGCGCAGGCGGCGGCTGGCGAGGTAATGAATCCAGCCCATGAAGCCCAGACCTACGATCCCAATCCGCACGTTCATCGCAAATTCCTTATTTTTCAAGCACTTGTGTCACATAGACGTTTTTACATGTTTGATGATTGCGACCGATTTGACCGACTTCTGTTCCAGATTCTGTTCCAAAAAGATACATAAGCGCTCTTGCGATTTTGCACCCACCCACCCCCCCCCGCACCAGCAGTTTAGTGGGAGAGACTGCGAGGTGTCGAGCATAAACTCTTGTGCGGAGGTGCGCTTGGGATTCAGCCGGGAGGCATTGCGAAGGCGCTGAGAGACACGAGACGGCGCTGAATCGGTGCCGCCCGACCACGCTATCACCGCCTACTCCTCTACGCTCGCACCGAGACCGCCACCTTCAGCCCCTCCTGCGCCGCCCAGCGCTCAACCACCTCTCGCTCTGAGGGCTGGGGCAGGCGGCTGCACTTGCGCCGGACCTGGCAGACCATCTTCGTCGCCAGGTCCACCTCGATGGTTAGGACCCGGTGCCGACCCCGCCGGTTCTCCACCTGCATCGACCAGATCGAGGTCTGTCTGCCGGCATGCATACTATCCGGCGTAGATCGCCATGCAATGCCGCATTGCCTGACTTTCGAGGAACAGCGCACGGCTGCTCAGACTTCCGATAGCCCCCGCTGTCAAAGGCGCTGGGATCGCCTCGGTGACAGTAGCACCCAGCCAGGCCCTCGGGAGCGTGCTGGTCGGCTTGCTCGGACATCGCTTCCGTCTCGTCGGCATCGGGCGAATGCCGGCCGGGGTCGGCAGGCCGGAGTCGCCGGGTTGTCGAGCCGGCGGAGTTCTCCCCTCGTCCTCTGCTCTCGAACCCTGGGGATGTTCGATTCTACGCCGCCGAGGTTTTTCCATCAACGGCCGCTGGTTTCTCTCCGCCCTACCGAGCCGGCGCAGCCCTGTCTTCCCTCGAAAAATGCAACAAACCACGCATGAAGCAGGGGGGCGAAGTAGCTCTGAAGGCCGGGGGATGACCACCTCCCGACCAACTTTCCCCAAAGAAGAATGATAATAAAGAATAACGGTATCACTCTGGGGACGGACCCGATAGCAACTCCTGATCTTGGCGGGCGGCCGTCCCTTCGGGGAGGATAACGCCGTCGTCGCCCCGGCTCGCCTCTTGCACTTTTTGCGGCCCTCAGTCGCCCCGCAGGCGCCGGTAGTAGGCGTCCAGCGACTTGCCGGTCGCCTCCCGCCACAGGCACTCCTTCTCCGCCGTCGAGACCGCCATCCCCTGGATGCGGAAGGCGAGCCGCCGCTCCCCCTCCACCCGCTCGGCACGGGACGCCCCCAGCACCGTCGCCTCCTTCAAGCGGGCGTCCAGCAAGTCCTCCCAGCCCGTCTGCGAGTGCCCCGCACGGTGCTGCAAGTAGTCCCGGATGTCAGCATCGGCCAGGAAGTAGTCCAATACGTCGGCCAGGACGGGAGGCGGGAGTGGTTGCCCGACGAGGGGGATTTGCAACCGCCGAGGATGTGTGACGGGTGGAGTTGAGCCGGGCGTG
>Ga0116224_10000925_pt1 | contig 20898 bp, 23 predicted proteins | sample Sb_taG_9_FD_89699 | JGI IMG/M metagenome (GOLD analysis project Ga0116224, IMG submission 89699) | Peat soil microbial communities from Weissenstadt, Germany - Sb_50d_b_LC metaG | ecosystem: Environmental > Terrestrial > Soil > Wetlands > Peat | place: Germany: Weissenstadt | collected 2010-09-21 | reverse complement strand
TGTCAGCCAATGCACCGTCGCGGTGGGCTGGTAGTAGTAATTGCTGTACTTTTGTGACGGTTTCACGGTTGCGCGGCGTCATCAGAGCGTCGATTGATTCGCGGATACAGGTAACTATGTCGATGCTCAACATCTCTAAGTCCTCTCACGCCAATAACTCCGTTCTGGTTGTGGCGTCTAAATGGATCGACGCAGGCTACATCTGCGGCCGCGGAGGCCATCGAACGGACGCGACGTACTCGTCGGGAGAGGTCCTCGTGTACGTTATCGTCCCGCCAGACCAGTAGATCAGCAACACTAGTGATGCGTACTGGCCGTGCATTGTGTCTCCGCCATGCAAGATCGCCCAAGCAATTGTGTCGGAGTTCAAGGCTATCGGAGTCGGGGGGATCTCGGTGGGCTTCGAGAAGTCCAGCTGCGGGAACACTTTTCGGAATAGGGTGGCTCGTTCGAGGACAGTGAACTCCAGTGTTCGATCACCATTGAAGGCGGCCATCACATCGTCGCTTGTCAGTGCCTGTAGACTTTTCATTGGTGCGTTATCTCCCTTCAACCTAAGGTAAGGCGCAAGATCCGTTACCGCCCGCTGCAGACCCATCGCTAAGACACGGGAATACCCATCGCGCGCGCGGCATCGCACACCAAGTCCCAGGCCCCGCGCAGCGCGGCTACGGTCTGGACCGTGATTGCAACACCGTTGAGCAGGCCCGCAAGCTTCGGTCCGTTCGGCTTGGGCGCGCGCGAGGCGGCGATTAAATCGCGCACCAGCTCCTCATTATTCGCATGGTGCTCGGGCGTCATTCCAGTGGCCTGGGGAATCGCGGCCTGAAGTTGCTCGAGCGCCTGCACCAGACGAGTGGCGCCAGTGGCATCGATGTGAACGTGCGCGACTGCGTTTTCTCCTGGCTGCACCGCTCCTACCGGGCCGCGAAATGTGTATGTGCTCGATTGTTCCTTGGGAGCAAGCGAGGTCGCTTGTGCGTAGATGCGCGCTTCGTTGGTGAATTTTCGGAACAGCTCCTCGTGGCGCCGCTTTACCGTGGGGCGAATCAGAGCCTGCCATTGCTGGCCCAGCCCTGACGGCTTGCTGTCGACCATTCCTGTGACGACGTCGGCCTGCCTGGCCAAGTGCTCGCGTAGCAGCTGCTGCAGGTCCTCGGCGAGCTGATCATCCAGCGGCATGCCGAACACGCGGTGGCAGCGCCTGATTAATCCCCAAATAATGTCGGCGCGCACCGCGAGCTCATCGCAGCCGATCCGCGCCCGAGCCTGCAACGCCATCGAGGAAGTCAGCGTTCCTCGCGCTGCAAATTCGCTGCCAGATCGCTGCAGACTCTCGAAGACGCTCTGGTCACGCATCGGCAGCTCGGCGTCGATCGAATCGCGGATGCAGTTAATGACATCTGTCGGCAGCATGTCCGCGAGCGTCTACCCGTTTCGCCCTTTAGGAGCGGGCCCCCCGATCCGCACCTCAGAGACTGCTGCGCTTTTCACAGCTTAGGGTTTGCAGCTGTTACGACTCCTGCCCCGTGAGCTGTCGAAGGACCTGCGCGCACTTCCACTATCGGGGCTTGTCCTTCCATTGCCATAGCGCCAGTCTGCACCACAGGCCGAATGACACGCCCGCCAGTGACTGTGCCCTGGCTATCACGTACGGGCTCGATATGGCCCGCTGCCGCCGCCGCCTCAATCAGAGTTCGTAGGTGGCGCAACTGCGCTTCCGCCGTCGCAGCACTATCTGCGCGCGAGCGCCGATAAAAGAACCAGTTGGCGCACCAGCCGATAGCTGCGCCAATCAAGAGCGTGACTATGTCTCTCATTGGTACGCCCCTGTCTTTTTGTCTGTTACTCGGAGAAGCGTCTACCTCCCCAAGTGGGCGCGCAACTGCCAGAAATGGCAGTTAGCGGGACAATTATAGAAATCAGGGGTTTACACGCCTCGGCAGCCGCGCAAGTAACGACCGAATCGAGCCTGGGCTTTCAATTCGAGGCACGCAGTCAGTCACCGCGCTTCTCGGCCGGCTGGTGAGAATACCAACGCCCATCCACCCAGAAACTTGACTCGCCCGCCTGTTCGCTGCGGAACCGGTTCTCGGACTGGTCGGGGATTCCTTTGGTGTTTTCCTTCGGGTGCAGGCGCCTAATCAAGAAGCTCTCCAGCGAGGCGGCCTCGTGATCTTCTTGGACAGGGACAACCGCGACGTGCGCTGGCTTGATCTCCCAGGCGCGCATCCTTCGTGACTCATGGGTGCCGTGTCGCAGCCATGTACTCAGGCGATAACCCAGTTTTTCCGCCTGCCCGACGTACAGCACTTGTGTCTTTGCATCATTCAACATGATGTAGACGCCCGGCTCCGAGTAATTCGGCCAGCTCTGTACAGAGCGATACCCTGGATTCTCACCAAGCGCGTGTGGCACGGATAGAATTAGTTCTTCCCTGCTGGGGTGCCGGTAGGTGTCGTGGTACCGGCAAATGAGGTCGTAGATCGCGGTGAGCTGCACACTATGCCTGGTCAGAACTTGCTTCCAATTTTCGCGCCACGTGCCAATGACTGCGGGCATTTGAGAAACTCCTTTGCTCGAGAGTCGATAGACCGCGACGCGGCCGGCACGCCATCATATTCGCCGGCGTTACAGCGTGATCTTGCGCTCCTCTCCGGCGCCAAGGACTGCGCCACTCTGGGCCGCCCGGTTGAAATCATCGATGAAGGCGGATTCCTGCGTTCCAGGACTTGCCAAGGAATGCAACCCCTGGAAGATGAAGTGATACAGCAACGCGGAGGGGCCGAAGCTCGCGCCAGCGACGAGTACCCGGTTGAATACAGCCGCGATCTGCGGATGGTTCCAGGCTCTCCAGTGCCGCGCATTCTCTTGGATTATCGGCCGCACCGACCCGTACCCGGCAGCCCAAAGGATCTGGGCATCGATCGTCGCGGCGCGGACCGGCTCCAGGCCCGGGTTCGCCAGCGGCGTGAAGTCGAAGGCGACGGCGCCAATCATGTTCTCGTGATTGGGGTTGTCGAGGCGCTCCCGTAGTCGTTTGGCGGCATGCGCTCCGCGCTTCTCGACCTGCGCCGCGCTCCGGACGCGCTTACACTGCACGATCAGGTACCGGCCGGCGATGTGCCCGGCCACGTCTGCCGGATCGGCGCAGTTCAGCTCGAGCCCGCAGCTCACGAGCCACGACGCGATGCTCAGCTCGAATGCGAAATTGCGCGCGTCGCTGTTGTCACCGGTCTCATCGAGTACGGAATCGGTGCCCTTGCTCGCCCGCTCGATGCGGTCCATGACGTACCGGTCATATCGGCCGGACAGCAGCGAATGCAGCTGCATGAGCACATGCCCGTCGGCGGATGCCGCATAGAACCGGGGCGTGTGCTCCACGGCGGCGCCGGTCTTAAGGTGCGCTGCGTAACTCTCCATCTCGTCCAGGTAGTGGCCGAAGCGCGTCGGCGCGAGATCGACTCCGAGTCCTCGGAGCCAGCTAACCGCGGCGCGCAGGCGCCCGGCGCTGTCTTCGTATAGTCCCACGGTCTCGGTGACGATGGGCGCGCCGTGGGTCAGTATCCGGTAAGGCATCGAACCGCCGATTTTGGGAGACATTTGGGGGATACGATTGGATTCAGTAATCGTAACTCATTGATTAAATGGCGCTCCCTACGGGATTCGATCCCGTGTTGCAGCCTTGAGAGGGAATTCTCACTGCACCGGGGAGGGTAACTCCGCCGCACTAAGCCTGCCAAGCCAGAACATCCGCCAGTCTCCAGCGCACACTCTTCAGCCCGAGCTCTACCGGAGCGGGAAACCTGCCCGCAGACCGGAGCTTATAGATCGCCGCGCGTGAGAGACCCACAAGCAGGCAGATATCAGACATCCGAAGGAGCCGATGGGAACTCAGTACTGAATCTACGATCTCTGGTGGTGCCGTCGACTGGGAGCGCGACTTGTTACCTGCTTTTGATGCCGCTGTCTTCGATGGAAGTTGCGCATTCTGGCGTCGCAGGCGCGCGATTTCATTGACGGCCCATTCGCGCTCTTGCAGCAATTGCCCGAGTGTTCGAGTACCGGGATCAAGTCTCAATCCATTAATCAGGTCGTGCATATTAGAAACTCCTAAGAAGTCACTATAAAGGCGAGGGGCCCTCCGGACAGTCCGCGGAATGAAAACTGGCCCAAATTCGTCGTGAACCCAGAGCTTATTGAAACATCTTGTAAACGGTCGGAGGGCAATCCGACTGGGCTTGAGCGACGCCTTGCGAAGCCGTCCCGTAACCCAAGCGTTACGCGGTTTCACACACGGTGAATGCGTTGCGCAATCCAAGCCGGTTCTGCAAACCGGTAAATTAGACCAGCAGGCCAAGTGCATGTGCCGGAAACCATAGCGCTTCTGGCGTGGTCTGCACGGCTGCATCGCTCTTAAGTTGCAATCTGAATTGCACTTCAGGTCGTCTTCGAGACTCTATGACATGCCGCGCATTGACGGCGAAGAGCGTCGGAATGTGGAGGCATGTATGCTGGGAGGTACCCAAGGTCAAACGCTATGACGGCGGTCGCTGCAAAGGAAGGCCGGAGTGCGCACTTACCTGCCCGTTCTACTTCTACTGTTCATTGGGATTACGACGGCCGCGTCGAACGTTCAGCCGCAATCCCCAGCGAAAGCGAATCGCCTGCCCCCAAATCAAGCGGTAGAGGCGAGCGAGGCGAAGTCTGAGCCCGACAATCGAGGAACAATGGACCATCCGGCGGTAGTCGACTTGTCACCGTCATCCGTTCCGAAAATCGAGGCCATCGATAAGACGGAGCGGCCGATCGATCACCTTTCTCCAGAATGGCTACTGGCTTACTTCACTGGCGCTTTAGCATTAATCACTGGCGGGTTAGCTCTATATACGTTCAGGCTCTATCGAGCCACGGTAGGGCTCGGCCGTGACGCAAAGCAAACTGCCAAAGATCAGACGAATAGGATGGAGCGCTCAGTTGTTGAGGCAAACAGGGCCGCTACCGCTATGGAAGCCGTAGCCCTTGCTACCAATAACAATGCCGCGCTTATGCAGACGCTGATTAGGAAGCAAATGCGCGCTTACGTGTCGGTCGAAGTCGGCGTGGCTGTGTATCAAGATGCGAGATTGCGGTTCGAAGCGAAGCCGAATCTAGTGAACAACGGTCTGACGCCAGCAAGGAATGTAAGCATCAAGGCGCTCGCCGCCATCATCGATGGGAGTGGACCAGCGGCCGTTACGTTGCCCGACGTCGGTGCAGTGCCCGCAAGTGACGTGGGACTTGCGCCAAGGCAAATACTTACGATGAGCGCGGTAGTTGACGGGAGGTTACCGGACGCAGAGGTCGAAGAAGTAATGACGGGCAGCACTCGAAGGCTGTTCGCTTGGGGAAAGGTCACCTACGATGATGTATATGGTGAGTCATGGGAGACTAATTTCTGCGTGAATTATGCGTTCTTCATGGGCGCGGATAATCAGATGAAGGTCTGGGGCTACTATTACCGCTTCCATAACAAAGCCAGCTAGCACTGGCGTGCGGCGCTCTCCGGTTGCTTAGACCGGTAAAACGGACGTGGATGTCTTTGCGAATCTCCAGGAACGTCAGTGGTAACGGCATTGGTGCCATTTCCGGAATGTCGTAAGTTGCAACAACAGTTGCAGTTGGCCGCGCGCATCACCAGGCTGGCGCCATTGTTCCGAGGCCTGCGAGCGAGCCGCGGGACGAGGCGACCAGGTCTCTTCACTGACTCGCTGGTCCGATGGCGTTCTGCGGGGGCGTGGTTGGGGGATGTTTCTTCGTTCGTCCGCTTGGTCCGATCAGTAGCAGCGCCGTCTAGTTCTCGAATGCAACAACGCCTTTCCCGTACTGTGCAATTCGAATCAAGTCTTCCACCTTGCGACTTCCTAGGCCTCGAAACACGATTCGTGCGGCGGAGCTGGCGGCATATTGCGCAATCCGTATCAGATCTTCAGTACTGCGGTCGTGTGCATCCAACGTGAAGCCGCCACCGTACTGTGCGATGCGAATGAGATCTTCGGTTGAGAGATGTTCGAAGGCCATAGCGCTGCGCCCCTTTATTTGTCCCGAGGCGCCGCGTCTGGTGGTGATGACTGCGTGGTCTGAACAACGCGCATCGGAAGGACGATCGGCGGCAGGCGCAAGCGCGCCGATGTTGCCTGCAGGAATTCGCGCCAGTAAGGCCACATGTGATGTACCGCATTGTCAGCAAACGCTTGGAGCATTTCCGGCGTCGGATTGTCGTCTGTAGTAATCAAGTACCTGACAACAAACTTCGCCGATATATCCGCGAAGATATCGTCAGACGTTGGATCTTGCTTTGTGGCCTCGATACCTGGGTTGAGTAGACGAACCCCTGTGTTGACGATGTATTGCACACGTCTTCGAGATCCATCGGGTCCAACGTGCTCCAGTAACTGGACGTCTGACTCTGGACCTACCCGAAGCTGGACTGACAGGGTGCCCGGCGGCGATCCTATTGGCGCCAAAGGATCAAAGTCGGCGCGCGTATGCGCTGTAGCTTCACGCACATAGACATCCTCGATCGAGAGGGCCCGCTGCGCAGTTCTGAGCTGCTCCGACACCATTACGCTGCCTTCGCGTCTGCTTCTGCTTCCGCAACGTTGTCATTCATGCATTCGAATCGCACGTCGAGCGGAGACCTCAGTTGCATGGCTATAGCGCCGCTCAGCGGCTGCCAATTCTCGTGCACATGTTTATCCCGAAGATGTATTTCGACTACTGCGTGCAGGGAGTGGGCGATGCCTGCCAATGTCCGGAGTGTCATGTTTCGGGAACCATTCAACAACTGGGATACGAATGCTTTGCTCTTGCCCAACGTACTGGCGAGGTCCGTCTTCGAAACAGTTTTGCCGCGATTCATCGCCTCATAAATCTCCTCGGTGACGAGGGCGATCAAGCGCTCTTCGGCAAACAGGCGCTGCCTTTCCGGGGTCGAATTTACCCAATCGTTCATGGTATTCATTGGCGCTCCTCCGTCTTCTTTCTCATCAACTCTGCCTCAACGGCCGTCCGGCATTCCTTGGCTTTCTTCAAGTCCGCAGGATCAAGCTTGTCTCTCCTTTTCAGGATCACGTGGCTTATCACATATGCTCTTCGTGACTCGACCTGAGTAAACCATCCATAGGCACGCAGCCCTTGATTGGTCTTTACTGCACAAATTCCTTCGCCTTCGGATCGCATATGATCAGGCGACCGTAGCGCGCCGGCATCCGCCAGTAGGTCCAATCTGGCGTTCAGCTGCGCTTCCTGTTGATCTCGTCGATTCTGTGCAACCTGGATCACGGCTTCTGTCCAAGTACGAATTGCCTCCGGCGTACGCCATACCGAGAGAGCAGCACCGCGTTTGTACTCTTCCACCCGGCATTACCAAGTTGGTTAATATATACGTTAACTTCAAGTCGTGCGTGTGAAGTATTACAGAAAGCGGCGCGATTGCGTGTGGGACTGCACTGATCGCTGTGCCGAGACTGGATTATGACGCCTTACTATTTTTAAGCTTTTGATTATACTAGATTTTTAGAAAACCCCTATCCGCGCCAGAGATCGGCAAGGTCTGATTTTCGACGGATAGGGGGTTGCCTGGTGCCGAAGCGGGCGGCCGCGGGCGGCCGCGGGCGCCGCCCCTGTGCGGGGCCGGCGCTATGTGCCCCCGCCAGCTTGCCGGCGGCCTCCTGGGCTTCTCTGAGGCGCTGCATAACGCAGTGGAGCGATTCTTCCAACGTCCCGACGGTCAGACTTTCGAGGGGCGCGTCGTTGTCGCCAGCACAATCAACCATCGTGTAGATCAGATCCACGATCGCATACGCCTTGCGCAGGTTGTCATTGATGACGTTGATGGGGAGCTCGTCCGAATCCTCGGGCTTGGGCTTGAGCGGTGTGACCTTGCTCATGACGGCCTCCCCACGGCGCGCAGGCTGTTCTCCAGGACCTGCAGGACCATGATGAATCCGATGAGGTGGCTGGGTTTCCCTGGAGGATCTCGCCACCAGGCCGATCGCCTCACCGGTTGCGAACAATGGATAAATCGAAGGACATCGGCGCACTCGCTCACCGACAATCTCAGCGTCGGCACGTCCTCGCCCTTTGCGCTGAGGGCTATGCGCTCGATCAGCACACGTCCATTCCAGTAACTTTTGTCGTCAGTAAGATCGCAGCCATCAACCGGCTGAAGGCTCGCCAGATACGCCCGTACGGCGTCTGCGGTGTTGTCCGAATAACCAGGGCCCGCGCGGTATGGGGGCGGATCTTCCGATGCGATACGATGGATCTTAGCCATGGTCTAGCCTCCTTGTAGGCTGGTTGTGGTCAGAGCCTTGCCGGCGTTTACAGCGCCGCCAGGGCTCGCTCGAAAGCTGGCCGGTCAAGTTGCACTCAAGTTGCAATCGACCCAGATAGGTGGGAAATGGTAGGGTTTGAGCCGCGTGCGAGATATCGGGAATAATGGCGATTGCGTGCGAGTGCGTACCGCATGCGTGCGGGTCATCAGACTTGAAATCGGGGGGACGTCGGCGCTTCGCTTGGTCCTCTGCACGGACTCGGCGCGATACCATTGCAACGTCGCGGGGTATTTCTGGGGGTAACATACCAAAGAGATGACTCGATTACCCAGCAAACCTAGGGCTTTCAGCGCGCAATGTGAGGGAACCCCTGGCCACCATCAAAATCAACTACTTGATCAAGAATGAATCGAACGCAAAGTGTCCAATAAAGCGAGGCTTGCTTGTGGAGATCTTGTTTCACTGATGCCGCGCGCATCGCATATGAGTGATCCGCATGCGAGCGGCAGACATCGGCCAAAGGACTAAACCGGTCGTTGGAGGCGACGTGCGAGATTCCCGATAGCCGACATTGATCTCAATGCCCTCCCTCGACAAAACAGACCGGAAAAAGCAAGCTCGGCGAATAAACCAATGCGCTATCGGCCCTTCACTAATCTCACCGATTTTTCGCACGACTTGGCGACGTTCGTGACCTTCATCGGCGGCGCCGAATACGGGCGGCGGCTGCACCGACTGGGGAAAGGCCTGAACCACAAAGGGTACGTCACACCGGTCGATGACCTTCGGTTCTCCCTTGAACTGGAGCTCTTGAATCTTGAGCTGCTGCGGCGACGTAGCGTCGGAGGGAACCTTCCCTGGTACCCAGAGCGCCTGCATGAGGCAGCTGAGTTTGTCATGGGCGTCGGGGAGGCGATTCCGCATCTGTCGACAGCCGCCAAAAACAAATTGCGCGGGCAGATCATTGGCGGGCTCAAGACCAACGGCCTGCGGTCGCTTCAGCATGAGATGCGCATCGCCGTAGCATTGTCTCGTCGGGACTGCGATGTTCGATTTGCGGATCTGGAGGGGCTGGGCTCCTTCGATTTCCTCGCCCATCGAGACGCCGTCGAATTTGAGGTTGAGGGCAAATCGCTGCCCATTTTCTCGGGATATCCGATCCAGCCGCAGGATGCCGAAAAGCTGTTCATTGAGCTGCGCCGGAAGTTTGGCGGATGGAGCGACCGGACACGAATCCCGATCCTAAACATCACTATCGACGGCAAATTACCCGCCAACCGCGACGACCACCTTAGGCTGATCGCAGCTTGCAACGACGCAGTCGCTAAGCAAGGCGATACGAAGGTCGAACACCACACAGCCGTGCACTTTGTCGGGACGATCCCCGATGGCCCTGAGAAGCCCATAAGGGACGTGACACATCGCGATGCGTTCAGCAATGGGATTGCCGTCTATTTCCTGCCGAGTCACCCAAAGGTTATCGTGCGGCTTCGATCGGTAAAAAAGTCACGGTTTGCCCGCAATATGGTTCTGGCGATCTCGGATGCCGCAAAGCGTCAATTAACGGGAAGCCGCCCCGGCATCATCTGGACACACATCGACTACATCGACAAAGCCCTGTTCGCCTCACTGGCTTACTCAGCCAAGCGCCCCTCATTGTTCGACTCGATCGCAAATGCGGTGTTCAACTCGGCAAACCGACGTCACGTTATCCAAGTTGTATTCAGCGGAGCTCCGCACTTTTCGAAGGATAGCAATCATGGAAGGAGTAGCTTCGAAACTGTGATCTACAACGCTCCCGACAACAAGTTCGGCGGCCCGATGTTCTTCAGCGGTGGAAGGACCCAGATTGCGAATGCTACTGAGAAGCCCGAAGACGGTGCGGAAGCAAAAGCATAACTCCCAAGCTTCGTGCCACGAAGCCTCAGTGACCGCTCTGGGTCGACTGCGGAAATCTTGTCAGCGTTGACGTGTTGCATCCTCGGGATTGTGTAGGTTTTGGCGCGGCTTGACGGCGATGATTATGACCTCCTCTCGAAGCACATCGTCAAACCACCTATAGCCCTCAAGCAGATTGGCATCGACGCCGAGTACCTTCGCCACGGCGAGTCGGGCATCCTTCGGGATCGTCGCTGGAAACTTGCCTTCGTGGCGGCGCTGGCCGCTCTTGCCCCAGCCGATTTGATATCCACGCGGCAGATCGACATGAGCATGGTACTCGTCACCCTGAAAGTGCGGCGGGTCGCGACGCGCAGTGTATCGACCTACAGTCGCGCGGGTGGCTTCGTTGAGGATTTGTTCGTCCTGATCATCAAGGGTGACGAGGACCTTTCTTGGCTTGAGAAAGCCGGTCTTGTACAAGAACTGCTTGAAGCTCATCATCTTCTTGTGGCCCGCTCTGTCATAGACCGTCGCCGCACTGAGACTCTGATCTGGGTGGCCTCATATTGAAAGCGCAACTCCTTCGTTCGCGCTATCTTGACCTCAGGAGTCGCACCACGAAACAGAGCCGGTCCGCTTACCCCAGAGCGGACGCTGCGGACAGGCCGCTTGGGGTCTAGGCCGTGTGAAAACTCAATGAGCCAGAAATTTTTGTTCCGGTACGTGCCCTAAACGGCCTCTCGAGCTACCCAAGTGCATCAGAACAGCACATACGTGCCCCATTTCACGACCTCGTGAAACCCTCGCGGACGTATAAGACAGCCTAGGTCAAGAGCAGTCTGATGACTCGACGTTCGGCAGTGAAACCGGATAGTTAATTCTGGCCCCCTTTGGTCGTGGGGGCACTTTGAAGCTCACAAAAGTCTTCTGGACGTCGGGCTTAAGTATTGATTTCCTGAAAATTCTTGCGACAGAGCGCTATCTGGGAAGCCTCAGCAAATAAGTCCACAATCGTGCCCCGCCACCAAAATGACTTCGTTGTGAGCGAAGTTCCCCTTGGACGAATCCAGTTTGTACCTGGCACATTTATGTATTTTGAATGAGTCATTATCGCGGCCTGTGCGATTGACCGCTTCGGCAACGTGCGTGCGAAGCTAGCCGCGTCGTCCGTGATTCCGCAAAATACGCAAGTCCGGCGCGCCTTTGTATCTTCGGGCCGTCCTCAAATTGGCGCTGACGGTCTGAACTCGCCGGGATAATGTCGCGCGGCGCTACATTTTCCGCCCGGTCGCGCGGAATACCGAGGTCGGCGAGGGTCGGTGTAGCGTCGCGCGACATCGTTGGCACATTGGCGCCGCCGTGCGCCTGCGTCGCCCGCTCCCCGGTCTCGGCCATGCGCTTGAGAATCAGGCCGAGTCTGCCTGCGGGCACGGCCATTGTGATGGCGCCCGATGCATGCGCGATCCTTGATCGGGTCCAGACCACGGTGATGCTCGGCTTCTCCGCTGACGACTTCACGCGAAATTTGGTCACGATCCTGGCGGAAGCGCGCGCGGGGTTTGCCGTCTTTTCACCCGGGGCAGTTTTCAAGTTCACGCCGGCGTTCTGACCGAATTCGCGCCTTCTGGCGCTCGCACGCTGCGAGCGCCAGAAGCATCGCGGCCGGTGAGTTGTGCGCTCGCAGCGTGCGAGGGCTCAATTGAAGGTCCTGGCACGCTGCGAGGACCTTTCGTGACCCCGCGGCCACCGCGGTCGCCGCCGCTACTGGTCGCAGCGTGCGACTGGTAGGGCTGGCCGCTGCTGCCAGCGCGACGACTGCGTTTCGCTGATGCCGAGTTGTTCGAGGGTTTTGACGCTCGCAGCGTGCAAGGGTGATTTTCGATCGCCGCCCTTGCCGCGATCGCGCTCCCCGGTTTTCTGCGTCGCCTTGAGCATTTCGCCGGTTCGCAATTCGGCGTAGCCGCGCAGCTGCGCGCAGCGCCGCTCGGCCTCGAGCAGGCGCTCGCGACGTTTCGCGTACCTCGCCCGCTGCTGCGCGTTGACGCGATCGCGATTCAGCGCGTGCCACAGGCCACGCAGCTCTAGCCGCCGTTCGCGGTCGAGGGCTTCCCACGCGCGGCTCGCGGCGCTCACCTGCTCGCGGTGCGCTTCACGCCAGAGCCGTTTCGCTTCCGGGTGTTTTTCGCGATGCCGCGCCGCCCAGGCTCGTTTCGAAGCACGCACGGCCTCCCGGTTGCGCCGTTTCCATGCTTTTTTGGCCTCACGCCGCCCCAGCCGTCGAAGCAGCGCCGCTGTCCGTGTAGTGCCTTCCGGCACGTCGGCGGCCTGGGCCTTGCGAACCTGAAGGGTTAGGCGCTTGCCTGGAATTCTCGGTAGCCCTTGCCACGCCGATCGCGTTCGACCGCCGACGTAGGCAGTGAACGCCGCGCAGACAAGGCGGGAGGCAGCACAGTGCGCCCGGTGCTGGCAATCGTCGCACGGCGCTGGGCTGGGCTTCGAGTAGGGCTCGGCCGCCATGTCCGCGAGAGTAACCGACAGCGAAAAACGGCCGCCCCGTGGCACATTGGTGGCACACTTGAGGCCGCAAAATGCCACAAAGTCGCGCGTCGCTGCGCGCCTATGTACTTGTGTCGTAAGGTGTTGAGTGGTGACGCGTGGTGGATCGCTCCGACTCATAATCCCTTGGTCGTAGGTTCGAATCCTACCGGGCCCAGATTCCAGATCCGGGAAGACTTGTGACCAGGCGGGCGTTATCCGGGACGCCTGGTTCAGTCCTCGTCAGGATCTCTGTATTCCTTGGGCAAGTGATGTGCGATGCCCTTGTGGCAGTCGATACATGTCTGCCCTGAGGCCTTCGCCTGCATGTGCTTCTGGTAGACACTCTGCTTCTGCATATCGCTGCTCATGGCGTCGAAGTTGTGGCAGTTGCGGCATTCGCGCGAACCGGTGGCTTTCATTCGCGCCCACTCGAGGGTCGCCAGGCGCATCCGGTTGGCTTCGAACTTCTCCCTGGTGTCGATTCTGCCGGTGATCTTGCCCCACACTTCGAGGGACGCTTTGGACTTGCGGATCAGCTTGTGTGTCCAGTCATTGGGCACATGACAATCCGAGCAGATGGCGCGCACACCGGTGCGGTTGCTGAAGTGGATGGTCTTTTTGTACTCCGGATAGACGTTGTCGCGCATCTCATGGCATGAGATGCAGAACTCCAGTTTATTGGTGGCCTCCAAGCCAGTATTGAAGCCCCCCCAGAAGATAATGCCGAGCACAAAGAACAACGACGCAATGCCGATGAAGGAATACTTCACGCTTGGCTTTCGCAGGGCACGCCACCAGCGCCTGAGCCGTCCCGGGGCGGTGGCGGAACTCGCGGAGGGGGTCTCGTCGGGCATGCTCAATGGCTCCCGGGGCTGTTGAGGTGGGCGACGCCTGCAATGCTTATCGGAATCGGTAGCGGTAGGCGAGGTAAATGGCGCTGATCTCGTAGCTCGGCGATTGTTGATTGGTCGGCAGCATCGTAGCGGGCGTGAAGCCGTACTGATACGCGTTGTAGAGGTAGTCATCCGACGCCAGCCGCTGGAACGTGTAACCGACGATCAGTGTGCCGGCCTTGCTGAGCTGGTAGCTGCCGTTCACCCGCAAGCGCAGCGTGCTGTTCTTGATCGTCGGTAGCGAGCCGCAGGTCTGGTAGTAGATGGCACTGCAGGTATTGCCTTCCAGATCGGTACCCGCGAAGGGTGAGGTGTCATACTCGCTGTTCCCAAGGGAGTAGCTCAAATCGGCAGACAGATTGAGCTTGCCGGAAAAAAGTCCATCCTGGCGGGCACCGGCGCCTATGGTCGTATCGGATTCCTGGAGTCTGTTGGTCCAGGTCTCTCCAGCAGTCCCACTCAAAGCGGTGGCCGAGGCGGCGTTGCTGGTAACCTTATAGAGGTTAGTCAGATTCCGGGATGAATCCTGATAGGTCACGTACAGCGATACCGATCTGCGGTCGTTGAAGCTGTAGCTCGAATCGAAGTTCACGCTCGCCGCATCACTATCCTGCACGCCATACGTCAGGTCCGCATATCGGTCCTCGCGATAGCGACCGTTGAGGCTGAGGGATAGCTTGTCGCCCGGTTGCCAGTTTGCGCCTGCCTTGACCATCTGTTCGTGACGCGACGCCTCGAAGAACGACACGAAGCCGAGCACCTCATAGCCTTCGGCGCTGGCTCCGGAACCGGCCGGGTTGTCGACTGCCTGCATTGGGTTGTAGAACGTCGGGCTGATATCGGCCTTGCGCCACGAGTAGCTGTAGCCGGCATTGAGGTTCAAACCGCTGCTGACTCCGAGTCGGTAATTGACCGTGAGCTTGTCCTCCTTGGTATCGGGCACCTGGGCGCAGGTTGCCGCCGTGTATGCTGCCCAGCCTCCCGTCGCCGCTGCATTCAAACTGCCCTGCGCATCGTTCGCTGCAGCGTTGTTGCACCAGCGCCTGGTGTCATCGTATTCGTAACCCAGGCTCAGATGCTGGCGGCTGGAAATGCGGAAATCCCCGTTGACATCGGCCTGCGTCTTCTTGTTGCTCATCGGTGCGTTGACCGATGTCTCCGTCTGGATCGCCGCCTCGTTGATGGTATTGTACGTATAGGCGTTGGATGACGTCTCGTTGTTACGCTCATTGAATTTCACGCCTGCCGCGAGCAGCAAGCGCTTCCAGGAGTCATTCGTCAGCCTCAGATCCAGGTGCTCGATCTCGACCAGGCCGTGGAGCGAGTTCTCGGGCACTCCCAACGGATTTAAACCGATATTGCCGGTGCCGGGATACGCGTCATCCTGCTGGTTGCGTGCATAGGAGATGCCGCCGGCGATCTTGGTGTTTGCCGGCAGGGCATAGCCGCCCGTCAGGTTCAGCTGGTTGAACATGTTGCTCGGAAAGGTGCTGATCGAGTCGGTTGGAAAGGCAGAAACGGTCCCGGTGGCCACCGTCGCCGGCGCCTTGATGAACGGATTGTTCCACGACACGCCGCTGTAGCTATCCGAGAAGATCGATCCGTAATAGCCCAAGGTCGCGTACGACTTGGCTCCAACCCAATTCACCGCGAATTTGAAGGTATCGGTCGTGTAGTCGGTCGGGTTGGGCAATACCAGCGGCGTCTGACCGGCCCAGGTGTAAGTGGAGCCGGTGGGGCTGTTGACTTGATCGCCACCCACCCCAAGCAGCTTCGCTCCGTCCTGTCCCAGGTGATTGAAGTCGAACTTCACATCCCACTGCGGATCGAAGCGATAGCCGGCTGCGAACGACGTGTTCTTTCTGTCGCTATAAATATTGTCGGAATGAAAGTCGCTCTGCTGTTGTGCAGTCAGATCATTGGAGCCTGGGGCGGTCAAGAAGCCTGCTGGCTTGTAGGCGGTGTTGATGACGCCAAAGTTACTGGGCAAGTCAAAATTGTTGCCACCGACAGTGCCCTGGAAAGGTGTTTCGTAGCTGTTGGTAAATTCATGACGCAGCTCGTCATAGCCGAAGCCCAGATTCCACTTGCCCTGGTTGCTGACCGAGCCGTTGACCGAACCGGACGTCGTTCCAAGATCAGTGCCGCTCAAGTCGTAGCGCATGGTTCCCGAGCCCTGCCCATAGGCATCACCGCCCGCAAGGCTGAAGTCGCCGAGAAACGTGGCGCCCTTCTTGTACAGGCCGTTGTACTCGCCGAACTTGTCTGAGGCCTTCGAGTTATCTTCGCCCCCGACTTGAAGAAAATTCGTCGGCATAGTCAACGCCTTGACGTCGTCGTTGCCGGCGTCCTGCGCCAGCGTGATTGACGGCGCAGCAATGCTGGCCACCAAGGCGCCCCGCACAGCCAGTGATAGGAGATGCATGCAGAACTTACGGTCTCGCGCTTTCATTTTCAGCCTCCTTGCTCAGCGGTGCAGGAACGCGCCGGCAGGATCATTCGAACCGTGAACCATGGCATGGCAGTTCATGCACCCGCGCGCCGATGCTTGCGTACTCGGGAAAATCAACCCGGAGTCGGCAGCGTTCCTCGACGACAGGCCCCCCTGAAACCCGGCCCCATTGGGCCCGACCGGACTCTTGGAGTTGTGCGGGCCATCGTGACATTCCTGACACAGGAACGGCGGGCGCGACTTCAGCAGCGGCGTAATGTTGGACCCATGTGGTGTATGGCAGTTGGTGCAGTCTTCGACAGCGGGTTGATGCTCCCACAGGAACGGTCCGCGCTTATCGGCGTGGCACTGCCAGCAGGTCTCGTTGACGGTGTTCATCTTGAGCAATTTCGGCCCGGCCGCCCCGTGCGGGTTGTGGCAGTCGGTACACACCATCTTGCCGGCATCGATCGGGTGCGTCGAAATCTTCAGGGTGTCGGCCCGCTGCTCCTTGTGGCAGGTGAAGCACACCTCGGGCTGCGTCCGCCTCGCAAGCAATGGATCGGCCGGCAGGTGAATCGTGTGGCAGTCGTTGCATGCCATGCCGTTGGCCTGGTGCTGGCCGCCATCCCAACGCGTGCGATTGGTGCCCTTGTGGCAGGTCAGGCACTGACCAGCGCGCGCTTTCGCATCGGTGACCGCATAGGTGCCCTTGTTGAAGACGACATCGGGCGGTGCACGGCCGTGGACGTTTGGATCGCCGTGCAGATGCTTTTCGCTTTCGCCGTGACATGACTGGCACGTCGGCGTGCGCAGGTCGCCTCTGACGCCGTGCTTGCTCTGATAGATCGAGAGAATGGGCTTCGTTTCACTCTCGTCATGGCAGCGCGTGCAGATCTGGTCCTTCTTGAGACCCTCCTGAGCGAGCGACACCGGAGCTGCAGCCGGAGCCGGAGGCGCGCCGGCCCCATCCAGATCAGGCAGATCATCTGCGACTGCCCAGGTCGTCGCGGCCGCTCCGACACCGAGCATGAGAACACATACAACGGAACAGATTCTCGTCGATCTCATGACGCATTCACTCCCACTCGAATGGTGGTCACGAAACGATTCCTTTAATACCTGACGCATCGGTAGCTACTGCGCCAGGATCCAGTCCACGAGATTCTTGATCTGCGCTATATCGTTGGGTGGATCGGTCTTGACGATCTTGTGATCCTCCTCGTGCCCGTCCGGGAATTTGGCCTTCTCGCCGGAGGTGATATGGTGGATCAGTTTTTCTTCGGCCTCGGGCTTGCCCTTGTACTTCGCTGCGACCTGCTGATACGCGGGACCGTCTTTATCCTTCGATATCGAATGGCACTTGAAGCAGTTATTGGCGCGGGCCAGCTCCCGGGCGGCCGACTCATCGACTGCGCCGGCAGCCGGGGAGAGCAACAGGGCAGCGACGCCAATCGCGGGAGCGATCAGGGCGATACGAGTGCTAGAGCTCAAGTTCGTCTCCTTGAGAGAGCGGTAGGCACGAATCCCTTTGACGGGGCGCTACTGGGCGCAGCGGATGGCGCACATTGGGGGAAATACTCATCAGAACCGGGCTCGCGATCGTCTTTATTCATCAGGTAACCAATGCGGTGTGGCCGGTGCCGCGCAAGCTAAGGCTCAAGGTTAGCGGAATTAATCCATTTCCGCCACGAATGTCTGATTGATGTGGGCGGACGCGTAGCGATCGATACCCATGAATAGCCCGCGGAGCATTGCGTAATTTTCTCAATTTTAATTCGCAGCGCCGCTGGCCGGACTGCTATCACTCGCCGTGAATCCGGCGCATGCAGTTGCAATGACTATAACCGGCACGAATAGTAGACATCGTGCACGGAGCGACAGGCTATGGTACCAGTCACAATCAGGTGACGGCAGCGCGATCTCTCGTCAGTCGCATCTAGTCGTGTGATCCGGCGCCGACGGCAACCCACGCCAGATCAGCGTTGGAGACGGACTCGAGCTTGAAAGCCTTGGCAGCCGCCGTCATACGGGTGAGCGCCTGTCCGATCGGCATCGCCGGGCCCGACTCGCCCCGCTTCTGGACCTGGAAGCGAACGGGGTTGATGCGTGCCACCACGTAGTTACGCAGATACGGTGACTTGAAGCCACGAGTCTGCAGGCCCGCAACAATCTTCTTCACCTCCGTCTCGATTGCCTGAAGACGAGCCGCGTAGCCTTCGCGCTCGCGCAGGGCCGCCGGCAGTGGGCGCGTGCTGAAGCGGTCGACCTTCTTGAGCAGGGGGCCGTAGGCACCACCGGCAAAGCGCGGCACCTGTTCATAGATGATGCCGAGCGTAAGCAGTTCGGCGGACTCGAACTGCTCGGCAAACTGAGATTCCCGGGCGCTGGGCTCCCTCCGCGCCAGGCTGCGTGCCATCCGGATGACTTCCAGGCTGCGATCCTTGAGGTTGTGCGCCTTTTCCGTGTTGAGAGCCAGAATTCTATAGGCGAGCGTCTCATCCGGGGATATGAGGACGGAGATCTGCTTGAGACCGAGCAGCTTGGCTGCCGCCAGTCGATGCCGTCCGTTAGGCGTCCAAAAAAGATCGTCGTCGCCGAGCACGACGATCAGCGGGTCGAGAAAGGCCCCCGCCTGATCGATTTTTTCCGCGAGGCGCTTCGTGTGCGTCGGCGACAAATCTCGCTGAAAGGGTGTCGGCTGGATGGCGCGGACCGGCAGGGTCGCGAGCACAAGCGGCCGGCCGCCGAGGGGATCCCGATAGGTGCCGATAACAGTCCCGCCCGCTTGCCGCAGGCGCCCAATCAGGACGCTGATCGCCTCATGGTCCGCCGCCAGCGCGATGTCCACGGCCTCCAGGCCGCGCGCGCGGGTCGAGGGATTGAGCCTGCGACGGGAATTGCTCGACCGGCCGGCGGTGCGCTTCCTGGGCGAGCGGGCTGGTGTGCGGGTTGCCATGGGTCTCAACGAACGTGGTCGCGGGCCGGTGACGACCGGCTGCTGTTCGAGATGCTCACGCTCGAAGGCGCGCAGGCAGGGCTCTCATGGTCAACGATTCTACGCAAGCGCGCGAACTATCAGAAGGGCTTTGCCCGGTTCGATCCGAAGAAGATGGCACGTTTCGATGCGGCTCGAAAAGCGGGGCTGCTTCTGGATCCAGGCATCGTTCGCAACCGCTTGAAGATCGATTCCACGGTCCCCAACGCGCGCTCCTTCCTCCAAGTGTGACGGGAATTCGGTTCGGTCGACCGCTAGCTGCGGTCGTTCGTGGACGGTCGCCCCGTGATCAATGGCGCGCGAACGCACGCGCCGGTCCCGACCCGCTCCAGCTTGAGCGATCAGATTTCGAAACGCGGAACTGTTTCTGATACCGCCCGGGCCGCGTTATGGAGGCCGTAACCATCCAGTCCACCCGGCCGCGCTTGCGCCGTGGTGTGCCCGAAAGCTAATGTCGGCGGCAAGCCTTCACGTGGTCACGCGCCCGGCGACCGGATGCGACGGCTTGGGCCGCGCGACCGGACTCGGACGGCATGCCACGAGGTTGCTTTCGAATTGGCGCGTGCAGGCGTCCCAGCTCGACTGCAAGGCGCGTGCGCGGCACGCGCGCGGGTCGATTTGCAGTGCCCTCTCGGCAGCCCTCGCCAGATTCGTATCGAGAGCCCCCGTGACTCCGTCCTGCACGACGTCTATCGGGCCGGTGACCGGAAACGCCGCCACCGGGACTCCGCACGCCATGGCTTCGAGATTGACCAGCCCGAAAGTATCGGTGAGGCTCGGGAACACGAGCACATCGGCGGCGGCGACGTGGGCCGCCAGATCCTCGCCGAAGCGAAAGCCCGCATAGACGGCCTCGGGGTATTGCGCCTGCAATCGCTGGCGCTCAGGCCCATCGCCGATCACTATCTTGGTGCCGCTCCATGGCATGCGCAGGAATGCGGCGACATTCTTCTCGACCGCCACGCGCCCCACGTAGGCCGCGACCGGCCGCGGCAGGTTTAGGAAATCTTTGCTCCCAGGCCGGAACAATTGTGTATCGACGCCGCGCCGCCAGCGCACGAGGTTCTTGAAGCCGCGGGCGGCGAGTTCGGTCTGCACTCCCCGGGTGCTGATCATGCAGCTCTGCGCGGCTCCGTGAAACCAGCGCAACACCGCATAGGAGACCGCGAGCGGAATCGGCAGCCGTGATCGCAGATATTGCGGAAACTGCGTGTGATAGGAGGTCGTAAAGCGCAGCCCGCGGCTGATGCAGTACCGTCGCGCGGAAAATCCGAGCGGACCCTCCGTCGCAATGTGCAGCGCTTGCGGCCGGAATTCCGCAATGCTCCTCGCGAGCTTGCGCTGCGGCAGGACAGCCACGCGGATTTCCGGGTAGGTCGGGCAGGGGAGGGTGCGGAAATCGCGCGGCGTCGCGAGCCGAACCTCGTGCCCAAATCGACCGAGCCAGGCTGCAGTCTGAGCCAATGTGTTGACGACGCCGTTGGTTTGGGGAAACCACGCATCGCTCACGATCATGATCCTCATGCGATGCGTTCTGTGCTTCGATTCGCGCCTTCAGACGAAGGCCGTGTTCGGTACCCCAATGGTCCTCCGGCGTTTGGTTCGCGCGACGAATCATTACCGCATCATGTGACGGTGGCATGAATGAAATGCAAAGATTTTGTTGCGCGGACGTTGTCTTGGCGGCGATGCTCTGCGAGCAGTCCGGATTCATCACCTAGGGCTACTCGCCGCTTGTGGGGGCGTATTGGGTCACAGTCCCTGCGTTTCGGCGGCGACCGTCATGTTCCGGTAATCATTTTCCTATATTTGCTTCATGCCCATGCTTGAGGGCTGTCA
>Ga0116224_10000922_pt1 | contig 20975 bp, 18 predicted proteins | sample Sb_taG_9_FD_89699 | JGI IMG/M metagenome (GOLD analysis project Ga0116224, IMG submission 89699) | Peat soil microbial communities from Weissenstadt, Germany - Sb_50d_b_LC metaG | ecosystem: Environmental > Terrestrial > Soil > Wetlands > Peat | place: Germany: Weissenstadt | collected 2010-09-21 | reverse complement strand
GAATTCGACTACCTCCTCTTGGTCGTAACCGGCCTGGCCGTGCCCGGTCTCGTCGTGCCCGGCCTCGTCGTGCCCGGCCTCGTCGTGCCCGGTCCCGGCCGAACCTGATCCAGCGCGCTCGGTCCCGCCGTGCCCAGCAGCCCGCCGACCTGGCGATTCTGGCTCGTCCATAGCCTCATTGTGCTGGCTGGCCCATTCCGTACGGCCGGTTCCCGCCTTAAAGTGTCGGCATCGGCGTGATTTGATCCAGGCGAACGAGGTGGACGATGGTGCTTGGCCTCATCCCAGAGCATCTGGAACTGGCCGCGGCAGTGCGCGGCTGGGCACAGCGGCACAGCCCGGCCGAAGTCGTCAGGGCCGCTGCGGACGGGCCAGATAGCGGTGCCGGCCGATATCACAGCGAATTCGCGCCGGGTCTGGCTGAGCTGGGTCTCTTCGGACTACACCTGGAAGACGCTGATGGGGGGCAGGGGTTCGGGCTGCCTGAGCTAGCGGTAGCTCTGGAGGAACTCGGCCGGGCGCTGCTCCCAGGCGCGTTCCTGCCGACGGTGCTTGCCAGCGCAGTGCTAGCCGAGGCAGTCCGCGCCGACTCAGCCACGGCCGAGTCGGGCATGGCCAAGTCAGCCACGGCCGGGTCGGGGACGGCCGGGTCGGACACCGTGAGCCCCGGGCACGCCGGATCTGAACAGATCAGATCAGAAGACTTCGAATCAGGCCGAAGGGGTGACAGCCCGACCAGGGCCGGTCAGATGGGCAAGCTGCTGGCCAGCCTCGCCGACGGGTCCAGGGCCGGTGCGGTGTGCCTGGCCGGAGGCCTGACCGGCACGGCGGGCGAAAACGGCGGACTCGTCATCAGCGGCGAGTCAGGACCTGTGCTCGCCGGGCCGCTGGCCGACGTGATCATCGCGTGCGTACAATGCCCCGAGGAAGCCGTGTGGGTTGTCATCGATTCGGCTGACCTGCAGGTAACACCCCTGGACAGCCTGGATCTCACCAGGCCGGTTGCCAGCGCGTGGGCCGACGCGGTCGCAGTGCCCGCCGACCGGATCCTGGCCGGGCTGAACCGCGCAACGGTGACCAGCCTCGCCGCAATCGTGTTTGGCGCCGAGGCCTGCGGGATCGCCGACTGGGCGGTCCACACCGCCGTCGAGTACGCCAAGATCCGTCAGCAGTTCGGCAGGCCGATCGGGCAGTTCCAGGCAGTGAAACACCGCTGCGCCCGGATGCTGACCCTTGCCGAGCAAGCAGCGGCCGCGGTCTGGGACGCTGCCCGGACCGAGCCAGGCGAGGAACGAGAGTTCGCGGCCAGCGTCGCTGCGGCGGTCGCCATCGACGCTGCGGTGGAGGCGGTTAGCGATTGCATCCAGACGCTGGGCGGCATCGGCTACACCTGGGAGCACGATGCGCATCTGTACTACCGGCGGGCGATGTCGCTGCGCGCCCTGCTCGGTCCGTCGGCGACCTGGCAGGAGCAGGTGGCGAGGCTAGCCCTGGCCGGTGCCAGGCACCGGGTCCGGATCGAACTACCGGAGGGGGACGCCGAGTTCCGTGCCGAGGTTCGTGCCGAGCTAGCCGAGATCAGTCGGCTGACTGGCAAGGAGCGGATGCATCGGCTGGCGGCCGGCGGCTGGGTGGCTCCGCATCTGCCCCGGCCGTGGGGTCGTGACGCCAAGCCGCTTGAGCAGCTCGTGATAGACGCCGAGATGCGTGCCGCCGGCGTACGGGCACCGAACCTGGCCATCGGTGCCTGGGTGGTGCCAGCCCTGATCCAGTACGGCACGCCAGAGCAGCAACAGCGCTTCCTCCCGGCCACTTTGCGGGCCGAGTACCTGTGGTGCCAGCTGTTCAGCGAACCCGGTGCCGGATCGGACCTGGCCGGGCTGAGCACCCGGGCGGACCGGGCCGACGGCGGCTGGCGGATCACCGGCCAGAAGATCTGGACGTCACTTGCCCGCGAGGCCGCCTGGGCGATCTGCATCGCCAGGACCGATCCGTCGGCGCCCAGGCACGACGGGATCAGCTACTTCCTGGTCGATATGCACAGTCCGGGCATCGAGGTCCGCCCGCTGCGCGAGATAACCGGCGACGCGATCTTCAACCAGGTGTTCCTGGACGGCGTGTTCGTACCCGACGACTGCCTGGTCGGCGAGGTCAACGGCGGCTGGAAGATCGCCAGGACCACGCTGGCCAACGAACGGGTCTCGTTGTCGCAATCCTGGGCATTCGGCTCTGGTGTGCCCGAGTTGCTTGAGGTGGCCAGGGCTGCGAGCAAGGTCCCAGTCACCGGCGTCGGCAGGCTGGTATCCGAGGGCAGGGCGATCGATCTGCTCGGCCTCCGAGTAACGCTCAAGCGACTCTCCGGCACCGAACCAGGCGCGACCGGCAGCGTGCGCAAGCTGCTCGGCATGCGCCATGCTCAGCAGGTCTCTGAACTCTGCTGGGCGGTGTCTGGTGACAGCGGCGCGCTCGTGGGCGGCTACGGCCCATCGGTCGGCCCGGCCGGGCATCCGAACGGTGCCCAGTGGGCCAGACAGGTCCTGCTGACCAGAGCGCTGACAATCGGGGGCGGCACCACCGACATCCAGCTGAACATCATCGCCGAGCGCATCCTTGGCCTGCCGCGTGATCCAGAGCCGCCAGCGAAGTGAGCCCTGCCGAGGGATGGGGCGGCCGCAACAGCTGTGCGCCGCCATGGCCGGCATATGGTCGCCTGGCCAGAACCTGCACCAGGCAGCTGTCAGCTCGCGTCCTGACTGAGCAATCGCCGAGTCGGCGCCCGGCCAGCCGGCTGGCTGGGCCGAGCGCGGGACGGTGCTGGCGGGACCGGACGGACTTGCGGCTGCCCGACCGAGAGGCTCACGTCGTCGCCGTGGTGCAGGATGTCAAGCGGCTCGCCCGCTGCCAGGAGGTACCGGGCAGCGGCATCGGTGACTTCGACTCGCAGGCGCCTGCCGCGGATCAGGACACTGAACGCGAGTCTGGTCAGGCCCTCGGGGAGCCTGGGCGCGAAGCTGAGAGAGCCGTCGTGATGACGCATACCGCCGAAACCGCTGACCAGGGCGGTCCACGCGCCTGCCAGCGATGCGATATGCACGCCGTCGCGGGTGTTCTGCTCGAGGTCACGCAAGTCCATCAGGGCCGCCTCGCCCAGGTAGTCGTAGGCGAGGCCCAGATGCCCGACCTCAGCGGCCATCACCGCCTGAGTGCAGGCCGACAGCGATGAGTCGCGTACCGTGAGCGGTTCGTAGTAATCGAAGTTCCGCACCTTCTGCTCGGCCGTAAACGCGTCGCCGCACATGACCATGGCCAGGACAAGGTCGGCCTGTTTGACGACCTGCTTGCGGTAAAGCTCGAAGTAAGGGAAATGCAGCAGCAACGGGTACTCGTCAGCGGAAGTGCCGGCGAAGTCCCAAACCTGGTGCATCGTGAACCGCTCGGACTGAGGGTGCACGCCGAGTGTCGCGTCGAATGGGATGTGCATTGCCCTGGCCGCGTCGCGCCAGCTGGCCGCCTCCTCAGCTTCGATGCCGACTTCGCGGGCGCGATCCGGATGACGCTCAGCTACTTCGGCGGCCGCGAGCAGGTTCTGCCTGGCCATCAGGTTGGTGTACACGTTGTCGTCGGCGATGGCGCTGTACTCGTCCGGGCCGGTGACCCCGTCGATGTGGAACTGCCCGCGGGCATCATGGTGACCGAGGGAACGCCACAACCGTGCGGTGTGCGTCAGCAGATCCAGGCCGGCTCCGCGTTCGAACGCCTCATCTCCGGTGGCATCGACGTAGCGCACTACCGCGTCGGCGACGTCCGCGTTGACATGAAAGGCGGCCAGGCCGGCTGGCCAGTAGCCCGAGCATTCCTGCCCGGCGATCGTTCGCCATGGGAAGGCCGCGCCCTTGAGGCCGAGCAGCGATGCTCGCTCGATGGCCAGGGGCAGCGTGCTGTGCCGCCAGCGCAACGCGCTGGCGGCAGCATCCGGCGCCGTCACGGTGAGCACGGGCAGCACGAAGGTCTCGGTGTCCCAGAAGGCGTGCCCGTCATAACCTGGCCCGGTCAGGCCCTTCGCCGGGATCGGCCGGTTCTCGCCGCGCGCACCGGCCTGCAGGACGTGGAAAAGCCCGAAGCGCACCGCCTGCTGCACCTCGGTATCCCCGTCTACCTCCACATCGGCGCTATCCCAGAACTCGTCAAGGAACGCACGCTGCTCAGCCAGCAGCCCGTCCCAGCCGCTCTGCCGCGCCGCGCTGAGCGCCGCCCACACCTGGTCGCGCACAGCGGGCAGCGATCGCTCGCCTGACCAGCCATAGGCGACGAATTTGATCACGCGCAGCCGCTCTCCTGGCTGCAGGACCGCCGCGGCCGTGACTGAGCCACCATCGTCGAACACCCGTGACTCGACCTGAACTCCGTTCGGCCCGTCGATCAGGTGGTCCATGGCAGCGCCGATCCGCAGCTCACTGTGCGTGGTCCTGTGCACGAGTACCACGGAAGTGCCGTCCGCCGCCAGATGCTCGCCAACCAATGGCTGGTCGAGCGCCGCGGCCACCCGTGGGTCTCCGCCCGAAGGCGGCTGCTGCTCGTTCGCCAGGAGCTCGGACTGCACCGCGATCCGCACCTGACCATCAAGCGGCTCCACGTCGTAGCAGATCGCCGCGACGGCCCGCTGGGAAAACGACACCAGCCGGATCGAGGAAACCCGGACCGAACCTCCGGCCGGCGACACCCACTCGGCACGGCGGCTCAGCAGCCCAGCGCGAAAATCAAGCATGCGCTCGTGAGCGCGCAGTTCACCGTAACGGACATCGAACGGCTCGTCGTCGACGAACAACCGGATCAGCTTGCCGTTCGTCACGTTGATGATTGACTGCCCGGACTCGGGCAGACCGTACGAGATCTCGGCGTAGGGCAGCGGCCGCAGCTCGTACACCCCGTTGAGGTAGCTCCCAGGCAGACCGTGCGGCTCGCCCTCGTCCAGGTTGGCGCGCCACCCCAGATGGCCGTTCGACAACGCGAACACGGACTCCGTCTGAGAAAGCAGGTCCAGGTCAAGCGCCGTCTCCCGCAAGCACCACGGCTCCACGGTGAACGCCGCCTGCCGGATCACGAATGATCCGTCAAGTCGGCGAGATCGGCCACTACGATGTCGGCGCCGTGCGACTTGAGCGCTGCCGCCTGCCCGGCCCGATCCACTCCAACCACGAAACCGAACCCGCCCGCCCGGCCGGCCGCCACGCCGGCCAGCGCATCCTCGAAGACCGCCGAGGAGGACGCGCTCAGCCCGAGGGCACGTGCTCCCGCCAGGAAAGAATCCGGCGCCGGCTTCCCCCGCAGGTGCTCTCGTTCCGCTACCACACCGTCGATCCGCGCCTCAAACAGATCCTCGATGCCCGCCGCCACGAGCACGTCGCGGCAGTTGGCGCTGGACGACACCACCGCACGGCGCAGCCCCGCATCGCGAACCGCCCGAACATAGCGAACCGAGCCCTCGTACACGTGCACGCCATCCGTGCGGATCCGCCGGAGCACGATCGCGTTCTTGCGCTCGCCCAGGCCATAGATCGTCTGAGCATCGGGTCGATCACCTGGGCCGCCATCCGGCAACTCGATGCCCCGTGAGGCCAGGAACGACCTTGTCCCCTCGGCTCTGGGCTTGCCGTCAACGTACTCGTCGTAATCCCGCACCAGGTCGAACGACACGAATGGCTGGCCGGTCTGCCGCGCCCGCTGCTGCAGGTAGCAGTCAAACATTTCTTTCCATGCGGCGTCGTGCACCTGAGCGGTCTTGGTGAGGACGCCGTCTAGGTCGAACAGGCAGCCGCGAATGCCATCCGGGAGACCGAGCACCCACCAAGCGTACGAGAGTCGGCTGCTGCCGCGCTGCCCTGCGCCTGCACTCAGCACATCGATGACGGCGAGCATCGAGGTCGACCGTCGCGGTTAGCACTCGCCCGAGGCTGTAACAGCGCGGGTGACCTTTGGCCCTGATTCAGGTCTGGCCGACCGCCAGATCATGGAGCGTAGGAGGTGTCTGCGATGAGCAAGATTCTGGTCGCGTTCGCCACAAGGAACGGCTCGACGCGGGAGGTGGCGGGCGCAATCGCCGGAACGCTGCGTGCGGCCGACTGCGCGGTCGATCTTCGCCCCGCACGGGAGGTGCGGGAGCCGGTTGCCGGGTGGGATCTGGTGGTGCTCGGAGCGCCGATCTACTCGGGGCGGTGGCACAGCGATGCGCACCGATTCCTCAGGCGGCACCGGAACGAGCTCGCGAACGTCCCGGTCGCCGTGTTCGGCATGGGCCCGCGGTCCGGAGCAGAGGAGGGCTGGCAACGGTCACGAGGCCAGCTCGACCGGGCATTGGCAAAGCGGGGATGGCTGGCTCCGGTGACGATCGCCGTCTTCGGCGGGGTCGACCCGCCGAAGCGCCGGCCGGCGGAACGACGGGACCTCCGTGACTGGGAGGCGATCCGCGCCTGGGCCTTCGGCCTGCCTGCGCTGGTCCGCTCGCCGACTCGTTCCGCACCTGACAGCAGGCCCGATCGTCCGCTGCTCGGCGAACCGGGGGGAGTTCCGAGCGACTGGCTCGGTCCACGGGAGACGTAGCGATCGGCAGCTGGCCAGAACACTATGCTGGGCTCGCCGCATTCGATTGAGTCAGTTCTGCGCGGCGCTGACGGTATTCGTGGTGCTCCTGGTCTGGCGGCGGCTGGCGGGGCACGATTGACTGGTGGCAGGCGAGCCGACCGCAGGCCGGCAGATTGGGGGTCACCGATGCCGACCGTGCAGGCGAACGGCATAGACATCTACTACGAGGTCCAGGGCGAGGGCGAGCCTCTCGTGCTGATCCCGTACCTCGCGGCTGATCAGGCTTGCTACGCATTCCAGGTGGCGGAATACGCGAAGCACTTCACCTGCTTCACCGTTGATCTGCGCGGCGCTGGGCTATCCGGCAAGCCGGAGGGAACCTACACCACGGAGTTGCTCGCCGACGATATCGCCGCGTTCATGCAGGCGGCTGGGGTTGACCGCGCTCATGTCTCCGGGCTGTCGCTTGGCGCGGCGACCGGGATGTGGCTCGCTGCCAGGCACCCGGCCCGGGTGAAGTCCCTGTCGCTGCATAGTGCCTGGCCGAAGACGGATCCGTACCTTCGGGTGGTGGTCGAAGGCTGGCAGATCATGGCGCAGGCCCTGGGCAGTGTGACCGACATGGTGATCAAGGGGATCTTTCCTTGGTGCTTCACCCCCGAGCTGTACGCGGCCAGACCCGAGTACATCGAATCGCTGGCCGACTTCGTTCGCAGCCGGCCGATGCCGCCGGTGGATGCCCTGCTGCGCCAGTCCGGTGCCGTCCTGAGCCACGACGCGCAGGAGGCGCTCGGATCGATCCAGGCACCGACCCAGCTCACCTTCGGCCGGCACGACATGGCGACCTCAACCCGCTTCGCCGACCCGATCCGCACGGCGATCACCGATTGCGAACTGGTGGTATTCGAGCACTGTGCTCATGCGCCGATCTATGAGGACGTGGACGGGTTCAACCAGCAGACTCTGGCGTTCCTGCAACGCCATTGCGGATGAGCTCAGCTCTGGCTACCGGTGACTCGGGTCGGTGACTACTCGCCAGGCGCCGGTGAGGTAGCCGGACCTCCATGTCGCCCTCAAGGTGACTGAACCACCAAACGAGCATCTTCGGCGTTACGCCCTTGAGCACCTCATCGACCCAGTACCTGCGCCGCCCGTCTGCCTGCTTCTCGCTTCCGGATCTTGCCTCCAGATTCGGCTTGAGCTCCCAGGGAAGCCGGAGCGGCTCGGGAAGCCTCGCTCTCATGGGGCGTCCTCTCCCGTGCTGCGGTCCGCGTGATCCGGTTACCGCGGACAGGTCAGTTGCGCCAAGTGCAGATCGAGCGCCCTCGGGTGGCTTTGACCCGACTCCCCATATGCTCAGGCCGCATGTCGGTGGCGGACCTCATACCACCGCACGAGGAATACCACCGGCACGCGGCCTGGCCGCAGCGGCTTAGCCGCCGGATGAGGGCGGGAAACCAGTAGCGTCGCCTGATTCGGGGGATGCCGGGTCAGCTTGCGGAGCCTCCTGCACCGGAGTCGTCTCAGGGAAGCCGGTTGCCGGAGCAGCCTGCGGGAACCCGGTCGGCTGCGCCGCTGGGAACCCGGTCTGCGCCGGGCCCGGGAACCCGGTCTGCGCCGGTCCTGGGAACCCGGTCTGCGCCGGGCCCGGGAACCCGGTCTGCGCCGGTGCCGGGAACCCGGCCTGCTGGCCAGCGTCCGGGGCGCCGCCCGGGGCCGACCCAGGGAAGGACGTCGACTGACCCGCATCGGGGAACCCGGTCGCCCCGCCGGACTGCGGGAACGACGTCGGCTGACCCGCGCCGGGGAACCCGGCCTGCTGGCCAGCGTCCGGGGCGCCGCCCGGGGCCGACCCAGGGAAGGATGTCGACTGACCCGCATCGGGGAACCCGGTCGCCCCGCCGGACTGCGGGAACGATGTCGGCTGGCCAGCACCGTAGGCCGGCGCGCCACCATAAGCCGGCGCCCCGCCGTACGCCGGAGCCGCGCCTGGCATGGTTGCCGACACGCTCGGGTCCACTGGGCTGGCCGAGCTGGTGAGGAAATCGCCTGGCCGCATCTGATTCGCTAGCTGCTGAGCCTGGGCCTGCGCCGCCTGCTGGACCAGGTTGATCCCGAACTGGGTCTCATGCGCGCTGAGGTCGGACAGCAGCTGGGTGATCTGGGCCGCCGTCTCGGCGGTGGCACGGCCGGTGCGCTCGGCCAGGATGGCGAGGCCGAGGCTGCGGAGCATCCCGTCTGCCTTCCTGCTCGCCTGCGACTGGTCGAGCTTCGCCATGCCCGCGCTCGTCGCATCCTTGGTCTGCTGCGCGAGCGTGCTCGCCTGCGCCTTGACCTTGTCCATCAGTCCCATGGTGTTCCTCCGGGTTCTCGGGTCCTGCATCGCGGTCGGTGACCGGCCGCGTTCAATGAGGCTCAGTTGGCCAGCACGAGAAGCTCAATGGCCAGCATAGGCGCGGCACCAACTAGCGCGGTAGAAGTGTGGATGATCCGGCTTGGCTGTGGCGATAGTGAACCGGTCACCGATGAGACATCAGCTCCGCGTGCTGGTCCTCGCCGTCGCGCGGCTGGGGATCAGCGTGCACAAGCGCCGCGGTCAGCTGCGGCAGCGCGTGCAGCAGATTGTGCTCGGCGCTGACCGCCACGAGATGCGCCTGGATCGCGGTGGAATTGGCATCGACGATCACCTCGCATTCGGCCCGCAGCCGATGGCCGATCCAGCGGAGCCGGACCTGACCGATGTCCAGCACGCCAGACGTGCCGCGCAGCACCTCCCCGCCTGGTCCACCAGCGACGGGTCGACCGCGTCCATCAGCCGCCAGTAGATCTCGCGTGCGGCCTGGCGGAGCACCGCCAAGATCGCCACCGTGATGAGCAAGCCCACGACCGGATCCGCCCAGTTCCAGCCGACCGCGACGCCGGCCACGCCAAGCAGCACGGCCAGCGAGGTGAACCCGTCGGTGCGGGCATGCAATCCGTCCGCGACCAGCGCGGCCGAGCCGATCTTGCGGCCGACCCGGATCCGGTAGCGGGCCACCAGCTCGTTGCCGACGAAACCGATCAGCGCAGCGGCAGCGACCGCGGGCAGAGTGGACACCGGCCGCGGCCGCGCCAGCCGAGATATGGCCTCGAACCCGGCCAGCGCGGACGATGCGGCGCAAGACGTTTGCAGAACGGCGGCACAAAGCCCCGGCGCGGAGCTTTCAGCGCCGTCAGCGCCGTCAGCCCCGTCAGCGCCGTCAGCGCCGTCAGCGGATCACGGCGGGGTGCCCGGATTGGGGTTCGCGGCAGGCAGGCCGGAGCAGATGTTCTGGGCGGCATTACGCGACTGCACCGTCGGGGTGGCGCTGGAACTAGCCGGGTGGTGGACTCGCGGACTGGCGAGGCCGGCGAAGTCGGACCCGATGATCAGCGTGACCGGCCCGGCCGTGCCGGTCTGCGGCGCCGGCTCGGCGATCAGGTTCTGCCCGGCCGGGAGGGTGGCGAGCGCGGTCATGACGGTGTAGGCGCTATCCGCCTGGGCGGTGCCCGAGTAGGTCACCGTCGTCGTGGAGGTCGCCTGCGCGTCTCCGACGTGCACCACGTCGAAGCCGAGCTTCCGCAGGCCCCTGGCGGTCTTAGCGGCAAGCCCGGGGATCCCCGAGCCATTGAGCACCTGCACCTGGACCGAAGCTGGTGCCAGCCTGGGTAGGTGATCGTGCCACCTGGTGCTCGTCTGCAGCATCCGGAACACGACGTCATCTTGCGGCTCCACCGGCAGCAGCCGGTCGGCGTTGGTCGGGTCAATGACCGTGGGCATCGTGATCAGGGTGACGTTCTTGGTACGCAGGTAGCGAACAGTCTGCGCCAGGTGCAGCAGCTTGGACACCGAGCCGAGACCGGTATCCACAGTGAGCGCCTGGGTGGCCAGGTCGGCGATCTTGTACAGACCGCTGAGATTGGACAGCAGGCCCTGGTTGTTGACCTTCTGGATTACCGATGAGATGAACGCCTGCTGCAGCTGGATCCGGCCCAGGTCGCCGCCGTTGCCGACACCGTGTCTGGTGCGGACGTAGGCAAGCGCCTGGTTGTACCTGAGCAGGTGCAGGCCGCCCTTGAGACGCAGGTGACTCCACGGGTCGTAATAGCCGCTCGGCGGCACGCAGACCTCGACTCCGCCGATCGCGTCGACCATGGCGCGGAATGAGTTGAAGTTGAACTCGACGAAATGGTCAATCTGAATGCCGGTCAGGTCCTCCACCGTGTGCACCGCACAGGACGGGCCGCCCAGGTTCATCGCCCCGTCGATGATGGCCGACGGGAAGGCCGGCCAGGTACCGGTGCCAACGCCGGCCCGGGCCTTGCAGGCTGGCTCGTAGACCATGGTGTCGCGCGGGATGGACAAGATGGTCGCGTGCGTATGGGTGGCATCCAGATGGACCAGGATCAGGTTGTCCGACAGGTTGGTACCGGGGTCACGGCCGAAGCCGCGTCCCTGCCCGTCCCTGGTCTGCGATCCCAGGACCAGGATGTTCTGGACGCCATAGACGGAGCGGTGGGTCAGCCCGCTGACGGTGGTCACCTGGAGGTTGTCGTTCAGGTGCCGGTAGATGCCGTACGCGAGCAGGCTGGCTGCCACTATCAGCACGGTGGCGACCGTCGCGGTCGCGTAGCCGATCTTCGCCAGGACGCTCATCTGGCGCCAGCCGCCACGGCCGGAGCCGACCCGGCCGGAGCCGGCTGCCCTGCGCCATCTCACGGCATCTCCCTCCCTGGCCCGTGGGTCGCGTAGCCGCCTTCGCCCAGCTGATGGCTGCTAGGCGAGATCCTATGTGGCGGTTCTTATTGTTGCGCAATCCTGCAAGTAAAGTCTCGTAGCGGCCTCAGAGCCACCGGGCGCTGCGGGCCAGATAACCGGACTTGGCCGCGACGGTGGCCACACAGTAACCGACAAGCACCGCCGTGAGCGGCAGGAAGTAGGCAGCGGGCAGGGCGGACAGGCCAAGAAGCGATGCGAAGGGGGAGAACGGCAGGCACAGGCCGGCCAGCGCAAGCGCGAGGGTGGCCAGCAGCACCGGACGGGCAGCTAGCCGGCCGGGCGAAGGCAGCGATCGACTGCGCAGCAAGTGGACGGCCGCGGCCTGGGTCAGCAAGTTCTCCGCCAGCCAGCCCGACCGGAAAACAGCGCGGCCAGCGAGGCTGTCATGGTGCCCGATCAGCCGCCAGAGAATCACGAAGGTGACCAGGTCAGCCAGCATGTTGATGGGACCGAAGCAGACCACGAACCTGGTCAGGTCGCGACGGTCAAACGTGCGCGGCCCGCGCAGCGATGGCTCATCGACCGTGTCGAAAGCGAGCGAGAGCTGGCACAGGTCGAAGCACAGGTTCTGGACCAGAACCTGCACCGGCAGCATCGGCAGAAACGGCAGCACGGCGCTGGCCACCAGCATGGACAGAGCGTTGCCGACGTTGGCCGAGACGGTGATCTTCAGGTACTTGACGATGTTGCCGAAGGTCCGGCGTCCCTGGATGACTGCCTGGTGCAAGGTGGTCAGGTCCTTGCGAAGCAGGATGACGTCCGCGCACTTCATGGCCGCGGGCACCGCGCCGTCGACCGAGATCCCGACGTCCGCCTCGCGCAGCGCGGCCGTGTCGTTGAGCCCGTCGCCAAGGAATCCGACTGTGGCGCCGTCGGCGCGAAGCGCCCGGACGATCCTCGCCTTCTGGGCCGGATCGACTCGGGCGAATATGGTCGTGCTCCGCGCCAGCTCCCCCAGGGCAGCGTCGTCCAGCCGATCGATCTCCTGGCCCGTGACCGGCTGCCCGGCTGCTATCCCGATGTCGCGGCAGATCCTGGCCGCCGCCAGCGGATGGTCGCCAGTCACGACCTTGACGGCGATCCCGAGTCCGGTCAGGCCGGCCAGGGCCGCTCGCGCAGAGGACCTCGGCGGGTCGCGGAATCCCACGAAACCGAGCAGCGTCAGGTCAGTCTCAACCGCCGGGCCGCAGCTGCCTGGCCAGGACTGCCGGGTGGCGGACGCCACGGCTAGCAGCCGCACGCCATCGCGGGCGTACTCCTCCGACCGGGCGAGCAGGCGGGCGCGCTCCGGCGCGCCGAGCGGCACCGCGACGCCATCGACGCGGATCTGCGTGCAGCAGCCGAGCACCTCCTCCGCGGCTCCCTTGGTGATCAGCGTCTGAGCGGTCAGGCTGCCTGGCCGCCGGATCAGCACGGTGGCCCTGCGGCGGCTGACGTCGAACGGGACGACACCGACCAGGACATCGGCGTCGTACGCCGTCACGCCCAGATCTGCCGCGTGGCTGAGCAGCACCTGATCGAGCACTTCGGTGATCGCCTGACCCGCGACCTCGGCCGACCAGTAACTGTTGACGCAGCTCCAGTGCAGCACGTCAGGATCGTCGCGTCCGAGCGGGTCGACGGTACAGGCCACCGACACCTGGTCCTGCGTGAGCGTGCCGGTCTTGTCCGTGCACAGCACGTCCATCGCCCCGAGGTTGTGGATAGCCGGCAGCCGCTTGACGATCGCGGCCTGGCCGGCCAGCACCCGCGCGCCCCGCGCCAGCGCCGTGGTGACGACGACCGGGAGCATCTCCGGGGTGAGGCCCACCGCCACCGCGATGGCGAACAGGAACGCCTCAAGCGGCTGGCCCCTGATCGCGGCGTTGACCGCGAGCACAATTGGGACGCAGACCAGCATGAACCAGACGAGCAGCCAGGACACGCCCCGAGCGCCCCGGTCAAAGGATGTCTCCGCGGCCCGGGCCGGTGCCTCCTGGTGGGTCGAACCAAGGTAAGCCGACGCCGCGGTCGCGACCACCACGGCGGTGCCTGACCCGCTCTGCACGTTCGTGCCCATGAAGCACAGCACCGGCGAATCGAACAGGGTGCCGCCCTCGTCGACCTGGTAGGAATCGTCGGCGACCACGGACGATCCGCGCTTGGCGGCTGGCAGCGATTCCCCGGTGATCACCGCCTGGTTGACCGCCAGCTGATCGGATCGCAGCAGCCGCAGGTCGGCCGGCACGACGTCGCCTGGGAGCAGATGCACGATGTCGCCAGGCACCAGCTGGTCGACCGGGAGCTCGCGAGCGACGCCTGGACGGCCGTCGGCCGCCCGCCTGCGCACGGTGGCCGTGCTGGCCAGCACCGCCCGCAGTGCCTGCGCGGCTAGGTCCGACCGGTACTCCTGGCGGATCCGGAGCAGGCAGCTGACCAGCGCCATCGTGGTGATGACGGCCGCTCCGTCGAGCTCGCCGGTGACCGCCGAGACCAGCGCAAGGACGCCGAGCACCAGCACGAACGGGCTGCTTGCCGCGGTGCCGATCCCGGCGCTCCAGGTCGGTGCCCGGCCGGGCGCGATCGCGTTGTCGCCGAACTGGATGAGCCTGGCCTGTGCCTCGTCCTCGGTCAGACCGTGCCTGGACGACTCCAGCCAGCGCAGCACCTGCAGCGGCGACGCTGCGGCGTACTCGGCCAGGCCGTCCCGGACCCGCGGCAGCCGGGACCGCACCCGGGCCGGCTGCCGGTTCGCCGGTGCCGGGTCGGGCAGCCGCTCAGGCGCCCAGGCCACTGCCTCTGCCGGACGGCTTCCCGTGCAGCTGCTCGATGACCAGCCGCACCATCATGACCACCTGCGGATCGTCGACCAGATAGACATGCCGCCTGCCATCCCGGCGGGACCGCACCAGCCCGGCCAGCTTCAGCTTGGCCAGGTGCTGGCTGACGGCCTGCAGCGTCCCGCCGACATCCTCGGCCAGGCCGCCAACGTCCTTCTCGCCGTGGGCAAGGATCCAGACGATGTGCAGTCGCATCGTGGAGGCGAGCAGCCCGAACCGCGCTGCCGCGCCCTGCAGCAGTTCCGGAGACAGGCGGCCGGACTCGTCAGGTCCGCCGGTCTCGGACCGGACCATCACTGCCTCCTGGATGCGATTGCCTCGTTGCGCAACGATGGAATCAGCTGGAGCCTCAGTCAATCAGACGAATCCGTGCGCAGCCGTGGGTGTCAGCCACGGGCGGCAGCAAGCTCGCTCGCGGTAGTCCTGGCGATCGCGAGCACATCGGATGCGACGTTGATCAGGCGGCAGCCGTTCTCCCGGTACAGCCTGGCCGTGGCGCCGTCCGCTGAGTGCACCCCCACCGGCTTTCCGGCCGCGGCGCAGGCCGCCCAGATCCGCTCCAAGGCCGGGCGCAGTACGCCATCATCCGGGTCAAGCGCGCAGCCCAGTGAATAGGACAGGTCTCGCGGCCCGACGTAGATGCCGTCCACCCCGTCGACCGCCAGCGTCGCCGCAAGCTCGGCCATCGCCTCGCGGGATTCCACCATGATTACGCAGAACGGCTCGCCCGGGCTAGCCAGCGCACCACCGCCGGACCGGTACCCAGCTGGCGGGTAGTGGCATGCGCCGACCACGGCGCTGGCCTGCGCGGCCGACTCCACATTGGGCACGATCACGCCGGCACAGCCAAGATCAAGCGCGCGGCCGATATCGGCCGGATGCGCATACCTGACCCGGCCGACCGGCGTCGCGCCTGCCTGCGAGATCGCTGTGGTCAGAACCGGCAGATCGCGCTCGGTCGCGCAGCCGTGCTGCAGGTCGATCACCACGTAATCGAGGCCTGCCGCCGCCATCGTGCGGACCGCCAGCACGTCCGGGATCGTGACCCAGCCGCCAAACAGAGTCGCGCCGCTGGCCAGACGAGCGCCGAACGATTCGTTATGCATGGAAATGATCTAACCAGACGGGCCAATCGACCCGATGCGGCCGGCGCGAGCCCGGCCAGCCTCAGGCGACGAAGGCCGCCGGTCATGCGCCGCCTGGTTTGCCGGCAGAGCCTGGTGCCAGGCGAGCGCAGGCTCCGGTTAGGCGCTGCCTGGCTTGGTTCCGCTGACCAGGCGCTCACGGTCGAACAGCCTCGACACGAGCAGGTAGGCGGCACAGTCGATCACCAGCAGAGCGCCGACCAGCGAGGCGGCGAGGATGAGCGTCGAATTGATCACCTGGTACGACAGCAGCAGGGTCAGCGCGATCGGCGGCAGGCTGGCCAGCGCACCTAGCTGCTGGGCGACGCGGATGTCGCTGGCTTTCGACGAGATCGCCAGGCATATCCAGATCGCCCAGCCGGCCAGCAGCGGGATGAAGAAGACCTGGGCGAGCAGGTAAGGAGAGTGCCACACGGCCGCGGCTACCAAGGGATCGGCGCCGAATCGCAGGACTGCCAGGAAGATGCCGAGCACCAGGTATGCGATGCCGACCGAGGGGATGAGGACCGCCGCGGCCTTGCCGATCAGGATCTCCTCGCGGCTGACCGGCGTGGTCAGCATCGGCTCCAGGGTTCCCTGCTCGCGCTCGCCGACCACCGAGTAGGCCGCGATGGTGGACGGTATGAGGACCGGGATCACCAGCAGGTACGTGAGGAAGAAGCCCACCCCCTGGTCCAGCGACGCGCTCGGCCCAGCTGGATGTTGCGCGAGGATAGCGACGGTGGGGAAGACGAGGAAGACGAGCGGAACGACCACCATCGTGGCCACGACGAACCGGCTACGCCTGAACTCGGTGAGTTCCTTGCGAATGACCGCGCCGACGCGAGCCGCGTTGATGCTCATCATGACTGACCCTCCTGGTCGTTGATCAGCTCCAGGTAGACGTCCTCGAGCGTGTGCCGCGACTCGGTGATCGACAGCACGTCGGCCCCGGCGGCGACCAGGGCCCGGGTCACCCCGGGTGCCGCCTGCGCCGGGTCGGTCACCGTCAGGAGGTAGCCAGCTGTGCCGACCGCTGCCGGATCGCCGCCTGCCGCGTCGCCGCCTGGCGGGTCAGTGACGCGCCAGCCCTGGACGGCCGACAGGCCTGCGAGACCGCCGCCTGCCGGGCCGCCGCTTGCCGGGTCGGCAGCGCACCAGCCGTGGACGGCCGACAGGCCTGCGAATACCTGATCGGGCCTGGCCAGGGGCTTGGCCGTCCTGACGGCCAGTGACCTGCTGAACAGCGCCTGGCGCAGTTCGTCGGGCCGGCCGATGGTCCGCAGGCTCGAATTCATGATGGCCACCCGGTCGCACAGGCGTTCGGCCTCGTCCAGCCGGTGGGTGGTGAGGAAGACGGTGACGCCGCGGTCCCGCAGCGCGGCGATCAGGCCATGCACCTCGTGTGCCGCCACCGGGTCCAGGCCGGTGGTTGGTTCGTCCAGGAACATGACCGCCGGATCACTGAGCAGTGTTCGGGCCAGGGCGACCCGCTGCCGCAGGCCCTTGGACAGGCTCCCGCAGCTGTCATTCGCGCGGTCACTGAGGTTGACTGCCGCCAGGGACTCCTTGATCCGGGCCTCCCGGTGCGCCAGGCCATACAGCCGCGCGAAGAACTCCAGGTTCTCGGTCACCGTCAGCCGGCGGTACAGGCCGGGGGCCTCCGGCATGACCGAGATGCGCTGGCGGATCTCGGCCGCGCTGGCCTGGGTCAGCGGAAATCCGGCTACCATCGCCGACCCGGATGTCGGCGCGATCAGCGTGCCCAGAATCCGCACGGTCGTCGTCTTGCCAGCCCCGTTGGGGCCCAGGAAGCCGAACACCTCACCGCGAGCAACGCTGAACGACACATCCGCGACGGCGGTCCGGCCGCCGAACTTCTTGGTCAGGTGGCTGACCTCTATCGCCGCAGGGCCGACCCAGTCCTGCTGCCCGGCTGCGGCACCGTACCGCCGGCCCGAGCCGCTATGTTCGAGTGCTCCGTCGTCGCTGCCCACGAGCCCGCCTTTGTCCCGGACCCACCGCTGCGTCTGCCATCCACGCCGCGGCGTGTCGCTTGTCAATCAAAATAGATATCACTATGCTAGATCCGTGTTATCAGTTCCGTCAACAGGAGGACGTGCCGATGGCGACGCAGCGGGTCACCCGGGCCGACGTGACGGTCATCGAGCCCCTCCTCACTCGGCTGTCCTACGCCCCCGAGATCGCCCAGGCCATGCTCCGCCAGGAGCAGGCCAGCGCCATCTACCAGTGACCGCCAAAGGCCCGGACACCGCAGTGACCGAACGCACTCCGCACGCGTTGTCGGATTCGGGCCGCTGGCCGCGCCAAACGTCATCCGTGAGGCAGGACCTGGGCCATCGTGACCGATGTTTCCTGAGTCAGCTGGACCTCCGTCTGGGACTGGAGGTGAAGGCGGAGTTCGTCGAGGAAGCACCGCCGGATGGCATGCCGAGTACACCGTGCCAGGGCTGGTGATCCACTTCGAGGTGGGCACGCCGGGTCCGGGCCTGGGGCTATCGGCCGGCCAGGCGGCTTCCGATCGAGGAAACGCCGCCGCAAGAAACTGACCAGCAGACCTAGCACCACCAGTGAGTCCGAGCCCGGTGAAGGCCCCGACGTTCGCGGCGCAGCACCGGGCTGCTCGCCGTGACGTGCGCGCTGCAGCCGTGCTGAGGTAGTGTTGCCGTCTCCAGCAGTGGACGTACCGAGGAGGTGAGACCCATTACCGCCAGATCAGGCCGGGTGCTCACCTCACGGCCGCGCGGTCCATCCGCATAGCTGACCAAGAGAGCGCCCATCAGCATCCGGAAGGCGCCTCATGTCAGCCCCTCAATCTCCTTGTTCTGAATCCGTCATCATCGCCCGGCTCAGAGCCGTCGGCTGTGTCTTCGCCGAGGACGAGGCGCGGCTGCTCATCTCCGCCGCGCAGACGCCCGCCGACCTCGCCGCCATGGTGGACCAGCGAGCCGAAGGCCTGCCGATCGAGCACATCCTGGGCTGGGCGGAGTTCTGCGGCCTGCGGATAGTCATCGAGCCCGGCGTCTTCGTCCCACGCCGCCGCAGCGAGTTCCTCGTCAAGCAGGCCGCCGCCCTGGCCCGGCCGCGTGCGGTCGTCGTCGACCTGTGCTGCGGTTCTGGCGCGATCGGCGCTGCCCTGGCCGCGGCGCTTGACCCGATCGAACTGCACGCCGTCGACATCGACCCGGTCGCGGTCAGGTGCGCCCGGCGCAACATCGCCGCGGCAGGCGGCGAGGTTTACCAGGGCGATCTCTGCGAACCGTTGCCGACGGCCCTGCGGGCCCACGTCGACATACTGGTCGCCAACGTCCCCTATGTACCCACTGGGGAAGTGCAGATGCTCCCGCCCGAAGCCCGAGACCACGAGCCGCGGCTGGCGCTCGACGGGGGCGCGGACGGGCTGGACGTCATGCGGCGGGTGACCGCGGCGGCACCGCTGTGGCTGGCACCAGCGGGTCACCTGCTGATCGAGACGAGCGAGCGCCAGGCGCCGCAGACCGTCGAAACCATCGCCCGCAGCGGCTTGATCCCTCGGGTGGCCACGTGCGACGAACTGGGGGCGACCGTCGTCATCGGAACCAGCCCCGCCCTCCCGAGTTCATAGCAGCCCGGCCGCGAGAGAAGAACCGGGCCGCCTTTCTGGCGGGTCTGCGCTCGTTGACAGTCGGTTGACAGCGCGGAGATCCTGAATCGACTCGTGCCGGACCAGCGCTGGCTTCGGCCCGGCCGCCGGGCCTTGCCCGGCCGCCGCGCGGCTGTCAACGATTCCAGTCAGCAGTGCGTCAGCAGTGCAGACGTCGCAGCTGATTCGGTCGCGGCGCGGAAGGGGGGTTCATGCAGTCCCGATCGAAATGGCTCGTGGCGGTCGGTGCCGGTCGACGCCAGAAGAACTGGTGCAGGCCCTGCAGGCGCTGGCCCGCCGCGGACTTGAGTGGTGGCGCGGAGTACCGGAGCCGGCCTGGCCCGGTCACGTGCTGCGGGCTGGTCTCAGACCGCTGGACGTCTGGTGGGCTCGCCACGGCGGGCCGGCGGCCGACCGTCACGTCTATGGCCGGACCAGTCAGATCCCCAGTATGGCTGCCCGGTTTCGGGACACCCGGTATTGCCGGCTGATCATCTGCGGTGAAGCCGGGTCGGGGAAATCAGTGCTTGCCCGCCTGCTGATGGCCGAGTTGCTCAAGAATCGCGGGCGGGGAGAACCGGTGCCGGTGTTCCTGCCGCTGTGGTCCTGGGACCCGGACACCGAAGACCTGCACGACTGGCTGAAACGGCGGATCGGCGAGGAATATCCCGAGCTGCTGGCAGAGTCCGCCTACGGCCCGACTGCGGTAGCGGCCCTGGTCGACCAGGGACTGGTACTGCCCATCCTGGACGGACTGGATGCGCTGCCTGAGCGGTGCCGCATGTCCGTGCTGAGCGACGGCGGGCTCAGATCGCAGGACCGGCTGATCCTGACCTGCCGCACCGATGTGGTCGAAGCGTTCAAGAATGCCGCCGAAGATCAGGCCGGGGAGATCGAGGGTTTCACGGTGATCGAGCCCGGCCCGGTTAGATACGAGGAGGCGGAGAGATTCCTGAGCGACGTCACTGGTCGCTCGGCCGCGTGGAAGGCGGTTCAGAACCATATTGCCGATTGCGATGACTGCCAGCTTAAAGAAGTATTGTCAGAGCCGCGAATCTGTTACCTGGCAAGCATTGTCTTCGGGACAAGCGACAAAGTCCTCGCTCAGGTCGCAGCCGCAGCGCTGATTGCACATCACGCTGATCCGGCTGGGGCAATAGGAAGTCTGCTGCTTAGCGAACTCATCCCCGCGCTTGTGGCCGATGGCGGCGGGGCTCGGGGGTTTCCCTGGTATGAGGCCCGTGCGCAGGCGTGGCTCACCTCCCTCGCGTGGCGTGACCTGCGCGACCCCGCTGACCGGGCCGACCCGGACAAACCCGATCGGCCGGACCGGCCCGAACCCGAGAACCGGCCTGACCGGCCCGAGCCCGAACCCGAGAACCGGCCTGACCCGCGTGCGGACCCGGGTAACAGCCGGATCGCCTGGTGGAACCTGCACCGCGCCATTGCGCTTCTTTGTAACCAGCAGGCTTGGCTGCGCGGACTCGTTGCCGGAGGCATCGCCTTCGGCGTCATTACGTCCATTTACAAGCTGCACCACCTGTATCACCACGTGAACGACGGCGGCTGGACCTACAGTCTGCTGACGGCCGGCGCTTACGGCATCATGATCTTCATCGCGTGCGCGTTCCTCGGCAGCGCAGCTGCTGGTGAGCCCCGTATCCCCCCGCCACGGGACTCGCAGCGCAAAGCCATTCTGTGGTGGTCGATCCGCTATGCCTGGGTACATTGGCGGCGGATCGTCCTGGCCGGGGGAATCAGCTTCGTGCTTTTCGGCTTCCTGATCGGACTTCGGGTAGCATTGCCGAATTTGACCCATGCTGGCATCTGGACCGGCATACGGACCGGTTTCTACGACGGGATTATGCAAGGCGGCCTGATCGTGGTCATCACCTTCCTGGTGGCCGGCGTTCCCGCACCACCGCGGACGGTGCGGGCGTCCGACTTCGGTAGTCCCGACCGGTCCGAGATACGCGCCTTCCTCACCGCCCTTGTCCTAGGGGTGGGATTCG
>Ga0116224_10000920_pt1 | contig 21034 bp, 18 predicted proteins | sample Sb_taG_9_FD_89699 | JGI IMG/M metagenome (GOLD analysis project Ga0116224, IMG submission 89699) | Peat soil microbial communities from Weissenstadt, Germany - Sb_50d_b_LC metaG | ecosystem: Environmental > Terrestrial > Soil > Wetlands > Peat | place: Germany: Weissenstadt | collected 2010-09-21 | reverse complement strand
GGCTTGGGGACAGTCTGCGAATTCGCGCAGCGTTGGCCAAGAAAAAGCCCCGAGCGGGGAGCGCGGGGCTTAGTGGTGCGTGAACCCCTGAGGTGGCTTAGTGCCACCAATGGAAACTTATCAGCCAGCCTCAACCGACCGACGCGGCTAAACGTCACTGGCCCCGCGCTCCCGAATAGGCCTTCGAAGCCGCTTGACCTCCTCCGGTGCAACGGCGTCGGCGAGCGCGATCGAGACCTCTGACACCCACACCAAGGCGCGGCAGAGAAGAAACCGGGGCCAGTAGAACGGCGGCCACCCCAACGTGGGGTCGGGGGTCATGCCGCGTCCTCCACTGGGGACCAAGCCCGTTTGTGGTTCTCGTTCTTAAGGTGCGCTTCAAGTACATCTGCTACTGGGTCGAGTACGATCGGTTCAACCTGTTTCGCCAGCTTGGAGCCATATGAACGAGCTTTGCGTCGGGGCTCGCAAGGCGCGCGAGCTGGGGTGGCTTGTGTAGGCGCTACTCAGCCCCGCCGAGTTCCCCGCCAACCCCAAAGCGCCGAGGCCACCAGCAGAAGGGCGACGATAATCAACACAGTGGTCATTGTCCTATTTCTTCCTTCGAAAGTGGCCGGAGTGAGGTTGAAAGCTGCCCACACAGCGCCCCGCTGACGGCCGCTTGCGCACGCGATGAAAGCTTCTTGTCGATGCCAGCCTCGGCGACGTGTCACGCGGTGCTTTGTAGGAACCGCGTGGACCGTCCAGCGGCAGCGCCTTTGTTAAGCCCGATCAGTTTCCTTCTGCGCTTTGACCAGCTCGCCAAGGCGACGCTGGTTGACCCTCCTGACACGTTGGCCCAGGACGGCCCCAACCCCTTCCGGCTATCTTCTTCTTGGCCCCAGCCGATGCCCTTTCGCCCGCGACGGGCTTGCTGTAGGGCGCTGGTGCTACCTATTGCGCTACCTTTTTCTGCAATGTGGCAAGCGCACTCAGCTAAGTAATTTAAAGCTGGTACCGCTGGGGGGTCTCGAACCTCCGACCTCTTGATCCACAGTCAAGCGCTCTAACCAACTGAGCTACAGCGGCAGCTTGCGAAGCGTGCCGGGGAACCTATGCGTAGGCGACATGGGTTGCAAGCGCGAGAGCGGGCTCTCGATCAGCCCGCGCAAGGGAACAACGTCACTCTAAACGAAGGCCCGGGCCGAAGCCCGGGCCTGACGCACCGACTACGCAACACTACTCTTAAGATCTCTCCCGCGAGCGACACTTCGCGGGAGGTTAAGCGAGCTCAGGTCGCCTTGCGGATGGTGTCCATGGAACGCGTGACCTGGGCCTTGATCGGCTCGGCCGCATCGGCCGCGATTTTGGTGGTCAGCGCACGGACCTCACTCGCCTGATTGGCAAACACGTCGAACTGGTGGCGGATGAAGGCCGACTGCAGCTCGACGATCTCGGCGAGGTTCTTGGCACCCGCCAGGCTCTTGGCGAGGTCGAAGCCGGAATTGAGATTTCGCTGGGCGATGTCGATCAGCTTGCGGTTGAAGGCGGCAGCGCCTTGGCCCGCAGCGTCGAACGACCGCTCAAGGGCGTCCACGGCCTCTTCCAGCGCATCCTTTCCGCGCTCATAGGCTTCGCGGGTCTGCGTCACCGTCTTCTCGGCGAGGGCACGCACGCTTTCGGGCACGGTGGTATCAATCGAAAGCTTCTCGAACTGCTCGGCGGTTTTGCGGAAGGCATCGCGCGCCTGCTCGGCGGCGGCTTGGGGGGAATAAGGATTGCTCATTGGGGTCACCTCGCTTGGATTGGGGGCACGTCCTGCAGCACTCATGGTATGGACTGGCGCTATTATTGTGCAATGCAATATATAAATTGTGCATCGCAACACTACAAGGGGGCAATGCCGTCAGCCGCTTATTTTTTTGCCTTGTGGACGGCTGTTGCGCTTTGGAGCTATGCAAGCCGCGCAATTTGCCTAAATTTACTGGATGAGTCGTTTCAGCGGCGCGAACTCTAGCTCAAGCACGGCAGCAAGCGGCTGGCCCCGTTCCGTGGCCAAAGACGTTCCGGGGCATGCGCCGGCCGCGGCAAGCTCATTCATGTCAGATCCTGCGCAGACAAATCGCGTGGAGGTGCAAGCGGACCGCGAGGCGCTCGAGCACATCGCCCGCGCCGTGCAGGGACGTGTCTTGCGCGGCCCGGGAGCGCTCTCTCCAGCAGGCGCCCTCGGCGTCGAGACGCTCGCCTTGAGCCGCGTCGGCATCGAGGCGTTGCTCGAGGCCATGCCGGCTGCCATCGGCATTCTCGTACATGGCGATCTCGTCCATGCCAACGCCGCTTTCGCCTATGCCTTCGGCTACCGCTCTTATGCAGAGTTGAGAGCGGCGGGCGGGCTCGAGGCCGTCCTGCCGGGCGGACGGTCCCTTCTGCGCACGGAGCCGGACGCTGCACGGGAACGGACCATCGCCGTCGATGCGCTGACCCGTGGCCGGAGGCGCCTCAAGGTCAACTTCGAGGCGAGTCCCCTCGGGCATGAGTTTGAGCTGCTCCGCCTTATCGACCCGGGGAGCGACTCTCCCGAGGCCGACGCGGAAGCCTCGGCCCCTGCGGAGCCTGGGGCAACCGCCGCACGGGCAGACGTCTCGGTGGCGCGGCGTCTCGATTTCCTCGCCAAGGTCAGCCACGAAGTGCGCACGCCGTTGAACTCGATCCTAGGCTTCACCGAGCTGATGCTCGAGGAGCGGCTCGGCGCGATCGGCAATGCGCGCTACAAGGGTTATCTGGAGGACATTCATCAGAGCGGTCTCTACGCTCTCAGCCTGCTCAACGATCTCCTCGACATTTCAAAGATCGAGGCCGGCAAGTTCGAGCTCGACTTCACCGCCGTAGAGGTCCCTGAGCTCGTCGAGGCTTGCGTAAACAGCTTGCAGCCGCTGGCCAAGCGCGAGCGCATCTTGCTCCGCACTTCGCTTTCCCCCAACTTACCGGCGGTCGTCGCCGACAGGCGGCGGCTTAAGCAGATCTTGCTCAACCTCCTCTCAAATGCGATCAAGTTCACGAGCGTTGGCGGCCAGGTGATCGTCTCGGCCAAGCTGGTCGAAGACCGCGAGCTCAGATTGCGCGTGCACGACAACGGCGTGGGCATGACCAAGGACGAAATCGCCTTTGCCATGCAGCCCTTTCACCAGCTCGACACCGCACCGCGCAAACAGACCGGAACCGGCCTCGGACTTCCCGTCACCAAGGCGCTTGTGGACGCCAATCGGGCGCGTCTCGTACTCACCAGCAACAGAGGCGCGGGCACCTCAGCCGACGTCGTCTTCCCACAAGATCGGCTGGTCGAGCCGTAAGGCTGGTCCGCGTGCGGCAGGGCGCCGCAGCAAAAGCATTTTTCGCTGCGGTCGCGAAGACTGGATTATTCCCAGCTACTATTGCTACTCGTCTGCGGACTAACATAGGCGTTCGTGCACTATATTGACTATGTCGCGTCTTTACTACAGAAGCGAAGCTTAGAAGCCTTCTAAGTTCGAAGAAATCAAGACTTTATCGTTGACTTTTCGCAGGCTGACGCCGTATGCGAAGAAACGCGCTTTGGCGAGTACCGCGAGGGCGTGAGGTCCGATGCCGGGGCCTTGAACCTCGGATTATTGGAGGTCTGCATGCGAACCCTTTTAGCGCGCGGCTTTGCGTTCGCGCTCGTCTCCCTTGCCATCACGCCTCCCCTGGGCCACGGCGCCGACGCCGCAGAGGCCGGGGAAGTGAATGTCTATTCCTACCGCCAGCCCTACCTCATCGATCCCCTGTTCAAGGAATTCACCGAGAAGACCGGCATCAAGGTCAATGTGATCTTTGCCGAGAAGGGCCTGATCGAGCGGATCGCCGCGGAGGAGCGCAATAGCCCCGCCGACCTGCTGCTCACGGTCGATGTCGGCAATCCGATGCAGGCGAAAGATGCAGGAATCGGCCAGACCATCGATTCGGAAGCGTTGGAGAAGGCGATCCCGGCGGCGTATCGCGATCCGGAGGGGATCTGGTGGGGGCTCTCGCGTCGCGCCCGCGTCGTCTATGCCTCGAAGGAACGGGTGAAGCTCGATGAGATCACTTATGAGGACCTCGCCGACCCGAAATGGCGAGGCAAGATTTCTATCCGCTCGGGCCAGCACGTCTGCAACGTCGCGCTGATCGCCTCGATGCTCGCGGCCCATGGCGATGCCTGGACCGAGCAATGGCTCAAGGGCGTGAAGGCCAATCTCGCGCGGAAGCCCGTGGGCGACGACAGGATGCAGGTCAAGGGCCTCTATGCAGGCGAATGCGATATCGCCGTCGGCAACACCTACTACATGGGCGTCATGCTCCAGAACGATAAGGAGCCCGGGCAGAAGGATTGGGCGAACTCCGTCAATATCCTGTTCCCGAACACGAACGACCGCTCGCTCAGCGAGATCGCGAGCTTACGCAAAAAGGCGAGCGAGCTCGTCGACAAGATCGGCTTCGACGACGGTCCGAGCTCATAAGGAGGACGAGATGAGCATCCATAACAAGATCGACAGGCAAGGGGTCGGCAGGGTGCAAGCTCATCGGCAGTCTTGCAGCGGGGCAGAGTGGCTGGTCGGGGTCGGCTTCCGCTGCTGGCTTGCGGGCTACGACACGGGCGACATCGCCTGCTGGGAAACCGGCTGGAACGCCTATGCGCGGGTGCTTGGCACCGAACGCGCCAAGCGCGCGGTGACCGAACTCGCCTGCTGGGTCAGGGCCGTGCGCGCTTCCGCCTCGCGCAGGATCGAATACTACCCGTTCGGCTGCGCCGGATTTTGCCGCGACGAGTGCATGGCAATCTCGTTGATCGCGGCATCGCAGCACCACCGCTGCCCGGCGATGCGCGCCTGTGCGCTTGCACTCACGGGCTCGAGCCTGGTCGAGCCCGTGATCGATGCCGCCAACGCCTTTGCCGACGCGTTGCAGGAGGCGGACCAGCTCCTGTCGCCCGAGGCCGTCGCCACGCTCGCCCGACCTGCGGACGGAGCCCGCGGGGGTCGCCACACGCAACGAAGCTGAGCCCGCAGGACGGCGCGGGCGTCCCGGCCCCGCTCCCCCATGCTACGGCCGGCACTCGGCGCCGCCGCCCCTCTCGTTTTCGTGGATCCGATGAAAGAGCTGCCGGCAACGCTGCTGCTCAGGCCCTTCAACTTCGATACCCTCGCCACCCAGGTTCTCACACTCGCCTCTCGCTATGAGGAGGCGGGTCTGTCGGCGCTGACCATCGTGGTGGCGACCTCGCACCGGTTCTGTTCCTGCACGGAATGATTGTCGCAGGCCGGCCCGGGGCCGTGATGAGCCAGCGAGTCTTGACCTCAAGCAGTGCGAAGGGAGGGGTCCCGGGACTCTTGATAAGTCGATAAAATCCAGGCCCCGGGCTCGCTATCTCTGGCCAATCGGGCTAAAAGGTGCAGGGCTTTGGGGGTTAAATTGGAAGGCGGGGCCAGCCTCGATTCGAGGTTGCGTCAGAACGGGTGGTAGGACGAGGATGAAGCCTAGCCAGCTGCCATGGAGATGGCTTCTCTTCGGGCTCCTTGCGGTTCTCATTCTTGGCATTGCGCTCATTCCAAGGCTGATCGGCGACACGTCCCGATTCGGGGACCGCGTCGCCGCCGAGCTGTCGTCCTGGACCGGGGGCGAGGTCAAGTTCACGGGACCGGTCCTTATCAGCTTCTTCCCCGATGTCTCAGTCCGGGGCGAGCTTGAGCTCACGGACAGCTCGCGCCTTCCTTTGATGCAATCGCTCATCGCCAAGGAGGCGAAGATCTCGCTCGACCTTGTCGACCTGTTACGCGGACGCGTCACCATCGATACCTTGCGGCTGCTGGAACCGAAGATCACGCTGCGCGAGGGAGCATGGCCAGGCGCGTCGGCTGCGCAAGCCCCCCAGGCCCTGATCGCCAATCTTCTGACGGGCGCCCCAGTGCGGGTGCTGCATGTGCGGAAGGGGCGGATCGCGTTGAGCCATGCCTATGGCGGCTCGATCAGGGAAATCTACGCTCATTTCGACGCCGGCGAAGAGACCGGGGCAGTCTCCGGGTTTGGCTCCTTCGCCTTCAGGGACGTGACGGTTCGCTACTCGTTGGAGAGCGGCTCGCCGACAGCGGCAGCGGACGCAGAGAGTCTCCCGGTCACGCTTACGATCACCTCCAAACCCATCCGGGCGAAAATCAACGGCACGGCGTCCTATGCGGGCGAGCTCAAGCTCGACGGCGACGTGCAGGCCGAAATCGACGATTTGCGCAGATTTCTCAACTGGGTCGGCATGGACTTGCCCGAGGGCGAGAGTCTGAAGGGGTTTTCTGCAGCCGGTGCCTTCCATCTGGCTGGATCGACGCTCACTTTCGACGACGGGAGCTTCACGCTTGACGGCAATAAGGCCGTGGGCTTGCTTGCGGTCACGGCGGCGCCGTTGCCTCCACGCATCGAAGGAACGCTGGCCTTCGATCGGCTGGTGCTCGATCCCTATCTCGGCAATGGTCCGGCTAGCGCGCCTGGCGCGCCTCCGGCAATTCAAGGTTCGCCCTTCGATCAATCCCTGCTGCGTTATTTCGATGCGGACTTGCGTATTTCGGCGGCCGAAATCGATGCCGGCGCCGCCAAGCTTGGCCGTGGCGGCTTCACCATCACCGCTAAGCAAGGCGCGGTCACAAGCGAACTGGGCGAGCTCGAATTGTGCGGCGGGTCGGCGGAGGGCCGGCTCAGCGTCGATCTCGCGCGAGCCACGACGCCGCTCAATCTGGTGGTCAACCTCGCGGGGGTTTCCCTCGACTCCTGTCTCCAACCGCTGGGGTTCGCGGCCCCGTTCAAAGGTACGGGTGGCCTCAAGGCCGAGCTCTCGACCGAGGGGAGCGATGTCGCCGAGCTCACCCGCAATCTCACCGGAACGATCAAGGTGGACGCGCGAGATGGCGCCGTTCCGGTCGATTTCGCGCGGCTCCTGGCGACAACCGCCCCGCTCGACGACGACGGCTGGAGCCGCGACGCCGCGAGCTCATTCGATCAGCTCAACGCTGATTGCAGTCTCAGTGCCGGCCATATTTGGTGCCAGACCTTGAGCATGCAGACGCCCGGCGGGCGCTTCTCCGGCGCCGGCGACGTCGATCTGCCGAAGCAGACCCTGGATTGGAGCCTGTCCGTGGGAAGCCGCAACAGCGCGGTGAATTCTGCACAACAGACCGAGGAGGATACGCCGAAGGTCTCGATTCGCGGATCGTTGTCGCAACCGATGATCCGGAGAGCAGACCGCCCGACGCTTGGCGAGGGCAGCTTGCAAACGAGCCCGATGGAACCGCAGGTCTTGCCACACTGACCTCTGACGGGAGAATTTTCGACCGAACACAATGCATAGACTTGCGCAAGCCAATCGCCGCTTTGGCGGCTTTCCTCCAACCCGCAACGGGCTTCGCCTGGCTTGCGTGCCTGCGCTTACCCTCGCCGCTTGTATGGCCCTCGGCCCTCTCGGCGCCAAGGCGGAGGACGCCCCCGCGCCGAGCAGCGCTACGCTCGGCATTGCGACCTGGGGAGGCGCCTATGGCCAGTCCCAAGAAATCGCTTACTTTGAGCCTTTCACCAAGAAGACCGGCATCAAGATCACGACGGAGACCTATGACGGGACGCTCGCGGCGATCAAAGACAAGATCGGCGGCAGCTCCTCCCCGTTCGATGTCGTTGATCTCTCCCCGGGCGCGCTCGATGCGCTCTGCCGCGATGGACTGCTCGAGACCATGGAAAGCTCAATGCTCGGCTCGGGTCCCAGCGGGCAGAGCGCGGATGACGACTTCATTGCCGGCGCCCTCACCTCGTGCGGCGTGGCAAGCGTCGCCTGGTCGACGGCGATCGCATTCGATCGCCAAGCCTTCGCCAAGGCGCAACCGGCGAAGATTGCCGACCTGCTCGACACCCAGCACTTTCCCGGCAAGAGGGCGCTGCCCAATAGCCCGCGCTACACGCTTGAGCTCGTGCTGCTCGCCGATGGCGTGGAACCCGGCGACGTTTATGCCCAGCTCGGGACGCCTGCGGGCGCCGACCGTGCCTTCGCCGCACTCGACAAGATCAAGGCCGACATTTTGTGGTGGGACAAAGCGGAAAACCCCATTGCGTGGCTGACGGAGAAGAAGGCGGCGATGGCGGTCGGTTACAGCGGCCGCATCTTCCGCGCCGTCGTCGGCGCCCGGCAGCGCGTTGGCGTGCTTTGGGACGGCCAGATCTATGACCTCGATCTTTGGGCCATACCGAAAGCCGCCGCGAACAAGGACGACGCCAGGCGCTTCATCACCTTCGCCACGGAGCCCGCCCAGATGGCGGCTCAGGCGGAGCTGATCGCCTATGGCCCCATGCGCAAGTCGGCGATCGCGCTTGTCGGCAAGCATCCCCGCATCGATATAGAGATGAAGACCTATCTGCCGACCGCGCCCGACAATTTCCGGAAGGCGCTCAAGTTCGACGAGGTCTGGTGGGGCGAGCACGGCGAGGAGCTCAGCAAGCGCTTCCAGGCCTGGCGCGAGCAAGCTTCGACCGCCGAGGGCGGCCAGACGGGCGCCGTTCCAGGCCAGCCACAATAAGCGCGCGGCTTGGCCCGACTGGCTTGCATCCGCCTGAAAAGGCTTCCTTACGAGGGGCTTGCGCTGGTCACCCAACCGCCACGAAGCGCGGGGGCGCGCGGCCTCTTCCGTGGCGTGACGAGAGCGCTCAGCGGGGGTCCGACTCCGCCCGGCAAGGCACCTCCTTCGAACTGCTCGGCCTCACCCGCTCGCTCTATGCATTTGACAGGTTGATCAAATTTTTCGTGCGTTCCATGCGACGAGGATCCGCCAAGCGTCAGCGGAGCCGACTGCAGTGGGAGCACGCGCCTCAAGAAATTTGCGCGTCGTGGATCATCGGCGAAGCTGACAAGAAAATGAGGGTAGCTGCCAACTCCCGTTTGCTTTGAGTGACTGCTTGCCTCATCCTGTTGTTCGGAGGGATTCTCGCCCAGTACCTCGGGCAGGCTCTCTGACACAGAGTGCACGACCGAGTGGCTGCGAGACCGGATGTATCTGGTTGAGCCTTGGATGAACGCCACGCCGATGAAGCCAAGCACTGCCGGGGCGGGGCCGGCAGTGCACTTCAGCTAACAGCTGAAGGCCGGTAAAACCTGAGCGACAGACAGTCGCTCGGTTCGTCTTCCGCGATCGTTCCCGCGCTGGCAGCTAGAACGCGCGGTAGACGCCGATAGCCGCTCGGTTCGTCTTCGAGATAATTCCGGTGAAGCCGGAAAGCGTCATCTCGACCTCGCGGAGGTTCAGTTCTCACGAAGCCTCCGCTGCGGCCGGCGGCATATTCCTCATTGATGAGCGCGCCGCCTTCGAGCCCGAGCGAGACCCCTGGCCGGATGCGGTAGCCGATACGCGCTAAACTCCAATATTCGTCGAACGCCGTCCCATAGGCCGCGTCGAGGGGGACAAATGTCGAGGGGCGCTGCCCTGCACCGCGTTGTTGGGATCATGGCGGGTAATCCGCTGATCTTCGGCTTCGAGACCGGCGAAGAGCTTGATGAAGAGGGAGCGGGCGCGAAACTGGTAGCCGATCAGCGCGGCAGCGAAGCTATCCTCGCCATCGAATGTGGTGGCGAGATCGGCGCCCCCGTTGAAGAGAGTCCCCTGATAGTCATAGCGCCCCAGGCTCCCGACCGCTCGGATGCGCCAGCCTCTCGCTCGTATAGCCTCAGGGCGCTAATGTGCCGGCCGGGCGGCGGAAGTGGCCTGCACCTCCTGGTCGATGCAGGATTTGAGCCGCCAATAGTCGCCGCTCGCCTCGGCCGCCTTGCCGCAAGAGTCCTGCACGGACCCTGGCAGCCCATCCCAGGTGAGCGCGACGTCTTTGCGCATGCGTTCCTGGAAATCGAGACAGCCCCGCATCACCACCTCTTGCTTGGCCGAGGTGCCGGCGAGGTCAGAGCAAATCGCTTCCGCGTCATAGACCGGCAGCATTCCGGCGTGTGCAAGCGGCAAGCCCAGCATGAGTGCTAAGATTAAGGTTGGGAAACGTAGCATCTTAACCTTCCTTTGATCGCGGAACACCGATGGCTCGGCTCCGCAGTGATCAACCGAGTGGTTTGATGCCCTTGACCCTGTAGGCGATTCCGTTCCCTGCCTATAGTAAGACCCAAGCGCATTCGCTTGGAAAGCAAATTCCGCACTGATGCTCGCTGCCACGCATGGTGTGCGCAATGATGCTCGCTCCCGCCCGGCGCGCCCCTCATCCCTGCCTAAAGGACACCATCTATGCTAAACTTATTACTCAAGAGTTTTTGGTGGGCTGCTTGGTGGCCCGTCAGGACTTGGCTGCTGCTGCAGCAAAAGGCCGCAGGGCAGGCCCAACCGGGCTTCGGGACGCCGCAGCAGCGACACAGCGATCGAGGGAAAGTCCAAGGACAGGAGAGTAACATGGCCGATGACGCGTTCATGAAGCCGGAGCTGCCAGAATCGCTTCGCAATCTGATGAAGATGAGCATCGAGCAAGCGAAGCGGGCGTTCGAAACCTTCGCGGCGACGAGCGAGAATACGTGGAAGACGCTGGAGTCGAGCTCACAGACGGCGCGCACGGGCTTACGCTCCCTGAACGAGAAGATCGCCGAGATCACCCGCAACAATGCCGAGGCGAATTTCGCGCTGGCGCTCAAGCTCGCCGAGAGCAAGGACGTGGGCCAGGCCATGGAATTGCAGACCGAGCACGCGCGGAAGCAGATGGACGCTTTCGTCCGGCAGCTGGAGGAGATCCGCGACCTCGCGGCCCAGGTGATTCAGGATAGCACGCCTCCCGGCATGCCTGGTGCCACCAGCGGCTAGCCCCTGACGGGAGCTACAGGATCCAGCCAGGGTCAGGGACGGTCTCCTCGAAGGCCTTGTGGAGCGCGCTCCCCCACGCGTCGCGAATCGATCTGAGATAGGGATCGGAGCCTTCGAGCCGGACAGAGAAGCCGGGGCTCATGGCATCGCGTCGGCAGACCAGAAGATCGATCGGCGGCCCCACCGAGACATTGGAACGCATCGTCGAATCGAACGAGATCAGCGCGCATTTCACCGCGTCGGTCAGGCTCGTGCTACGCTCGATGATCCGATCGAGGATCGGCTTGCCGTATTTCACCTCGCCGATCTGAAAATAGATGGTGTCGCCCATGGCCTCGATGAAGTTGCCGGCGTCGTAGATTAAGAACAGTCTGAGCTGTCCGCCCTTGATTTGCCCTGCAAGGATGAATGAGGCGCTGAAATCGACGTCATGCTGCTGCAGGTAGCCGCCGTCGATTTTGTGCATCTCGCGGAGTGCAGTGCCAACGGCGCGGGCCGCCACGAACATGGAGCCCACCGCCCAAAGGTCCTTCTCCGGATCGCCACTATCGAGCCACTCGCCGAGCAGGCTCATGACCCCTTGGGTGAGGGAGAGGTTGCCGGCGGTCAGGAAGGCAAAGAAGCGCTCTCCCGGCTTCTCCAAGACATGCATCTTGCGGAAGGTGGAGACGCGATCGATGCCCGCATTGGTGCGCGAGTCCGACGCAAGCACCACGCCCTCATTGAGCAGGATGCCGATGCAATAGGTCACGAGTTCCCCCCTATTGAGCCTGTTGTTGTTGACTGGGAAACATGACGGAAAAGGTCATGGTCTCCACCCCGCCTCCGCTGCGGACGCCCCTTACCGGGCCGGCCTCAGCATAGTCAAGACCGATCGCGGTGCGGATATACGCCTCTGTCGCACAAGTGCGATTGGATGGATCGAAGCTGACCCAGCCGAGATGCTCCACATAAGCGTCGGCCCAGGCGTGACTCGCGGCGTGCGCGTCATTGCCGGCGCCGTGGGCGAGATAGCCGCTTACATAGCGCGCGGGGATGCCGAGCGTGCGGCAGACCGCGCAGAAAATATGCGCGTGGTCCTGACAGACGCCGCTCCCCTGCTCCAGAGCTTCGGCTCCCGTGGTGTGGACGTGGGTATCGCCCTTGCTGTATTGGACGTCGTCAGCAATCGCCATCATGATGTCGTGCAGCGCCTCGATCAGATCGCGACCGGCCTTGGACTTGAAGCGGGAGGCATAGTCGCGGATCCGCTCCGTGCAGACCGTATAGGAGGTCTCGCGAAGATAGAGCCCGAGGGGAAGCTCGGCAGGCGCGATGCCAACCACGCCGTTGGTGTCGCGCGTGCGCACGAGCCCGGTCACCCTGATAGCAAGCTCGGTGACCGGCTGGGTAACCGTCAGGGTGTGGCAGCAATTGCCATATTGGTCGTGCCATTCATGGGTGACCGCCCCCGGGCAGGTGAGCCTCCAGGCCTCCACCGCCTGGGTCCTGCCGGACAGCGGCGTCATGCGCAAATATTGGGTGCTGGCGAGCAACGGCTCCGAATAGGCGTAAGCGGTTGCGTGCTCGACCTTGATCAGCATGCTCAAGCCGCTCCCGCCACCGCGACTGCCGCCCGAACCATCAGGAAGTCTTCCTGGATCTGCGCGCCCAAGGCATCGTTCGAGTCGATGAAAGAGGAGAGGAACTCGTGCAAGCCGGACCGGAAAATCCGGTCGATGCGGCCATATTTCAGCCGCGCATAGGTCTGGCCGGCGAGCCTCCGGCATTCCAGCTCCTTCTTGCCGGCAAGCTCGTCGAGGGTACCGATCAGGTTCTCGTAACAATGATGCAGCGAGCGCGGCATGTCTTCGCGCAGGATGAGCAGCTCGGCGATGCGCCACGGATAGACGGTGTCGTGATAGACCTTACGGTAGGCCCTGAAGGCCCCGACCGAGCGTAGCAGCGCGCCCCATTGGTAATAGTCGACGAAGCCGCCGACCTGCTCGGCATCGGGCAAGAGCACGTGATACTTGACGTCGAGGATGCGCGCGGTGTTGTCGGCGCGCTCGATGAAGGTGCCGAGCCTGATGAAGCGGAAGGCGTCGTCATGCAGCATGGTGCCGAACACGACGCCCCGGAACAGATGCGAGCGCTCCTTCACCCAATCGAAGAAATCGCGGTACCCCCACCGTTTGAGGCCCTGAAAGTCGAGGTTCTGCACCTGCAGCCAGGTCGAATTGAGGCTTTCCCACGCCTCGCTGGAAATGGCGGAGCGCTGCGCGCGGGCATTCTCTCTCGCCGTGCGGATCAGTGACCAGATGCTGCCCGCATTCTCGGGCTCGAGGGCGATATAGCGAATGATGGTCTCGTGGTTGAGCGCGTCATAGAGCTCATGGAAGCGGCCCGAGCCCGGCGCTATGGCGAGGATCGGCTCGAAATGCAGCGACTGCTTGTCGATGGTCGACGGCAAGAGCGACATGCGGAAGCTTACGTCGATCATGCGGGCGGTGTTCTCGGCACGCTCCATGCTGCGCGCCATCCAGAACAGGTTCTCGGCGGTGCGGCTCAGCATGGGGACCGCTCCAGCACCCAGGTGTCCTTGGTGCCTCCCCCCTGGCTCGAATTGACGACGAGCGAGTCCTTGACGAGCGCCACGCGGGTGAGCCCGCCTGGGATCACGCTCGTCTCCTTGCCGGAGAGCACGAAAGGCCGCAGATCCACGTGCCGTGGCACGATCTCGGCGTTGACGAGGGTCGGCGCGGTCGAAAGCGCGAGCGTGGGCTGGGCGATATAGTTCTCGGGGTTGTGCATCACGCTGCACTTATAGGCCTCGCGCTCGTCGGCGGGCGATGCAGGCCCGATCAGCATGCCGTAACCGCCCGAGCCCTACACCTCCTTGACCACGAGATTTTGCAGGTTGTTGAAAACGTGCTGTCGCTGCTTGGCATCGCGCAGCATATAGGTGTGCACATTGTTGAGGATGGCGTGCTCGCCGAGATAGAACTCGATCATGCGCGGCACGTAGATATACATGGCCTTGTCGTCGGCGACACCGGTGCCCAGCGCATTGGCAAGCGCGACCCTGCCGGACCGGATCACCGACAGCAGACCCGGCACCCCAAGCAGAGAGTGCGAGTCGAAGGCGAGCGGGTCCATGAAGGCATCGTCGACCCTCCGGTAAATCACGTTGACCTTGACCGGGCCCTCGGTCGTTCGCATCCAAACATGGCCGTCGCGCACGAACAGGTCGCCGCCTTCGACGAGCTCGATCCCCATCTGCTCGGCGAGAAAGACGTGCTCGAAATAGGCGCTGTTATAGCGGCCGGGCGTCAGCAGCACGACGACGGGGTCGTCCTCGCCGCCGGGAGCCACGGCGCGTAGGTTCTCGAGCAGCCGCTCCGGATAGTTGCCGACCGGCGAGATGCTTTGCCCTGCGAAGGCATCGGGAAAGAGCCGCATCATGATCTCGCGGTTCTCGAGCACATAGGACACGCCCGAGGGTGTCCGCACATTGTCCTCGAGCACGAAGAAATCGCGCTCCTCAGTGCGGATCAGATCGATACCGGCGATATGGGCATAGACGCGGTTGGGCGGCTCGACGCCGTGCATCTCGGGGCGATAGGCCGGATTGAGCAGGATGAAGTCCGGCGGCACCAGGCCCGCCTTGATGATCTCCTGCTCGTGATAGATGTCGTAGAGGAAGATGTTGATCGCCTTGACTCGCTGGATGCACCCCCGCTCCACAAGCTCCCACTCGGAGCGATCGAGAATGCGGGGGATGAGGTCGAAGGGGATCAGACGCTCGGTCGAGCCTCCCTCGGCATAGACCGCGAAGGTGATGCCGAGCCGTCGGAAGAGCTCCTCGGCCGCGGCCTGCTTGGTGACAAGGGACTCGATGGACAGATTGTCGAGCAGGCCGGCAAAATCGGCGTAGGCCGGCCTGACCTTGCCGTCGGGGGCGCGCATCTCATCGAAAAATCTGCGGGAAGGTGCTGGCGCCTCGCGGCTCATCCGCACATCAACTTTCTCGGCACTCGGCAAATCCTACCATCCAGTTTAACAGCGACCCCAATTCCCGCCGAAGCGCGTTTCCCAATTATGATATTGAACTATCTTATGCGTATGCCGATTGAGTGAGCAATGCTCTTCGACGCCCAATCGATAGGCAACAGCTGATCGCTCCTCGCCCCGGGTAATCGAGATGCTCGAAACTGCTCTGACTGCCTTCACCACTTTTTTTGCGGTGATCGGGCCGATCGATTCGGCGGTGCTGCTCGCCACGCTCACGCCCAATGCCACGAGGGCCGAGCGGCGGGCGATCTCGCTCAAGGCCGTGGCCATTGCCACGCTGATCGTGCTCGTTTTCGCCCTGTTCGGGCAGCCGATCCTCAATCAGCTGGGGGTGTCGCTGCCGGCGTTGCAAGTTGCGGGCGGCATCATCCTCCTGATGATTGCGCTCGAGATGACTCTTTCCAAGCGTCCTTCGCCCGCCAGACTCTCGGCGAAGGAGAGCGAGGAGGCCGAGAACAAGGCCGAGCACCACGCCGAGATCACCGTGTTCCCCTTGGCAACCCCGCTGCTTGCGGGCCCTGGGGCCATGACATCCGCCATCGTGCTTGCGGCCAGCACCAAAGGGGACCCAAAACTGCTGGTGGCGGTCATCCTGGCCATCCTCGCGGTCATGCTTGTCACCCTTGTCTTTCTTCTGCTCGCGCAGGAGATCCACCATGTGATCGGTGTCACGGCGCGCAAGGTGGTGGTGCGCGTGTTCGGCGTGCTGCTCGCGGCGATCGCGGTGCAGTCGATCTTCAACGGCCTCTCCGCGACCCATATCTTCCGCTAGAGGCGCGCGCGAGTGAATCGTGCTCGGCCTCATCGCCGGTTCGGTGGACGGAGATGCCTCGCGAGCAGGCCGAGATAAGAGTCTCTACCAGATACAATTTCGATTGGTCCGCGCCTTCCAGCGCCGCGGCAAAGCCTAGCTTGAATGCGGCGCTCAGGCCCCGCCGCTTCGCCGGCTCGATGATGGTGAAGGTCGGTGCATCCTTGGCTTTCGACAATTGCCGAAGGATGTCCGCCGTGCCGTCGGTCCCTTCTACCACCCGGATGAATTCGAAGCGCGTATGCGGAAGGGCGAGCAGGGCGCGGCGAAGGGCTATAGACCTCCTCGATATTCTCGGCCTCGTCCATGGCCGCAATGACGACGGCAATGTGCCGCAGCGAGGCGTCCGTCAATGCAGCCTTCATTCGGCCGACGCAGGGTGACCGCTTGGCTCGGAATGCGGCTTTGCCGCGAATTTCCGCACCACGACGTAGAACACGGGGGTGAAGATCAGCCCGAAGACGGTCACGCCGATCATGCCGTAGAACACGGCGGTGCCGAGCGACTGCCGCATCTCGGCGCCAGCGCCCGTGGCGATGAGAAGAGGCAGCACCCCGAGGATGAAGGCAAAGGAGGTCATCAGGATCGGGCGGAGACGCACGCGGGCGGCCTCGGTCGCGGCCTGGAAACGGTCCTCGCCATGCTCCTCGTTCTGGCGCGCGAATTCCACGATCAAGATGGCATTCTTGGCGGCCAAGCCAATCAGCACGACGAAGCCGATCTGGGCCAGGATGTTCACGTCCATGCCGCGGAGCAGAAGCCCGCTGACGGCGGCAAGCAGGCACATGGGCACGATGAGAATGACCGCAAGGGGCAGCGACCAGCTCTCATATTGCGCCGAAAGCAGCAGGAACACGAACACCACCGAGGCGGCGAAGACATAAATGGCGGTATTGCCGGCAAGCTGCTCCTGATAGGCGATCTCGGTCCATTGCGAGGCGTAGCCATCCGGCAAGAGCTGCTGCGCAATACGGTCCATGGCCTTGAGCCCGTAGCCGGTCGAATAGCCAGGCAGCGTGCCACCCTGAACGGCGGCTGAGGGGAACAGATTGAAGTGCTCGACGCGATAGGGCCCGGTGATGTTGCTGAAGGAGGCGACGGAACCAAGGGGCACCATCTCGCCCTTAGCGTTGCGCGTCTTCAGCTCCGAGATGGCGTGCAAATCCTGCCGAAACTTGCCATCGGCTTGCGCCGTCACGCGATATGTGCGGCCAAGAAAGTTGAAATCGTTCACATATTGGGAGCCGAGATAAACCTCGAGCGTCTGGAACACGTCGTCGGCCTTCACGCCCAGCATCTCGGCGCGCACGCGATCGATATCGGCCCAGATTTTTGGCGTGCGGGTGTTGAAGGTGGTGAAGATGCTGGTCAGGCCCGGAGTTTGATTGGCCGCCGCCACGATCGATTGCGCCACCCCCTCGAGCTGCGCCAGATCGCCGCCATGGGTGTCCTGCACCTCCAGCTTGAAACCGCCGGTCGTGCCGATGCCCCGCACCGGAGGCGGCGACACGCTGATGATGATCGCGTCCTGGATCGCGGCGAATTTCTGATTGAGGCTGGTCATGATCTTCTGCGCGCTCAAGCCCTTTTTCGCGCGCTCGGGGAAGGGATCGAGCGGGCTGAAAATCACGGCCGAGTTCGTCGCGTTGGTGAAAGTGGCGCCGTCAAGCCCCACGATCGGGACGGTATGGGCGACCCCGGGGGTCTCCAGCACCAGCTTGTTTACGCGCTGTGTCACCTCGTCGGCGCGGGCGAGCGAGGCGCCTGGCGGCAGCTGGATGATATTGATCAGGTAACCTTGGTCTTGCTGAGGAATGAAACCCGTCGGTGCCTTGGAGAACTCGAACACTGTCAGACCGATCAGGCAGGCATAGAGCAGCACCATGATCAGCGACACGCGCACCAGTCGCCGCGTCAGCCCGCCATAATGCGAGGACAGCCACTCGAAGCCCCGGTTGAAGCCTCGGAAAAAGGCGTTCACCGGCCGGACGAAGATGTTCTGGCGTGCTGGATGCGGCTCATGTGGCTTGAACAAGAGTGCGCACAGCGCCGGGCTCAAGGTCAGCGAGACGATGAGCGAGATCACCGTCGAGGTGGCAATCGTCACGGCGAACTGGCGGAAGAACTGGCCGAGAATGCCGGTGAGGAAGACCGACGGAATAAACACGGCGGTGAGCACCAGCGCGATGGCAATCAGCGCGCCGCCGACCTCTTCCATGGTCTTGTAGGCGGCATCGCGCGGGCTCAAGCCCTCGCGGATGTTGCGCTCGACATTCTCGACCACCACGATGGCGTCGTCGACAACGATGCCGATGGCGAGCAACAAGCCGAACAGCGAGAGATTGTTGAGCGAGTAGCCGAGCGCCGAAAGCATGGCGAAGGTGCCGATCAGCGAGACGGGAATCGCGACGATGGGCACGATCGAGGCGCGCCACGTCTGCAAGAACAGGATGATCACCACCACCACGAGGACGACGGCCTCGAACATGGTGTGGATCACGGCTTCGACCGATTGCGAGATGAAGACCGTCGGGTTGTAGACGATGTCGTATTTGAGGCCCAAGGGGAATGACTTGGACAGCTCCGCCATGGTCTTCTCGACCTGGGCGGCGGTGGCGAGCGCATTCGAGCCTGGGCGCTGAAAGATGCCCATGGGCACCGCCACCTTCTCATCGAGATAGCCGTTGCGGTTGTAGTCGGCGGCGCCCAACTCCACCCTTCCCACGTCGTGGATGCGGACCACCCGGCCGTCGGCATCGGACTTGACGATGATATTGCCGAAGGCTTCGGGGTCGGAGAGGCGGCCTTGCGTCTCCACGTTGAACTGGAAGGCGCCAGGCGTCGGCACCGGCGGCTGGTTGATGACGCCAGCGGCAACTTGCACGTTCTGGCCACGCAGCGCGGCGACGACGTCGCCGGCCGTCAGATTGCGCACGGCTAGCTTTTCTGGATCGAGCCAGATGCGCATCGAATAGTCGCGCGCGCCGAAGATGGTGACGTTGCCGACGCCGTCGATGCGGGAGAGAACGTCCTTCACATGCAAGGTCGCGTAGTTGGAGATGTAGAGCTGGTCGCGCGAGCCGTCGGGAGACAGGAGATGGATCACCAGCATCAGATCCGGCGACTGCTTCGTCACCGTCACGCCGATCGATCGTACCTCGTCGGGCAGACGCGGCTGGGCGATGGCCACGCGGTTCTGCACCAGAACCTGTGCCGTATCGAGATCGGTGCCGAGCTTGAAGGTAACCGCGAGCGACATGCTGCCGTCGCCCGTGGACTGCGACGTCATGTAGAGCATGTTGTCGACGCCGTTCACCTCCTGCTCGATCGGCGTCGCCACGGTCTTGGCCACGATCTCGGCGGAGGCTCCGGGATATTGCGTCGTGACCGAGATCGACGGAGGCGCGATGTCCGGATATTGCGCGACGGGCAAAGCGAAATAGGCGACGCCGCCGATCAGCGTGATAATGATGGAGATGACGGCGGCGAAGATCGGCCGGTCGATGAAGAAATGCGAGATGTTCGTGGGGCGGTCGCCCCCGGCGCGTTGATCTGTCATTGCTTCGGCGTGGCCGCACCTTCGACCGTGCCCGGCTGAGGCGTGACTTTCTGCCCAGGACGCGCGCGCAAGAGGCCGCTGACGATCACCTCGTCGTCCTTATCGATGCCGCTGCGGACGATGCGTAAATCGCCGTCGATGACGGGACCGAGCTCGACCGGCTTCGGGACGACTGTGCCGTCCGGCGCCACGGTGAACAGCATCTTGGTCGACTGATCGGTTACCACCGAAGCGTCGGGCACCATTAGCACTGGATGGAGCTGCGACATCGGCACCCGAATACGGCCAAACTGGCCTGCCGTGATGAAGTAGTTGGGGTTCGGATAGGCCGCGCGGACGCGGATGGTGCCGGTCGAGCGGTCATATTGGTTGTCCACGAAATCAATCGTGCCTTTGAGCGGCCAGTTGGTCTCGTCCATCAGCTGGCCTTCGACCTCGACCTTTCTGTCACGGGCAGACGGGAGCTCGCCCTTTTCCACCAGGCGCTTGTAGGTCATGCCGTCGGCCTCGCTCACATTGAAGAAGAAGTGGATGGGGTCGAGCGACACGATGGTGGTGAGCAGGGTGGGCGTGCCGGTGGTACCGCCAATCACCAAATTGCCGACGCTGAGCTCGTGGCGGCTGGTGCGGCCGTCGGCGGGCGCCGTCACGCGTGTGTAGTCGAGATTGAGCTGAGCCTGGTCGAGCGCCGCGATGGACGAGTCCCGACTCGCCGTGGCGGTGTGCACCTGCGCGACCCGCTCGTCATAGGTCTCTTGCGTGGCATAGTCCTTCTGCTTGAGCTGGGTGGTGCGCTGGAGCTGGGCGTTGGCGAGGTCGAGCTGGGCGTTAGCCTGGGCAAGCTGGGCCTTGGCCGATTCGAGCGCAAGCTCGTACGGCTTCGGCTCGATGACGAAGAGCAGATCGCCCTTCTTCACGATCTGGCCGTCAGTGAAGTCGATCGATTCGAGATAGCCGCTGACGCGCGCCCGCACATCGACAGAGTCCAGGGCCTCGAATTGCCCGGTGAACTCCTTCCACTCGACAAGCTCCCTGACGATTGGCTTGGCCCCGGTGACGGCGGGCGGGGGCGGCGCGGCGGGCGCCTGCTGGCTGGTCTGGAAAAATCCCCATTGTTGCCAAAATCCCCAATAGCGATAGGCAAGCACGGCGGCTCCCGCCGCAAGGAGCAGGACTATGAGCAGGCCACCGAGACCCCGTCGCGATTGGCGCGGCGCCTCGCCAGTCTGCCGGGTCGGCGCCGCGACCGGCGCTTCATCCGCCTTGGGTCGGGAGGTGGCCCCTTCCCCGTTTTCGGCGCGCCTCTCGCGGCGAGGACTACCGTTCTCGTTCCTTTGCGCAGTCATGTTCGCATCTTATTCCAAGAACCGGGGCGCGTCCGGATAGGCTTCCCCAGTTCGATCTCAAAGACCGGGTTCGGAGCTTAGCCGGGGGAGGCCGGAACGCAAAACAACAAGGTCTCTTACGCCCATGATGTCTGGCTCTGCCCTATACCCTGTGGTGCGGTTTTTTGCGGAAATCAGAGGCGCAAGTTGGGACTTCTAACCGTGCGGTGTTGTCCTGTACTTCACAGTGCGGTGCCAATTCGGGTGCCAAAACGTCGAGCCCCACAGAAGCCCCGTGGCGGGCGAAAGGTGGGGGGCCCTGGAAGGCTACTACCGACAGGGGAACTTTTCATTGAGCGCAACAGTGACGAGGTCACTCGCTGGCAAATGTCGTTTCTCGGGGTGATCGAACAGGTAATGCTTCGCGATATCCTCTAGTTGC
>Ga0116224_10000905_pt1 | contig 21310 bp, 17 predicted proteins | sample Sb_taG_9_FD_89699 | JGI IMG/M metagenome (GOLD analysis project Ga0116224, IMG submission 89699) | Peat soil microbial communities from Weissenstadt, Germany - Sb_50d_b_LC metaG | ecosystem: Environmental > Terrestrial > Soil > Wetlands > Peat | place: Germany: Weissenstadt | collected 2010-09-21 | reverse complement strand
GCCATGGCAGCGGATGCAGTACCTGTTGAACAGGCCCATCACGACCCGCTTCTCGTCTTCAGGGCTTCTCATCCAATACCACGTGCCGCCCACTTCGTCTCCAGAGGGACAATTCCCAGCGGCGCAAGCGTTACCCTTGCATCCCTGGCAACCCCATAGCCTATCAAAGATCGACGCGTTCGAATCCCGCGTGGCGACGGTGAGCGACGCCAGAATCGCGGTAACCAGGGTCAAGAATCCACCGGTTAGCGAAGCCACCCGCCACCATCCTCTGCTTGATCTCATGGTATTTCTCTCATGAAATTCCCGGTTTTCCTATTCTGCCAATTGATCCTTAATGAGCGGTCCTGCCGCCTGGCAAGACTTATGCTCATGATCGGCTATTGACGACTCTGCAGAATACTAACAATCGGCATTTTTCGATGATTGTTGGCGACTAGCCTGGATTCCAACAGCCCCCAGGGCCCTAACAAAGCTGGCTCACCGGCCGGCGTCATTAGGCCGCAACTTAACTCCAGGGGCCCTTGGCCGAAGGCCAGTCGTAAAAGTCTGCCTCCGAGCCAGAGAAAGTTGCAATCGGTTTGGTCGAAACTAGCGGCGAACAGCAAGGGGTTGTGGGCTCTTTTCTGGAAGCGAATCGCGCTGAGTTTCTCTGCTATTTTCACTGCGGCGTTGGGTCAATTAAATCGCCGGACAGGTCGCGCGATTTAGCTTTTTCATAATCGTCAGGCGACCAAACGGAAAACTTCATCGTTGTACTGTTTGGGGATTTTGGCGAAACTGGTGCACGAGGCTGCGGAAGCTGCCGGGAGCATAGCAGCATGCGGAAGAATCTGCTTTACCTGGAGGAAACCAGGAGAAGCGCACAACCGTAGCGGAGGCAATCCGCGCGCCTGTTTTGTTAGCGCCTGGGGAAAACCAGGCTAAGCGATTCCGCTGTCCTCCGCGGTCAGTCGCCGTCTTTCGGGCAAGATTGTCAGTCAATGGCGGCATTCATCATAGCACGCGCGGAGTCTGGAGTGAACGTGGCGGAGGTGCTGCGCCGCCGGCTGGGGTTGTCCCGCTCCAAGGTGGGCAAGCTCATGCAACAGCGCCGGATTTTTCTCAATGGCAAGCCATGCCTCAGGGCAGAAGGGCGCGTCAAACATGGCCAACGCCTCGAGGTCCGCGAGCCGATTACGAAAGAGAAAAAGCAGGCCGCCGACGGACCAGTCATTCGGTACGTCGATGGGCAAGTAGTGATTGTGGAAAAGCCCGCGGGGCTCACGACCATGCGTCATGCCGAGGAGGTTTCGGAATTTGGCGCGCGCGCCCAGCGGTTTCTGCCTCCCACCTTGGCTGATCTGCTCCCTAGCTTGCTTGCCAAGACTTCACCGGGCAATCGTTTGCAGGTTCGAGCAGTTCACCGGCTCGATAAGGAAACTACGGGGCTCGTCGTTTTCGCGCGCACCGTTGCTGCCGAAAGCAACCTTGGCCGGCAGTTTCGCGCGCATAGTACCGAACGCTGTTACCGGGCCATCGTCCGCGGTCGGGCGAAAGCGGGGCGTATCGAATCGTGCCTGGTCAGAGACCGAGGCGACGGCCGCCGCGGAAGCAGCACCCAGCCCGGACAAGGTCAGCGGGCGGTCACTCATGTGCACATCCTGGAAGAGTTGGGGGATTACACGCTGGTCGAGTGCCGGCTCGAGACAGGCCGTACGCACCAGCTCCGCATTCACCTTGGGGAAAGCGGCACTCCCATCTGCGGCGAGCGCGTTTACGATCGGCCCGTGCACGGCAAGCCAATCCCAGACAAGAGCGGCGCTACCCGCCTGGCACTGCACGCCGCCAGCCTTGGTTTCGACCATCCGGAGACAGGTAAACGCATGACCTGGCATTCCCCCTTACCCCGCGACCTCCAGGATCTGCTGGCCAGGCTGAGAAAGTCCGTCCGTGGCAGCCCCGGCCAATAGCCATCTAAAACGCGTGCAACTTCCTTATTGAACTCCTCGATTCGGTCCCCCATGGGCAGCGTGTGAACAGACAACGCGTTCCCCCTCCAATCATGCTCCCATCGGCTCCCTGGAAGCCGATTATTTCGCACCGCATGGGCCTCCACGCCCTTCTCGAAAGAATCTCTGTCGCAATCTTTCCCGGAATTGAGTAAACTGTTGAAGATCAGAAATAAAGAAACGCGCCCATACGCTGCTACAAGTTCCCTGCTGGTTTTCCCGCCAATTTAGTCCTCCACCTGCCGCAAAGGGGGCTCTCAACGATGTTGGGTTCAGCACTCAATGCAAGATTTCTCGCCTCGTTCCCATTTCAAAAGCAAGCCATTGCCGTTCTTGCCCTTGCACTCTTCACAACACTGCCCGCGGCCGGCGCCTTGCCCACGAAACCGGGGGCCAGGGCGGAAGTGATTGGTCATCCCACGGCCCTGGACGTGATACCTGCGACAATCGTTCTGAAGGGACCGCGGGCGATGCAACAGGTCGTGGTGAGCGGACATTATGCCGATGGTTCGGTCCGGGATCTCACCCCGTTTTGCGACTTCGCGGTCGAAGGGACCGGCCTTGCCGCGGTGGCCCCGGGCGGATTTCTCACGCCCAGAAGGGATGGCCAGGCTACCCTCGTTGCGAAGATCGGCGGGCAGACAGCGCGAGTGTCGCTGCTAGTCAAGGAGTTTGACAAGCCTCAGCCGATCAGCTTCCGTCACGAGATGGTCGCGGCCTTAAACGTGGGCGGTTGCAACATGGGAGCTTGCCATGGGACCCCCAGCGGCAAGAATGGCTTCCGCCTCAGCCTACGTGGCTACGACCCGGCGTCCGACTATATTCAATTGACTCGCGACGTGCTGGGCCGACGGACTGACCGGCTGAACCCCCAGGCCAGCTTGATCATGCTCAAGCCTTTGGGGGGCGTGCCCCATGAAGGCGGCCTCCGGTTCCAGGCGAGCAGTGTGCCTGCCCAGGTTTTCAAGGGCTGGCTCAGCGAGGGCCTCCGAGACGATCCGGTCGATTTGCCGGCGCTCAAAGGCATCCAAGTCCTCCCTGGGACGCGTGTCCTCAATGAACCAGCCCAGTGGCAGCAACTGGCGGTGATCGCCCATTTCGCCGACGGCAGCAGCCGCGACGTGACTCGCCTGACCGTCTTTAGCACCAGCGATAATGCTGTTGCGGACGTGTCGAGCCTGGGGCTCGTCGAGTTTCAGCAGAGCGGCGAGGTAGCCATCTTGTGCCGCTATCTCGACGAGATGTATTCCCTTCGACTTACTTATCTGCAAACCAAAAAGGACTTCAAGTGGGTGAGCCCTGCGCAGAATAACTACATCGACAAATTCGTCTTCGATAAGCTCAAGATGCTCAGCATTCAACCGTCTGAGCTGTGTTCCGACCAGGAATTTGTACGCCGCGTACATCTTGACGTTTGTGGCGTTCTGCCAACGCCAGAAGAGACGAACGCTTTTCTCGCCAGCCACGATTCGAACAAGCGTTCTCGGTTGATCGACAAGCTCTTGGAGCGACCGGAGTATGCCGACTTTTGGACGATGAAATGGTCGGACGTGCTCCGCAGCGACCGCAAGACGATCCAGGAAAAAGGCATTCATGTCTTTCAGGACTGGCTGCACAGCCGCATGGAACGGAACGCGCCTTTCGACCAGATCGTGCGCGAGCTCTTGACCGCCAACGGCAGCACGTTTGCCAATCCGCCGGCCAATTACTATCGCATTGCCCGCGACCCACAAAACCTTGCAGAGACGACCGCGCAGCTTTTCTTCGGAATCCGCATGCAGTGCGCCAAATGCCACAACCATCCCTTCGAACGCTGGACTCAGGACGATTATTACAGCATGGCTGCGTTCTTCGCCCGCGTTCGGCAGATGAAAGATCCTGTCGAGCCCGGCTCGGGGCCGCAGGCGGTCGGCGCCGCGGAATACATCTATTCCGACCGCGGCGGTGAAGTGGTCCAGCCACGCACGGGACGCGTCATGCCCCCCAAATACATGGGTGGCCCGGTCGCTAATGTTCCTCCGGGAAAGGACCGCCGCCAAGTACTGGCTGACTGGCTGACCTCTGCCGATAACCCGTTCTTTGCAAAATCAGTGGTCAATCGTGTCTGGTTTCACGTGGTCGGCCGTGGCATCGTCGATCCGGTCGACGATTTTCGCGATTCGAATCCTTCCGCCAATGACGAGCTGCTAAGCGCTTTGGCAAAGGACTTTGTGGCACATAAATTTGACGTAAAATATCTCATCCGCGTAATTCTGAATTCGCGAGTCTATCAGCTTAGCGCTCAGACCAACGATTTGAATAAGGACGATAACAAGTACTTCTCCCACGCGGTCACCCGATTGCTGACGGCGGAACAGCTGCTGGATGCAATATGTGCGGCAACCCAAATGCCGGAGAAGTATCCGGGATTGCCACTCGGGACGCATGCCACCCAGTTGCCCGATGGAGAGATCAACAACATCTTCCTCAAGACGTTCGGCCAGCCGGCGCGCGAGCTCGCCTGCGAATGCGAACGCGAAGGGGAAAGCAATCTTGCGCAGGCGTTGCAATTGATCAACGGGCCCACGATCAACGATAAGGTCCGTGGGCCAAATAATCGTCTTGGCAAATTGCTTGCCGAGAAGAAGGAACCCCCGGAGATCCTGAAGGGACTCTATCTCGCGAGCCTGTCTCGGCCCCCGGCCGATGGTGAGATCAAAGCCGCGCTCGAGCACGTGTCCAAGGGCAAGGATAAGCGGAAAGCCTGGGAAGATGTGCAATGGGCGCTACTCAATTCCAAGGAGTTCCTCTTCCGGCATTGACAAGAATTCGATCCGCTCTCGCCAGGGACAGAGGTCGACGCGTCAGGATAGCCATGCGTCGCTCTCTGTCCTTTGACGTTTTTGCGAGCAAGCTGACCGCTCCGAAACTACCCCAGCGCAGCCAGCGACAGCCTATAAAATGGTTACAGTCGGTTAATTGCCAGATCTGGAAGAGGAGCCGTCATGCCGTCAAGATTTCGCGTGCTTCTGATCGTAGCGTCGGCCATGGCGTTGGCGGGTTGTAACCGGCGAATCGAGTTGGAACCTGTATATATCGGCCAGGTGGCTGCTTATAGCGGCCGAGACGAAGCTGTCGGCGAGTGTGCCAGGCAAGGTGCCATCCTCGCCGCCGAGGAAATCAACAGACCTGAAAACCAGCTTCCCGGCAAGCGCTTTTCCGTCATTTTCGCCGATTCCCCGGGCGAACTTGCAAACCTCCAACCCGTAGCGGTGCGTCTCATCACGGTGAACCGTGTGGCGGCATTGCTCGGCGGCTGCAATGCTGCGGAAGCGGAGCATCTCGGCCGTGCCGGCCTGCCTTATGAAGTTGCCGTCGTTACGCAAGCCTCGCTCCCCAAACAACCGCCGGGCGATAACGTGTTCTCGATCGACGTTGGACAGACGGTTCGGGGCGAAAAGCTGGCCCAGTTCCTCGCCCTCGAGTTGAAAACCACACGCGTGTTGCTTCTTACGGATAGCCGGGATCGAGGCTGCGCCGCTTTGTCCGCTGCGGCCCTCAAAGAGTTCGCCAACGAGCCCAACGTGCACGCCGACCAATGGACCTACAAGACGGAAGCGGAGCTTATCGAGCTAGCCTCCCGCGTTGCCAAGGCTGAGCCGGAGGCGCTGATCCTGAGCGGATCCGGGCCCGACTTGCTCAAGCTAAGAACGGCACTGCAGAAGGCCGGCGTCAAGGCACCTGTCATTTTTGCTGGCGATCAAAGCGGAATATTGTTGGTCAATCCCAGCGAACCACGGCAGAGCGACCTTTACGTCGTTACGCTCTACGCTGCAGGTGGCTACACGTCGCACGGCCAGGAGTTTGTCAAGAGACTGCAGGAGCGATTTCAATATCCTCCTGAGTTCGAGTCCGCGGCAGCTTATGAAAGTGCACTATTGGTGGCCGAGGCGGCGCGCCGCGCGGGGTCCGCGCGTCCCGCCGCCGTCCGCGCAACCCTGTCAGAGCCTGCTTTTACCTTCGAAAGCCTCACGGGTCCCCTGAGTTTTACCAAAGACCACTTCGCGCGCCGGCCCCTATTCGTCGTCCGCATGCACGAAGGCAAGGAGACGCTGGCCAAGCGCTATGAGCCGGTCTTGCCCTGATCTCCCCAGCCTCAAGAGGGGAGGACATCCTCGGCGTTACCACGTTATTGTTCTACACACGAGTGCAACATATCTCCTAGCAAATCGACCCCAACTTCAGAACTTGCCAGGGAACCGCGGGCGCGATACCCTCAACACCAAGCAGAGCACATCGCCGGCAAGTGTTTTGCGCCCTTTCCGGAGGCCCATAAGCCTGCTCACTGTCGCCATGTGGATTCGCCGGACGGATTAAGCCTCGGGTCACCGCCTGTTGCTCGAAAGAATCGGCCATGTCGCAAGTAGCACCTCCCCGATTGCCGCCCGCCGCCCTCGACGACGATGACGGACTCCACCGGCTGCGTCTTCGTCTCTGGCAATGGTGGGTTGCTCTCGTCACGGTGCTAATCACCACCTGGCTGATCAGCCTGGGGCCCATCCCTGGGATTATCGCCGTGCTAACCGCGAAACATATCCTGGTCGCCGTCCTGGTAATGGGCATGGGCGTGGATGCAAGGGACGGCCGCGATTGATGACCGGCATTCCGGCTTCACAGAATTTTCACCATATCCTCACATTTTTTGCCTGTGCCGCCGCTAGATTCACACTACCACTATCGCTACCAACCACGAGATCTGCCGGAATCTAGGCGGGCTCGACCAACTCTGGGGGATGGAAACTTCGATGAAACGAGCAATCGCAATAGCCATGCTGGGCGGCCTGTCCATGATCACGCTTGGATGCGGCAATTCTTCTGGCGGTACCAAGCGACTGAACGGCGCCGGATCATCCTTCGTGAACGACATGATGCTGAAATGGTCAAGCGTCTACAACAAGGAGAAAGGCATCGAAGTCAACTATCAGTCGGTTGGCTCTGGCGCCGGAGTTGAAAAGCTGAAAGATAAACTGGTCGATTTCGGTTGTAGCGACGCTCCTCTAAGCAACGATCAGCTCGAAGAATTCAAGAAAATCGGCGGTGGAGCCGTACACATCCCGGTGGTCATGGGCGGCGTGGTTGTTGCCTACAACCTGACGGGACTCGATAGACCGCTCCGCTTCAGCGGCCCCACGCTAGCCGACATCTTCCTCGGCAAGATCATCAAGTGGAATGATGCCGCCCTGCAGTCGCTCAACCCGGACGTGAAGCTGCCGGATAAATCCATCGCGGTCGTACACCGCTCCGATGGCAGCGGCACCACTGACATCTGGACGGATTACCTGTGCAAGGTCAGTCCGGAATGGAAGAGCAAGGTCGGCCGCCATACCGTCGTTGAATGGCCATGCGGCGTTGGCCAGAAAGGAAGCGAAGGCATCTCCGGGCACGTGGGCCGCACTGAAGGAGCCATCGGTTACGTTGAGCTGATTTACGCAGCCAAGAACAACATTCCTTACGGCCTGGTAAAGAACAAAGAGGGTGAGTTCATCAAGCCCACCCTCGAAAGCGTCACGGCAGCTGCCAATGGAGCACTCGACGAAATCCCCGAAGACCTCCGCTATTCGATCACCGATCCCAAGGGCAAAGAATCCTATCCCATCAGCGGCACAACCTGGGCGATCGTCTTTGTCAAACAGCAGCCCGACAAGGCAGTTGCGCTCAACGAGTTTCTGAGATGGATCACGCATGAAGGCCAAAAATATGCCGCGGAGCTGCAGTACGCTGCCCTCCCGCCCAGGCTGGTCGAACGCGTCGACAAGAAGCTTGCTCTCCTGACGGCCGGCAATTAAACTCTGGTTCCCTGTCGAACGGGGCAAGCTATCAATCAGAGTCCGTGACGTCACCGACGGGGCAGGCTGGCCCACTCATCGGCGACTTCGCCCGGACTGCTAAATGAGTGGAAGTACGCTGTCGTCGCATGCGCATTGCGAAATGCCCGCCGACCAGCGCCACGCTCCCCAGGAGATGCAAAGCTCGATGCCAGCTTCGGCAACCAGCCCGCATCCTCCGCCACCGCTGCCAAACGCGGGGCCAAGGCGGCGCGTCTCCGATCGGGGCCACGCCGGCGACACGATCTTCAAGAGCCTTTGCAAGCTGGCCGCGCTTTCCGTCATTCTCTTGGCGTGCGCGCTGCTCTGCGTGCTCATCTGGAAGTCGTTGCTGGCCATTCGGACGGTCGGCATCGATTTCTTGATTAACATGCGCTGGGATCCCGTTCCTGATGAAAATCATCGCAAGTTTGGTGCTCTGGCTTTTATTTATGGCACGGTTGCTACTTCTGCGATCGCCATGCTCATCGCCGTGCCGCTTGGCGTGGGTACGGCTGCGTTTCTCTCGGAAATTGCTAGTGGTTGGCTGCGTCGCGTGGCCACTTTCTTCGTGGAAATGCTGGCAGCCATTCCGAGCGTGGTTTACGGCTTCTGGGGGATCACCGTCCTTGCACCGCACCTGCACCAGGTATTTTACAAATTAAGCGGTGCAACCGGCGGACTCGGCATCCTTGCCGCGGGCCTGATCCTGGCAATCATGATCGTGCCCTATGTGACTGCTGTCTCTTACGACGTGTGCCAGGCGGTGCCGCGTTCTCAGCGCGAAGGGTCCCTCGCCCTTGGAGCTAGCCGCTGGCAGACCATCTGGTCGGTGGTACTTCCATATGCGCGTCCCGGCATCATAGGCGGCTGCTTTCTTGCGCTCGGACGAGCCCTCGGCGAGACAATGGCCGTCACCATGTTAATCGGCAACATGCCCCAGATCTCTCTTTCTCCTTTCAGCCTGGGAGATTCGATCGCCAGTGCGATTGCCAATCAGTACGCCGAGGCAACTTATCCGCTTTATAGCTCTGCCCTTGTGGAACTCGGCCTGCTCTTGCTGCTCGTGACTGTCGTGGTCAACTCGCTTGCGCGCCTGCTGATCTGGCAGGTGGGCCGTCCGCGCAAGCCGCGCCGCTCCCTCACCAAACTGGTGGCCAATGCGAAAACGGCCGCAGAGAACCCGGTCCAGGACCAACTCCTGCCGTCTGCCAAACTGCGTAATCCGAGATTCCAACACGTGATCAACAATTTGATGACCAGCGTGCTTGGCTTCTGCCTGGTGATCACGCTGGGGACGCTCTTTCTCATCCTGGGCTACCTGTTCTACAACGGCATTGGTGCTTTGAGCTGGGACTTTTTCGTAAAGCTTCCTGCTGCACCGGGAGAACCCGGCGGAGGGATGGCCAACGCTCTGATCGGCAGTGCCATGCTTGTCAGCATGGCCACCGTATCCGCGGTCCCGGTCGGCTTGCTAGCCGCGATTTACCTTGCCGAATACCGCTCCGGCTGGCTTGGCTCGAGCGTGCGCTTCATTGGCGAACTACTGGCTGGCGTGCCGTCCATTGTGATCGGCATCTTTGCCTATGTCGTGCTGGTGGTGCCGACTCACCTTTTCGGCTGGTCCGGATCGTTCGCCCTTTGCGTGATGATGATTCCCATCGTGATGCGCGCCTCAGAAGAGGCGCTGAAACTGGTACCGGTCACGCTGCGCGATGCCAGCTACGCACTGGGGGCCAAGCAATGGCAAACTGTGGTGCGCGTCTGTGTGCCGGCCGCACTTCCTGCGATCATCACGGGCGTCTTCCTGGCGATCGCACGCATCGCGGGCGAGACAGCCCCGCTGCTCCTCACTGCGGGCGACGACAGGTTCTGGCCTCGGTCGCTATTGAACGACAACACACCCTCCTTGCCGGTGTATGTATTCAACTATGCCCGCAGACGCGATCCCACTGATGTTCAGCAAGCCTGGGCCGCCGCCTTCGTGCTGCTGGCAATCGTCATGCTCCTCAATTTCGGCATCCGCTTCCTGACCGGCAAACGCCAGGTTCTGGCCAGCCGGGCAGACTGAGCCAAAAGTCGACTCTTGATCTGTGGAACGTACGCGTTCGACGACTACCACGGCCGATACCTTCCATTTCAAGTTTGAATCCTGTTTCACGAATGTTTCGCCTCTTGCTCCGGAATTGCCGTCGTTCGATGTCGCTCCATATTCATGCCGACGATCGCAGGAAGATTCTCTAAGATCGTGCTGCGAGTTCGATTTGCGACTTGTCGGTTTCCCGGGAATATGCCTGCATATTGGCGTTTGTCCCGGTTATGTATACCCCTTGGAATCCCTTTCCATTCCCGATATCGACATTCTATTCGCAAGTGTTATTCCGAGTTTGAAACTTCGGTCATACTATTATTGAATCCTGCGTCGTTGATGTCATCGCATTGTCGTTGTGAGCCGTCCAGGTTTGGACGATGTTCATCAACTGGCGGCATCGAGCTAAGTGACGATGACATCTTGCTGAGGGTTGGATCACGACATGCGACAGGCGGCGCCAGCAGGCAGTTTCCAGAACATTTGTCTCGGTTCGTTACTTAAGCATGCCTGTTCGCGCCTGACCCAAGATTAGTCAACTAACACGACGAATAGCAGTTTATGAACTGTTAACGACAAAAAGTGATAAGATAAACACCTGATGATCGTCCTTTCTTGAACAACCGCCCAGCGGAGATTTTAGAATGCCAAAACGAAATTCGAACGGACAACGGGGAAACGGCGAGGCCAGGAACAAGTCAGAAGCCGTCAGACAAATGCTGAAAGAGAACCCCAAAGCGCCTGTCAGAGAGCTCGTGGCGGATTTGGCTAAAAAGGGAGTGAGGGTACAGCCAAGCCTGGTGTATTTCATTCGAGGGAAACAACGGCACCTGGACCTCAAGCAGAGACGTAAGAATGCTGCCGACAGCGCAAAACTGGCTGGAATCGCGAATCCCGTGGAACTGGTCTTAAAGGCCAAGGTACTGGCAAGAGAAGCGGGTGGAATTCATAACCTTAAGCAGTTGATCGACGCTCTGGCTGAATAAGCATGCAATACAGGTCAGGCGAAGAGCGACAGGACTGGAGAACCCTCCGTCAAACCGATTTGCCGGCCTTCGCGGTCCTTGAGAAGCGTGCTCGGCGTGATTCCGAGGGCATGATAGACGGTGGCTGTCAGATCGGCCGGAGAAACCGGGCTTTCTGCCGGGTAGGCGGCGATCGCGTCCGATTTGCCGTAGCTCTGGCCGCCCCGAATGCCGCCGCCGGCCACAACCGCGGAGTAGCACCAGGGGTGGTGCTCCCTGCCGGCGTTACCTCGTGTAATCGTAGGCTTACGCCCGAACTCGCCGACCCAAACGATTAGCGTTTCGTCGAGCAGTCCGCGTTCTGCGAGATCCTCCAGCAGTGCGGCAAAGCCACGGTCGGCCGGCGGCATCAGGTCGCGTTTCAGGCGGTTGAAGTTATCGCCGTGGGTATCCCAGAAATTATGGTGGTCCTGGTGCCAGTTGACCTGGACCAGGCAAACTCCAGCTTCGATGAGCCGCCGGGCTAAAAGCAGACCCTGGCCGTATATGTTCCGACCATAGTGATCGCGCACCTGAGCAGGCTCCTGATCCAGTGCGAAAGCGCGGCTTGCGCGCGAGGAGCAAATCAGAGCCAGTGCCCTCTGCTGAAATGTGGAATAGCTGCCGGATGCCGACTGCAAATCATCGAGCCGGGCAAGTAAGCGTTGCCGAGTTGCAAACCTTTGCGGGTTCATCTCCGGCGTCAGGCTCAGTCCAGCGACGCGGAAGTCTGGAGAATCTGGATTTCCAGTAACGACGAATGGGTCGTAGGTTTGTCCGAGCCAGCCGGCGTTTTGGCCCGGGGCAATGCCGCCGGGAGCTGCCGGATGTGAAACGATCCACGGCAAAGTAACGAAGGAGGGCAAGGCCCGCTGCGAAGGCCGGAGATACGTCAGGACAGAGCCGACATGGGGAGAGTCCTTCCGCGAGGGCGGCTCAGCGTCCGATTTGACTTTCGGAGCGTGCCTGCCGGTAAGGACATGATGCACGCTCGACAAATGGGCGGGGTCGTCGTGGGTCATTGACCGGATGATCGCATATTTGTCGGCCTGCTGTGCCAGAAGCGGGAAATGTTCACAGATGCGAATGCCGGGCACACGCGTGGCGATGGGTCGAAACTCGCCACGGACTTCGGCCGGCGCGGCAGGCTTCAGATCCCAGGTATCCAATTGCGAAGGGCCGCCCCACATGAAAAGGACGATGCAGGCCTTGGCTTTTCCAAACGACTGGCTGCCGACGGTAGTGACGGTGCGAGTGCTGCTTGTGGCGAGCAAGTCCGGCAAGCCCAGACCAAACACCGACAGACCGCCGGCATGCAGCATTTCCCGCCGCGTCCAGAGTCGGGACTGTCGGAATTCGGGGCAGCCTGAGCCAGCGCATACAGAGTGTAAAGACATCTCGTTCCTGGAACTTACGGCGGGTAGTATGAAAACGGCAACCAAGGCAGGGTAACCGAAGAATAGCCGATCTGGTCCCGAATAGCAATGTGTTATCGCATGCCCTGCCAGGTCTTCAGATTGTCAGAAAAACTGGCCTGGGCTTCAATTGTGTGTTACTTTGAGAACTAGCCGACCGCCGGGTTCAGCGCGAACCCACCTACCTGGCAATATTGCATCCACAGGGTCGAATAATGGAAGATCGTCATCTCCGCTGTTCGCGGCGCAAGTTCCTGGCCCAAGCAGCCGCCCTCACCCTCGCGGGAGGAATGCCGCAAGGCACGCCGGCCGTCGAGGCCGAGAATGTCCAATCTTTCCGGGCCAGGCCACCCAAGCCAAGCCTGGATGGCCGCAAGCCGATCGCCGTTGTTTGCACCGTCTACCGGCCCTTGTCCCACGCCTACCACATCGCGGGACGCTTCATCGACGGCTACACGCGCGGCGGCCGCTTTCATGTGCCCAAGCACTTCGTTCGATCCATGTATGTCGATCAGACGCCCGACAACGACTTGTCGCGCGCCGTTGGCCGCGAGTCCGGCGTGCGCGTCTCACGCTCCATTGCCGAGGCGCTTACGGACGGCGGCAAGAAGCTCGCGGTCGAAGGCGTTCTCCTGATCGGCGAACACGGCAATTACCCGAGCAACGACAAACGCCAAATCCTCTATCCGCGGTATGAAATGATGGAGCAAATCATTTCGGTGTTCCGCGAGACGGGCCAAAGCGTCCCCGTCTTCAATGACAAGCACCTCTCCTATGACTGGTCCAAAGCCAAACGGATGGTCGGCTGGGCCGAGGAATTGCACGTGCCTTTCATGGCGGGTTCGAGCCTCCCCGTGACCTGGCGCCGGCCCGAGTTGGAGCTGCCCCTGCAGTGCCCGATTGAACATGGCCTGGTCGCAGCCTATGGCGGGATCGAGGTCTATGGGTTCCACGCTCTGGAAACACTACAGGTGATGCTCGAACGCCGCCACGGCGAAGAGACTGGCGTCCAGGCGGTGACCTGTTTCACAGGCAACGACGTCTGGAAGGCGGGTGACGCCGGGCTTTGGAGCTGGGACCTGCTCGAGGCCGCACTTGGGCGCAGCGAAACGGTGAATCCCGGCGATATACGCCGCAATGTCGGCAGCATGTCAGTCGGCAGCATGTCCAGAACGCCTGTCACCGCGTTCCTGGTCGAATACCGAGATGGCGTGCGCGGGACAATCCTGCTGCTCAACGGGCACATTCAGGACTTCTGCTTCGCGGCGAAGCTGAAGGGCGAAGCCAAGCCTGCCTCATGCATGTTCCACCTGCCGCCTCCCCCAGGCGCCAAATTCTTCGATTGCCTTGTCGCCAACATAGAGAAACTGTTGGAGACGCGCCGGCCGCCCTATCCTGTCGAGCGAACGCTGTTGACCTCGGGCGTTCTGGATGCCGCGATGGAAAGCCATTATCGACGAGGCACGCGCATTGAAACGCCACATTTGAGTTTCTGCTACAGCCCTCCGGCGGACAGTGGCTTTTGCCGCGGCAATGTATCGGCACCGGTGTGATAGGAACTATCGACCCGAGTGAAGCCCCCCACTCACGCATTCTGCATAGGATCATGCTGCTTTTTATTCGGCGGTACCTGGCTCTTGCCGGCCTGCTGTTCTGGCTAGGTGGGTTCACCTTTTACGCGGCCGTGGTCGTGCCCATTGGACAGGAAGTTCTCGGCTCTCATTTCGAACAAGGCATGATCACACGCCAAGTCACCCAGTACCTCAATTGGAGCGCCGCATTAGCTCTGCTGCCACTCGCCTGGGACGGGGCCGCCGCTCACGATCCTTCAAGCCGGCGCCGTCTGGCGCGCTGGTTGAGCTGGGCTGGGATGCTGCTCTCGTTAGGTGTGCTGGTCTGGCTCCATCCGCGCCTCGATGCGCTGCTCGATGTCGACCAACGCAGGATTCTCGAGCGACAGGCGTTTCGCGCCAGCCATCGGTGGTATTTGTGGCTCAGCACGATCCAATGGGCGTGTGGCCTCATCTACCTGGGATTGAGTCTGCTGACATGGCGCGCTGAGGATCGTGCCGGCGCTAAAGCAAGCTTCCGAGAGCCGACGTGCCAAGCAAGGTTGAGGAAGCCGACGAAGAACTGAGAAATAACCCTGAGCGCAAAAAAAGTCCCGCTGTTGGCTTCTTCGGCGTCGCCCAGTCACCGAGGTAACCACTCAGCAGGACAAAATTGATTATACAGCCCCTGCAACCGATAGCAACAGAATTTGTGTGAGAAATGGAGCATTCTTTCCTCAGATGAAAAATGCCGCAATTCTTTTTCTGAGAACAGCTTACAGGATAGCAAAGCCAGTTGAGTCCTTGGTGGACCTTTCATAATTGCCTTCTGCCCGATACGGCTCCACCCAGAATCTCACGCCGGGACGCTTCTTTCCAGCTGCGAAGGGGACACTGGTGATACGGCCATTGCTGAGGCACGCCCGTAGCGGCGAGTCTGAGACCAGCGGGCTCCAGCGATTTGTCACGAAAGGGTTGGTGTGACAGGTACGCCTGGGAAAGGCAAAAGCTTTTTCGCCGCCTACGGTTGCCTCAGCCGTCGGCGCCAGCATTCGGTCGCAACGCGCGGCGCCAGGTCCACGACACTGGATCGGATCTCATCACGAAACATTCACGATTTGCCCACACGTCTTTAGCGGAAATGGATTATCTTTATTCGCATGCGGCGAAGTACTTCATGGAAAGGGTACTCGGACTGGTCCAGATTGAGGAATTTGATGCTCTCGAGATGGAGGCGGCTCCCATTTCTTGTTCCCTTCCACAAACCGATCCCGGAAAGGACTTCGGATCCGTGTGCGACGCAATCATTATCTCCGATATCCACTTGGGCAGCGAAAACTGTCAGGCACGAAGTCTTTGTAGTTTCCTGCGATCGATCGCGCGCGGGGAGCTGCTCACCAGCAAATTGATTCTCAACGGCGACGTCTTCGACTCCATTGACTTCAGGCGATTGAAAAAGACGCACTGGAAAGTCTTGACGCTTCTTCGTAAGCTTTCGAACAAAATCGAAATTATCTGGATTTGCGGCAATCACGATGGCTCGGCCGACGTCGTTTCTCCGCTCCTTGGGGTTGAGGTTGCCGACGAATACATCCTGGAGAGCGGTAGTAAGAAGATCCTGATACTGCACGGCCATCGCTTCGATGAGTTCCTCGACTCCCATCGCATTCTCACCTGGATCGGCGATTACGCCTACTTGCTAATGCAGAAGTTGGATCGGACGCACAAGTTCGCCAAATGGGCCAAGCGGAGCAGCAAGATCTTTCTGCGCTGCTCCAAGACCATCGAGGAAAAGTCGGTCCGCTATGCACGCGGCAAACGCTGCTCAGCCGTCTGCTGCGGCCACACCCACCATGTCGGCAGCGAAACCACCCAAGACGTGCACTATTTCAACAGCGGCTGCTGGACAGAGCTACCGAGCACGTACCTGACTATCCACGACGGGCAGATCGCCATTCACCCCTTCGATCACGAACTAGTCCGGGACGACGAAGACTTGGAACTGGAGCCCTCTTGCCCGAACGAACGCGACGCGCAGGAAGGCGCGCTCGTCTATGCCGCACCGTGAGCGACGCGTATCCTTCAGAGCCTAGAGCGTCGGCGACAGTTCCGGATCGGCTTGCTCGATGGTCGTCCCTGCAGTTTCTTGTTCGCTCTAGGCGTTGGCCCCTTCCCGGAAGCGATAGCCGACCCCGCGGACTGTCTCGATCAAGTCTGCAGTGCCGAGCTTGCGGCGCAAGGTCTTGATGTGCACGTCAATGGTGCGTTCCAGTACGACGGCTCCGTCGCCGATCGCCGAGTCCATCAATTGATGGCGCGTAAACGCTCGGCCTGGCTGGCGAACCAGGCACTCCAGCAGTCGAAACTCCGTTGGCGTCAGATCGATCTCCTTCCCATCCACTAGGGCCCGATGGCGAACCCTGTCGATGCGTACGCCCATGTGCTCGACGATATCGGCCGGTTCCACCGTGCCCTCGACCCGGCGATGCAGAGCCTTGATCCGCTGGAGGAGCACCTTGATACTGAACGGTTTCGTGACGTAATCGTCTGCGCCAAGCGAGAATCCTACGAGCTGATCGGTCTCCTCCGCCTTGGCGGTCAGCATGACAATGGGGATGTCGCGCGTCCGCTCACCCGCGCGCAACTCGCGGCACACATCGAGCCCGCCGAGGATCGGCAACATCAGGTCCAAAAGAATCAGATCGGGCAACTGCGTTTGGGCTTTGCGTAAACCTTCCTGCCCGTCATGAGCGACAATGACCTCGTAACCTTCCTTTTCGAGGTTGAATACCACGACTTCGGTCAACGCCCGCTCGTCTTCGATGATCAGAACGCGCATTCTTGCCATGGGAGCTGAACATCCTATTGAAACTGTAGCCAAGTCGAGATCCCCTTCGCTGGATCGGCGACGAGGTCCAGCCGCGAAAAAGGAGAGGTACGCCGCGCCAAAACACGAAACGGGCTGATTTTCGCAAAGCGTAACTGCCGCACAGGCGTTCCTGCGCGGTCGGTGTCCCTTCTCTTGTCTCTGGCCGCAGCCAGGCATGCTCAAGAGGCAGCGATCACGGCCGACGGGCGATGACGCACGATTTCCCCCTCCACCAAGTAGATCACGTTCTCGGCGATATTCGTGGCATGGTCGGCGATCCTTTCCAGATGGCGCGTCGCCGAGAAGAGGGACAACCCAGGAGCCACCATTTCGGGCGATTCCTGCATGGCCTTGATCAATTCTTCGATGATGGCGTTGTTGTAATTATCCACGTCGTCGTCGAGCCGGCAGACCCGGCGGGCAAGATGGGCATCCATGTTCACGAAAGCGTCGAGGCTCTGATGAACCATCGAGGTCGTCAAATCGGTCATGCGCTGGAGCTTCTCGGGGATTGGGATAAAAGGAGGACGCGCCAGGCAAAGTGCGCGTTCGGCAATGTCTTCCGCCAGGTCTGCCATGCGCTCAAGGTCGACGTTGATCATGAGTGCCGCCGAGATGCGCCGCAGATCGACCGCCACCGGCTGATGGAGGGCAAGGATCTTGAGACACTCTTCCTCGACATGGTTCTCTTCCTCGTCGATCTCGGAATCGCCGTCAATCACTTGCTGGGCAAGGGCGGCATCGCGGCCCTGGAGCGAGCGGATCGCCTTGTGAATCGCGTCCTCAACGCTCGATGCCTGCGCGAGAATGTCACGCTGGAGATTATCGAGATCTCGCTCCAAGTGCTTTGACATGCCACGAATCCTCAGTCCGTAATCCTTAACCAAATCTTCCGGTGATGTAGTCTTCCGTCTGTTTAACATGCGGCCGAGTGTAGAGCTGGTCGGTCGGCCCTGCTTCGACGAGCCGGCCCTGGAAAAAAAACGCCGTCAAATCCGATACGCGGGCCGCTTGTTGCATGTTGTGCGTGACGATCACGATCGTGTAGAGGCGCTTGAGTTCGAAGATCAAATCCTCGATCCGCGCCGTGGAAGCAGGGTCCAGCGCCGAGGCTGGCTCGTCCAAGAGGATGACCTCGGGATCGGTCGCCAGCGCCCGCGCGATGCAGAGACGCTGTTGTTGTCCGCCCGAAAGGTTGAGGGCCGAATCGCCCATCCGGTCCTTGACCTCGTCCCAAAGAGCGGCGCGGCGCAAGGAGCGTTCAGCAATTTCATAGAGCTGGGTCTTGTCCTTCAAACCGGCGATGCGCGGACCAAAGATGACATTTTCGAAGATCGATTTTGGAAACGGATTCGACTTCTGGAAGACCATGCCCACGCGGCGGCGCAGATTGACCAGGTTTATATTCCGGCCATGGATGTCGTCTCCATCCAGGCTCACCGTGCCGGTGTGCCGCGTCCCCTCGATCAGATCGTTCATGCGGTTGAGGCAGCGCAAGAACGTAGATTTTCCGCAACCTGAAGGGCCGATCAGGGCGACTACCGAGCGCTGCGGTATCGTAAGGTTTACCTTGTGAAGGGCCTGCGTGGAGGTATACCAGAAGCTCAAATCGAGCACCTCGAACTTGGCTTGTACACCTCGCAAATCGGGAGGTTCCCGGCCAATCATGCTGCGTTCGGAGATGATGGCAGAGTAAGACAACGTAGACAAGGAACACCTCACAGCGGTCTTGGCCCTGGATACTCGTCCATGAAGCGTGCGCTGATTCTAATTGTGATTTATGTAGATTACGTGAAGAACTTGTGAAGTTCAGCCGGCCGGCGCACGTGGTAAGCGCACCGTAAACCGAGTGCCCTGGCCAAGTTTACTTGTGGCCTGGACCCCACCGTGCATGGCCTGAACCAGGTGTTTGACGATCGAGAGCCCAAGGCCTGTCCCTCCCACCTCGCGCGACCGGGCCTTGTCCGCGCGGTAGAACCTCTCAAAGATGCGTGGCAAATCGCTCTCAGGAATCCCAATTCCGGTGTCTTCCACCTCCAAATAGACCTGGTCCTTGTCGGCGCGCCAGCGCACCCAGATTCGACCGTCCGCAGGCGTATATTTCAGCGCATTGTCTATCAAGTTGTCAAGGATCTGGCTGATTGCTTCCTCGTCGACCCAGGCGACGATTGCGGCTCCCGTTCCGCCTCCGGAAATCGGCGGCGCGACGGGTTGCAGGAGTTGGTTTTTGCCTTCGGCGCGAGCGCGATGCCGTTCCAGGCAGCTCGCTATGAGCGGCTCGAGGGCCACCTCTTTGAACTCGAAGGCTTCGACACCCGACTCGATGCGAGCCAGGCTGATCAGATCGAGGATGAGCGCGTGGAGCCGATCGGCCTGATCCCGAATCTGCTCCAGGAATCTGGCCCCATGCACAGGATCCTCGATCGCTCCGTCGAGGAGAGTTTCCACGCAAGCCTTGATAACCGACAAGGGCGTCTTCAGCTCGTGTGACACATTCCCCACGAATTCCTGACGCACCCGCTCCAGGCGCCTCAACTCAGTAATGTCATGGAGCACTAGCACCGCGCCGCGCGTCGGGAAACCCGGCAGACGGGCAGCGTGCATGGCCAGGCTTCGGCCCAGGGTTCCTTCCCCGTTCAACTCTCCCTGGCATGGCTCCGGCCCCAGCAAGGCTTTGCGGACGACGTCTTGCAGGGTGCGGTTGCGCGCGACTTCCCAAACCTTGCGCCCGACCGCCGCCTGGGCTTGAAAGCCCAGGAGCTGAGCAGCGCGATCATTGGCAAAAAGGATGCGTTCCTCGGCATCCAGCGCCACCACCCCCTCGACCATGCCGCTCAAAATAGTTCTCAACTGGTAACGGTCCTCCTCCAACTGTACAAACTGGGAGGCGAGCCGCTCGCTCATGCGGTTGAATGCAGCTGCCAACGCGCCGACCTCGTCGTGGCTGTCGACGTAGACTTTCTGACCGTATTGGGCTGCGGCGATTCGCTCTGCTCCCAGCTTTAATTCCTGCAAGGGCAGAGAGACGCGCCGGGCCAGCCAAAATGCTAGGGCCATCGCCGCCGCGCTCGTGATGGCCGCCGCGGACCAGACGAGTTGACGCAACGCTGCCAGCTCTTTGTTGACCTCGTCGAGGGGCAGGGCAGTGCGTACGTATTGAACTTCCTGCCCCGGCTCCGTGGCGTGCACGGCGTGGTACTTCATCCATTTGCCGTCTTCCTGGCTATAGCGTTCGGAGGTGCCCGAGCCCCGGTCCGCAGCCGCATGAAATTCGGGACGATCTGCGTGATTCTGCATCTGTTCAGGCAGGTCGACGGAATCGGCGAGGATTTTGAACCGCGCATCGGTCAGCGTAATGCGCGTGGGGATTTGCTTGCCAAGGCTGGCGATGCGTTGCTGCAAGGCAGGAAGGCGCTCGGCGGGCCATTCCCCGATTAGCGTAATGATGAGCGTGGCTTTGCTGTGCAGTTCATCCTCGATCTGATTCCGAAATTGCCGTTCGACTCGAACATGCAGGACGGCGCCTAGCAACCCAATCGCACACAGCAGCAAGCCGCTGAACGCGATAAACAACCGCCAAAACATACGCGAGCGCCACATGCAGTAATTCTAGATATTTCTGATCGACTTTGCGATTCCGCGGCAGTGAAGGGCGCGGGAGCACGGACAAGGGGCAAGGGGAACGAGGTCCCCGTTCGATGGCTTTGCCTCGGATACGCGGGGCCTTGCAAGCTCTGCCTGCCATCGGCAACGTCGTTCTGCCTTCTCACGCCTTGACTGCAGCTATTCCCGGCGCCGCGCATGACTTACCTGCCGCGCGACAAAGTTTCGCTAACGAAAACCCGGCTACACGGGTTATACCTTCATGCAAGGAGATTCCTTTAGCAATCAAACCGGGAAAAGCGTAAAATCAGCTTTGAAAGTTTGTCATTTCTGTTCGGTGGAGTTTGCCTGGCGCATAGCCAACCGAACAAGGTGAGGATGCTTGGCTTCTCTCGAAAAGTCTGATGCCCTCCTTGAAGAGGAGCAATTGCTGATTTGCCGCGCTCAGGGGGGAGATCGGCAGGCGTTCGCCGTATTGGTCGAGCGGCATTGGGATCGTCTTTACCGCTGGCTGTACCACCTTACCCATGATCGCCACACCGCCGAAGACCTCACGCAAGAGTCTCTGCTCAAGGCGTTTGCGAATCTGGCCCGATTTCGCACGCCGAACAACTTTCATGCGTGGTTGTTCCGCATCGCCTACAACTGTTTCGTCAATCAATGGCGTTCCCCCACCCGCGCGCGGCAGCCTTTTCCGGAAAACCTGCAAGCGCCGGGAGAGGGCCCGGTGGAACAAGTCCTGAGCCGGGAGGCGTTGCAGATGCTGGCCCGGGCGGTGGGCCGGCTGCCCGCTGATTTCCGGGCAGCGTTTCTCCTGCGCGTGGAGGAGCAATTATCGTTCCAGGAGATCGCCGAAGTCCTGGGCATCCGCGAGGAAACAGCCCGCTGGCGATTCTTCAAGGCCCGACAAAAGCTGATGAATGTACTGGCTCCGCAACTAAATCGG
>Ga0116224_10000890_pt1 | contig 21485 bp, 16 predicted proteins | sample Sb_taG_9_FD_89699 | JGI IMG/M metagenome (GOLD analysis project Ga0116224, IMG submission 89699) | Peat soil microbial communities from Weissenstadt, Germany - Sb_50d_b_LC metaG | ecosystem: Environmental > Terrestrial > Soil > Wetlands > Peat | place: Germany: Weissenstadt | collected 2010-09-21 | reverse complement strand
CACCGTCTCCGCCGCCTCCGCCCCGGCCGTCTCCTCCCTCGGCACCAGCAGCGGCAGCACCGCCGGCGCCACGACGATCACGGTCTCGGGCAGCGGCTTCACCGGGGCCCAGAGCGTCACCTTCGGCGGCGTCCCCGCGGCCGGCTTCGTTATCAGCTCCGATACGTCGCTCACTGCGGTGTCGCCGTCGCAAGCGGCCGGCACCGTGGACGTCGTCATCAGCGGCCCGACCGGCACCTCGGCCGTGTCCTCGTCGGACCAGTTCACCTACAACGCCGCCTCGGCGCCGAGCGTGACCGGCCTGAGCGTGACCACTGGCAGCACGGCCGGCGGGCTGGGGGTGACGGTGACGGGCAGCTACTTCACGGGGGCGACGGCGGTGAAGTTCGGCACCGTGGCGGCCGCCTTCACCGTCCTCGGCGACGGCACCCTGGTGGCGACCGCCCCGCCGCAGGCCGCCGGTACGATCGATATCACCGTGACCACGCCGAGCGGCACGTCCGGCACCGGCAGCAGCGACCACTTCACCTACACGGCCGCGTCGTCGCCCTCGGTCAGCAGTGTCACGCCCAGCTCGGGGACCGTCCTGGGCGGCGAGACGATCACGGTCTTCGGCAGCGGCTTCACGGCGGCCACCGCGGTCAACTTCGGCGCGACGGCCGCCACCGCCTTCACGGTCCTCAGTGACAACGCCCTGACAGCGACCGCCCCGGCCGGGTCCGCCGGGACCGTCGATATCACGGTCGTCACGCCGAGCGGCACCTCGTCCACCGTCTCGGCCGACCACTACACCTACGGGTCGGCGCCGTCGGCGCCGTCGGTGAGCAGCCTGGGCACGACCTCGGGCGGCAGCGGCGGCGGCAGCGTGGTCATCGTCACCGGCAGCGGCTTCACGAACGCGACCGGGGTGAGTTTCGGCAGTTACCCCGCCGCGTCCTTCTTCGTCAACAGCGACACGCAGCTGACGGCGGTGGCGCCGGCGCAGGCGGCGGCGACGGTGGACCTGACCGTGACGACGCCCTCGGGGACTTCCCCGACCTCCAGCAGCGACCACTTCACCTACTCGGCCGCCTCGGCGCCCTCGGTCAGCGCCGTCGCCGCCACCAGCGGGCCGACCGCCGGCGCGGCGAACATCACCATCAGCGGGGCGAACTTCACCGGGGCGTCGGCGGTGTCCTTCGGCGGCACCGCCGCGGCGGGCTTCACCGTCGTCGCCGACGGCACCATCTTCGCCGTGGCCCCCGCCGGCAGCGCCGGCACCGTGGACGTCACCGTCACCACGCCGAGCGGCACCTCGGGGACCTCCAGTAGCGACCATTACACCTACGTCACGGCGCCGACGGTGACCGGCATCAGCCCGTCGGCCGGCCCCCTCGCCGGCGGCATGTCGATCACCCTCACCGGCACGAATTTCAGTGGGGCCACGGTGGTCTACGTCGGCGGCGTGGCAGTCTCCAGCTTCACGATGGTCTCGTCCACCTCGATCACCACGACAACGCCGGCGGAGTCGGCCGGGACGGTGGACGTGATCGTGGTCACGGCGGGCGGCCCCTCGGCGGCCTCCTCGTCCGATCACTTCACCTACGTGGCGGCGCCGACGGTGACGGGAGTGAGCCCGTCGGCCGGCCCGACGGCGGGCGGCACGACGGTGACCATCACGGGGACGAACCTGAGCAACGCGACGGCGGTCTCCTTCGGCGGCACGGCGGCCACGAGCTTCACGCTGGTGTCGTCCACGACGATCACCGCCGTCTCGCCGGGCGGCTCGGCCGGCGGCGTGAATGTGACGGTGACCACGGCGGGCGGCACCTCGGCGACGTCGGGCAGTGACGTCTTCACCTATGTGACGGCGCCGACGGTGAGCGTGGTCGGCCCGTCGTCGGGCTCGACGGCGGGGGGGACGGCGGTGACGCTGGGCGGGAGCAACCTGAGCGGGGCGACGGCGGTCTACTTCGGCACGGTGGCGGCGACGAGCTTCACGGTAATCTCGTCCACCTCGATCAGCGTGGTGGCGCCGGCGCACGCGGTGGGGACGATCGACGTGACGGTGGTGACGGCGGGCGGCACGTCGGCGACCTCCAGTGTCGATCATTTCACGTACGTGGCGCCGCCGGCGGTGACGGGTCTGAGCGTGTCGTCGGGATCGACGTCGGGTGGCACGTCGGTGACGCTAAGCGGCAGCGGCTTCACGGGGGCGACGGCGGTGTACTTTGGTGGGACGGCGGCGTGGAGCTTCGTGGTGAATTCGGACGGATCGATCACGGCGTACTCGCCGTCGCACGTGGCGGGGACGGTGAACGTGACGGTGGTGACGGCCTACGGCACCTCCGCGACCTCCTCCGCCGATGACTTTACCTTTATGTGAGAGCGCTGAACCGTCCAACCTCGATCCCTGCCGGGCAAGCCGGCAGGGGTAGCGGCCCAAGCCGGGTTTGCCGCCGTAGCGGCTAACCGATGAGCTTGTCGATGACCTTCCCCTCCCGGAACACGGTGATCGGCCGTCCGCTGCCGGTCTGAAGCTCGTGCCGCGGGTCAACCCCCAGGCAGCGGAACACAGTCGCGGCCACGTCGTCCGGCGAGCAGGCGTCGGCAGCGGGGGCCGCGCCCTGGCCGTCGGTCGCCCCGTGGGCGTAACCCTTCTTGATGCCGCCGCCCGCCAGCAGCACGGCCATCGACTGAGCCCAGTGGTCGCGGCCGGCGGCGCGGTTGACCTTCGGCGTCCGGCCGAACTCGCCGGCGCAGTACACGAGCGTCGAATCGAGCAGGCCGCGCTGGTCGAGGTCGGAGAGGAGCGCCCCCAGCGTGCGGTCCAGCTGCGGCAAGAGGTTGTTGCGCAGCGCGCCGAAGTTCCCCGCGTGGGTGTCCCAGCCGCCCAGGCCGACCGTGATGAAGCGCACGCCCGCCTCGATCAGGCGCCGCGCGGCCAGGGCGCCCTGGCCGAAGCCGCCGCGGCCGTAGGCCGCGCGCACCGGCTCGGGCTCGCGGTCGAGGTCGAAAGCGGTGCGCGTGCGGTCGGAGCGCAGGATGTCCAGCGCCTGCTGCTGGAACTTGTCGAGGCTCGCCGGCAGGTCGGCCGCGTCTAATTCCCGGAAGCGGGCGTCGAAGGCGTCGCGCAGTTTCGTGCGGCCGGCGAGGTCGGTCAGGGAGAAGTCGTCCGGCAGGCCGACGCCCTGCACGCGCAGTTTGCCGCGGCGCGGGTCGCCCTCGATCTCGAACGGGCTGTAGGCCGCCCCGAGGAAGCCGGCGCCCCCCGCGAAAGAAGTGTTGCGCTCCTGGGCGAAGGCGACGTAGGGCGGCAGTCCCGTCGCCGCGGGCAGCAGCCGCGCCGCCAGGGAGCCGAGCGACGGGTAGTCCAGCGCCGGCGACGGCAAGTTGCCGGTGGTGAGGTAGCGTGTGGCGACGCCGTGTTCGGGGATGCTGTGGTGCAGCGAGCGGACCAGGGAGCAGCGGTCCATGACCTTCGCCGTCCGCGGCAGGTGCTCGCAGATGCGGACCCCCTTGGCGCTGGTTTGGATAGGTTGGAAGTCGCCGCGGACCTCGGCGGGGGCGTCGGGCTTCAGGTCCCAGATGTCGATAGTCGCCGGGCCGCCGGCCAGCCAGATCAGGATGACGCCGGTGGCCTTCCGCTCGCCCGGCCCCTTCCCCGCCCGCGCCTCGTGGCGGAGCAGGTCGGCCAAGCCGAGGCCGAGGAGGCCGGCGGCGCCGACCTTGAGGAAGTCGCGACGGTGGAAGCGCTCGCAGTCGGTCCGAGGGCGCGTGGCCATGATGCAATCCCCCCAAAGAGGCAGCGTCACGTTTAGCCGCGGCCCCTGGGGGAGCGGCTGAACAACATCAGTGATTCAGCACAAACTCGCGGGTGTTGAGCAGCGCCCACACCACGTCGGTGAACCCGGCGCGCCGGTCGCCCCTCGCCGTGATGTGCTCCAGCGCCGCGCGATTCTCGCGCTCGTCGGGGAAGCGCGACAGCGCCGCCAAGAACAGTTCCTCGACCACCTCGGCGTCCGACCTCTTCGCCGCGAGCAGCTCCTTCAGCCGGCCGTGCTTGACCTTGCTGAGCAGCCCTTCGTCGGTCATCAGGAACAGCGTCTGCGGCAGCGCCGGCTCGCGCGGGCGCTCGCAATCGCACAGCGTCAGCCGCGCCGGCCGGCCAAAGACGCGGAAGACCCGCGCCAGCTGGGCGTCGCGGATGCGGTTGGGGGCGACCTCGATGGCCCGGGCGCCGCGCGGCGCGTCCGGGCCGAAGTCCTCCGCCGTGCCCAGCGCCGCGTCCAGCACATCGACCACCACCTCGGCCAGCAGCCGACGCACCCGGGCGTGCGAAAAGTTGCGGTCGTCCCCGCCGTTGCTGTCGTTGGGCAGCGCCGAGAGTTGGTAGGTCCGCGATGTGAGGATCACTCGCTCCAGCCGGCGCACGTCGTAGGCGTGCTTCACGAAGTCGTCGGCCAGCGCGTCGAGCAGCCGGTCGTTCGCCGGCGGGTTGGCGACGGAGAAGCCGTCCACCGGCTCGACCAGGCCGATGCCGAAGTAGTGCGCCCAGACGCGGTTGACGAAGGCGCGGGCGAAGAACGGGTTATCCGGCCGCGTCAGCCAGTCAACCAGCCGCAGGCGGGCGTCGCCCTCCAGCGGGATTTCCGGCCCGCCGAGCACCCTGGCGGGGAGCGGAGCGTTCGTCTCGGGGTGGGAGAGGCGGCGCAGGCCGCTGCCGCCGACGAACACCTCGCGTAGCCGCGGCACCGGCTTGTCGCCCAGGCCGGCCTTGCGCCGCTCCTCCAGCAGCCGGGCCGTCGCCGCCCGCAACTCGTTGGAGCTGCCGTACTTGAGCTGGCCGAAGACGTTGGCGAAGGCGCGGTAGTCAGCCTGCGTCCAGCGGTCGAAGGGGTGCTTGTGGCACTGGGCGCACTCGATGCGCACGCCCAGGAAGGCCGAGGCCGTCAGCTCGCCCATCTGCTCCAGCGGGAAGAAGTCGTCGCCGGCGTTGCGCCGCCAGAACAGGTCGAGCGTCCGCCGCTTCGCGTAGCCGCTGAGGAAGCCCTGGTCGGCGTAGGCCGCCTCGTCGCGGATCCAGCCGTCGATGTCCTCGCCGTCGCGGCTGGTCGCGCACAGGATGCCGCGCACGATCTGATCGTAGGGCGCGTTGTCGGCGAAGCGCTGGCGCAGCCAGTCGTGCCACATTTTCGACCGTCGGGCGCGCATCTCCGGCGAGCCGTCCATGACATCGACGTTGTTGCCGGTGACGTCGCTGAAGCGCGTCGCCCACAGCGCCGCATGCATCGGGCTGGCCAGTAACTGGTCGATCTTGCGGACGCGCTTGTCGGCACGCGCGTCGCCGAGGAAGGAGCGCACCTCCTCCGGCGTCGGGAGCGTGCCGACCACGTCGATCGTGACGCGGCGCAAGAAAGTCGCGTCGTCGGACAATTGGGAGGGCACGACGTTGAGGCGGCGCAGCTTGGCGAAGACCTCGCGGTCGATGAAGTTCGCCTGGGGGACCAGCGGGTAGACGAAGTCCTTTGCGGCCGGCCGCGGCACCAGGACGCGAGCCGTCGTCAGGTTGCCGCGGTAGGAGACAACGACCGCCGTGTCGCCCGGCCGCACGCCGCGCACCGCCCCCTCGGGCGACACCTCGGCGACGGCCTCGTCCCTGGCGCGGAAGTCGCAGAACGGCGTCACGTCGGCGCGGGTCCCATCGGCATATTCGGCCGTCACGTGCAGAGCGGCGGACTCGCCGGGCTTCGTGAAGACCTGCTCGCGAGGCGTAACGTCCAGCCGCTTGACGGCCCCGCTCCCCGGCAGCCACCCCGCCCCCTGCGCCACCCACTCGCGCAGCACGCGGTACTGCCACGAGTCGGCGGCGAAGCGGCGGCCGCCCTCGTGGGTGACGCGGGCGGCCGGCTTCAGCAGCAACAGGCTGCGGTCGGGGTCGAGGTGGTCGATGCGCCGGCCGAGGGCGTCGCGCGTCAGGGCAAGGTAGTCCCTCTCCGGGGCGTGGCCGAACAGCGACAACCGCAGCCCGCCCTTGCCCTGGAACGAGCCGTGGCAGGCGCCCGCGCTGCACCCCGAGCGCATCAGCAGCGGCGCGACGTGGCGCTCGAAGTCCACCGCGGGCAGTTCTGTCCCGCCGGGCAGGCGCACCGGGGCGGCCTGCGCCGCGGGCACCGCGATCCACGCCAGGACAAGAAACCGTAACAAGAATGTCTTCGCCGCTTGCGGCTTCGCAGGAACGATTGCGCAGCCGCAAGCGGCGAAGACATTCTTGTTACAGTTTCTTAGCCGCAAACCACGCGCGCGCATTGGCCGAGCCTCACACCAAGTCCACTTTTCGTCTAGCCGGGAGCGTCCCGCGGCGGCGTCACTTTTTCTCCAGCACGATCTCGACGTCCTTCGTCGCGCCCTCGGCCAGCTTCACCTTCGCCGTGGCGTCCTGGTAGCCCTCGGCGTGGGCGGCGACGGTCACCTCCTCGTCGGGCAAGAGCTGGCTGGAGCGGAAGCGGCCGTCCTCCTGCTCTTCAAAGCTCACGTCGCTGCGCCGGCCGTTCTTGACGCTGAAGCCCCCTTCCTGGAGCCCCTTCTCCTCGGGATACAGCGCCGTGACGGCCGCGCCCTTCGGCTTGCCACCCTCTTTCGCCGTCACCTTTACCAGCAGGATCGGCGCCTCGTAACGGACGATCTCGATGCCCTTGACGTCCTTGTCGAGCGTGCCGAGGGCGATCTGGCGGCCCCGGCTGAGCTGGTCTCCCTTGGCCTTGCGCCAGCGCAGCGCGCTGTGCTCGTTGGTGCTCAGCTGCAACTGGGTGTTCTCCAGGCCGTGCGGCGCCAGCACGCTCACCTTGCCGTTGGCATCGGCTTTCGCCTCCGCGAACCACGACTGGCCGTCGATCTGGCCGAACAGAAACGGGCTATGGCCGCGGCGCGTCTTGCCCTTGCTGTCGTAGTACTGCGCCTCGACGACGACGTGCGGCACCGCCCGCACCTCGATCGGCTCCGCCTTCTGCCCGGCGCTCAGGGTCACTTTCTGCGGCAGGAACACCGCCGGCAGCGGCCGGTGCGTGAAGCGGCGGGTGTCCTGCGACGGCTCCCTGTTGTAGTCGCTGGGGTGGACGCGGTAGGTCCCGGGCGGCAGCGGCATCAGCTCGAACTCGCCCTTGTCGTTGGTGAGGGCGCAGCGGGCGATGCTGTCGGCGACGGCCAGGCTCGCCAGCGCCTCGTCGCGCCCTTCCTTCTCGGCCGCGACGTACATGCCGGCCAGCGGCTTGCCCTGGGTGTCCACCGCCTTGCCGCGCAGCACGAGGCCCTCCTGCAAGCCGATCTTGCCGACGTCGCCGCGCTTGTTGTCCTTGACGGCGTGTGTCGAGGGGGCGTACTTGGTCGGCAGCACCCAGAAGACGGCGTCGCCGGGCGTCACGACCGTCAGGGCGAACCGGCCCTTGGCGTCGGTCTTCGTGTCGGCGAACGAGCCGTACTCGAATTCGCCCTGGCCGCGCTTGCTGGTGACGGAGTAGGCCAACACCTTCACGCCGGCGACGGGCTTCCCGTCGGGCGCCTCGATGGCCCCGCTGATCTCCTTGCCGGCCCGCAGGGTGACCGTCTCGAAAAACGGCCGGCCGCCGATCTTCTCGTTCTTGAGTATCATACTCAGCGCGTAGCCGAAGCCCTTCTGCGGCGCGTAGCCGGGGGCCTCCGCGTCCAACTCGATGTAGAGGTATCTCTTCGACGACTGCTCCGGCGGGATGGTAAAGCTGTACTTGCCGTCCTTGTCGGTCGTGTGCTTCGTCTCCCGGAGGTTCCAGTCCTCCGGCTTGAGTTCCGGGTCGCCGTACAGCGAGCGGCGCACGGTGACGAGGGCGCCGGCGATCGGCTTGCCGGTGTCCTTGTCCGTCACCACGCCGGTGTAATCGAGCTTCTTCCCCTCGGGGTGCTCGGCCTCCTTCGGCTGCTCCTTTTTCGGAGTGTCCCTGTCAGTTTGGGGCGGGTCGCCGGCGTCGAGGCGCACGGCGGAGGCGGCGGCGATGAGGATGACAGCCGCCAGGACGGCGACGAGGCTCCAGAGGCCGGGGCAGCGTCGCTGCAGCGGCTCGCGGTTGTTGAGCAACATGAGGACCCTCCTGTAAAGGTTCGAGCGCCGGTCACCGATGCCGAGCGCGCACTCGGCCGGCAGGCCCGCGGAGTGCTTCGCGAGGCCCACCAAGAACGAGGCGTAGTCATCGGCCCCGCCGGCCTGACCGACGGCCAAGGCGTCGGCGAGGTGATCTTGCTCGAGCCGCAGCCGGCGGCGCAGCCACCAGAACAGCGGCTGCCAGAAGAACAACACGCCGGCCAGGGCGGCCAGGTGCCAGCGGAGCAGGTCGCGCCGCTCGACGTGCGACCACTCGTGCGCGAGGGCGCAGCGCAGCCCGGCGGTGTTGCCGCCCCGGCACATCCCCTCGGGCAGCAGGATCACCGGCCGACGCACGCCGAACGTCAGCGGCACGCCGCAGCGGTCACTCATGAGCAGTTCGACGCGAAACCCGCCCGGCCCGGCCACCTTGTGAAACACGGCGGCGACCAGAGGAGGCACCCGCTCCGCGCCGCGCAACAGGCGCCGCAGCCGTGCGAGCCCGACGAGCCAGCGCCCGCCGAGGACGGCCGCGGCCGCTGAGTAGGCGACGACGACCAGCAGCGACAGCGGCGGCCATTCGAGCGCCGCTGGGCGAGTGGGCTCCTCGCCCGGCGACGACGCCAGGGCGGCCGCCGGCGCCACAACGGCGACGGCCGGGGTGTCGGCCGGCTCGCGGGGCGCGGCGACGGTGTGGGGCGTCGGGGGCGCGTCGGGGGGCGTACTCGTGTCCCCGTCGTCGGCGGTCCCTTCGGGTCGGCCGGCGTCGGTAGCGACTTCCGCCGGCGGCGCGCCGCCGCCCAGCAGTCCCGCCGACCAGTGCGGCACGAAGGACAGCCGCGCGACCCACGGCACGAGCAGACAGCCCAGCAGGGTCAGCTCGATGACGCGAAGGCGTCGCACCGGCTGCTTGCATAGCCGCAGCGCCAGGCATCCGACGAGCAGGACGGCAGACCCGCCCAATGCGGCGTGGGCCAGCCAGGTGGAGGCGGCGAGGTGCCAGGTCATGTCATTCACCCTCCTTCTTCGGTCGCGGCTGCTTCTCTTTCCGCGCCTGCGCGATGAGTCGCTCCAGCTCCTTCAGCTCGTCCGGGGTGGTGTCCTCCGTCTGAAGGAGCGTCAGCACAAGTTGGTCGAGGGAGCCGTCGAAGACCTTGTTGAGGAAGCGCCGGGCGACGCGCTCGCGGCTGTGTTGGGGGAAGTAGACGAAGGTGCGGCCCTCGCTCCGGTGCGCGACGAGGCCCTTGTCCTCCATGATGCGGAGCGTCGTCTGGACCGTGTTGAAAGCCAGCTCGTCGTTAGGGCAGAGGCGCTGGTGGACCTCGCGGACGCTGCCGGAGCCCATCTCCCACAGCACCTTGAGGATCTCCAGCTCGCGCTCGCTCGGGGACGGTTCAGGCAAGGTACAACTCCAGGGCGGCTGGCCGGGCAATGAGGATCACCTAACCTAATAGGTTAGGTGGAGTGAGTCTACCGTCACGCCCACCGCGGCGTCAAGAGTTCTTGCCAAAAAAAGTGCGTGCCACGTCCCGGGACCGTGAGGGAGGCAAATCCGCGACCGAGCCGGACGAGCCTAGCCCAACAACTGGTTCCTGTGCGGAGGCGCGTCACGGTCGGAAGCAAACGTGCGGCTCATCTCTGCTTCCTTGAAAGGAGTAGTTGCAGTGCCAATCGCCAGCCATACAATCGTCACCAACTACGTCGCCCTTTCTGGAGATGCAACATGGCGAAGGCGAAGGGCAATGGCGAATCGGTGTCGGGCTACTTCAGGAGGGTCTTTGCGGAGAATCCCAAGCTGTTGCAAGGCCGCAGCAACCAGGTATTGCTGGACCGCTGGCTCAAGGACCACCCCCACGAGACGGAAGTCCCGCAAAAGGTGCGGGCCAACCTGTCGAACGTCAAGAGCCTCCTGCGCCAGGAAGCCCGCAAGGGCGGACGACCGAAGCAGACCGCCGCGACGTCCGAGCCGACCGGCGCACAGATGGCCGAGCACTCGGCCCCGAAACAGACGGCAGCGACGAACGACGCCCCCACCTCACCGCTGGAGCAACTGGAGGAGCAGATCGACGACTGCCTCGCGCTGGCCAAGAGCCTGGACCGCGACCGGCTCAGCCACGTGATCTCCATGCTCCGGCACGCCCGTAACCTCGTCGTCTGGGAGCAGGGGAAGTAGACGGAGAAGAAGAGGAGGCCGGGAGGGTGCCGGCCTCGGCGAGGTCAGCCTTGTCGAGCGCGAAGTGTACCGGATGCCCTCCGGCCATGCCGGTTCCATTCCCGACGAAATCCTGCCGCCCCCTTCGCCCCCCTTCCTACCGGGGAGTGCCGTAGGTATCATCAGGACATTCCGTCGCCTCCCCGACCCGTGGAGTACACCACTCATGCCCTCGAAGATCACCCGCCGCACCTTCACCCGCGCCGCCGCCGGCGCCCTGACCGCGCTCAGCGCCGCCTCCGTCTCGCGCGTCCTCGGCGCCAACGAGCGCGTCCAGCTCGGTGTCATCGGCGTCGGCAATCGCGGCGACCAGCTTCTCGACGCCTTCCGCACCCACGACGATTGCGACGTCGTCGCCCTCTGCGACGTCTACAAACCCTACCTCAAGGCCGCCCACGAGAAGGTCGGCGACGGGGCGGACACCTACGGCGACTTCCGCAAGTTGATCGAGCGCAAGGACCTGAACGCCATCGTCATCGCCACCCCCGACCACTGGCACGCCCTGCAATTCGTGGCCGCCTGCCGCGCCGGCAAGGACGTCTACTGCGAGAAACCGCTCAGCCTCACCGTCGCCGAGGGGCGCGCCATGGCCGACGTGGCGAAGAAGACCAACCGCGTCACGCAGGTCGGCCTGCACCGGCGCTCGGCCCCGGTCATCGAGGAGGCGGTCAAGTTCCTCCGCGAGGGCGGCATCGGCAAGATCACGGTGGCCAAGGCGTACCACCTCCGCAACGAGTCGCCGATGGGCATCGGCACTCCGCAGGACGGCCCCCCGCCCGAGGGACTGGACTGGGACATGTGGCTGGGCCCGGCACCGAAGGCCGCCTTTAACCGCAACCGCTGCCTGTATAAGTTTCGCTGGTTCTGGGACTACTCCGGGGGGCAGCTCACTAACTTCGGCACCCACTACCTCGACGTCATCCAGTGGGCCCTCGACCAGTACGCCCCGCGCGGCGTCTTCTGCGCCGGCGGCCGCTTCGCCGTCCGCGACAACCGCCAGATTCCGGATACGCTGGAGGCGGTTTGGGAGTACGAGGGCGCCCTGGTCACCTTCTCGCAGTTCAACGCCAACGCCTCGCCGGGCAACCGCAGCGGCTGGGAGCTGGAGTTCCGCGGTACCAAGGGGACGCTTTTGATGCAGGAGGGGAGCGGGTATGTCGTGTTCGCGGAGAGCCAGCGGACGGAGGAGATGCCGGCGCTGAGCCCGCTGGCCCGCAAGGAGAACGCGGAACAGGCGCGGGCGGTGAAGACGGCGATGGACTCGCTGCCCGGCAAGAGCGGCAAGGCGGATACGGCGCTGCACACGCGCAACTTCCTCGACTGCGTCAAGAGCCGCAAGGCGACCAACTGCCCCGTCGAGGTCGGCCACCGCTCGACGACGGCGACGCTGCTGGCGCGCGTCGCGCTGCTGCGCAAACAGCACCTGGCGTGGGACCCGCGTGCCGAGCGGGTGACCAACGACGACGAGGCCAACAAGATGCTCAGCTACGAGTACCGGGCGCCGTGGAAGTTGAGCTGACTGCCGCGGCCGCTTGCGGCTTCGCATGCCATGCGAAGCCGCAAGCGACTGCTCAATGCGCCGCCAGCCACGCCCGCACTTCCTCGATCACGTCCTCCGGTGTGGATGTCCCGGCCGTCAGCCCCACCACGCTGACCCCGTCGAACCACTCCGGCCGCAGCTCGCTGGCCCGCGCCACCTGGTAGGCGGTGCGGCCGCGGCTGCGGGCGAACTCCGTCAGCTTGCGGCTGTTGTTGCTGTCCGGCCCGCCGACGACGACGATCACCTCGCTCTGTTCCACCAGCCGCCGCATCGCCTCCTGGCGGTCCTTGGTCGGCTGACACACCGTATCGATGAAGGCGACGTCCGCCTCCGGGAAGCGCCGCCGGATCAACTCGACCAGCGCCTCGACGCGCTCCAGCGGCTGCGTCGTCTGCGCTACCACGCCGAGCCGCCGCTTCCCGGCCAACTTCTCCACGTCGGCCTCGTGCAGGATGACAGTGGATTCCTTCAGGTCGCCGGTCAGGCCGCGCACCTCGACGTGGTTCTCCTGACCGACGATGACCGGGTGGCGCCCTTCGCTGACCAGTTTCACCAGGGCCAGGTGGACGCGCTTGACCAGCGGGCAGGCGGCGTCGTGGACCTGGCGGCCCTCGTCGCGCAGGCGCAGTTTCACCTGCTGAGCGGTGCCGTGCGCCGTCAGCAGCACGGCCCGCGTCTGCACCTCGTCGGGCGCCTGAGCCCGGGCGGCGCCGGCGGCCTCCATCCGCGCCACCACGTCGGGGTTGTGGACGAGGTCGCCCAGGATCGTCAGCGGTCCCTGCCGCGTCAGGCGCAGCGCCAACTCGATGGCGTCGCGCACGCCGAAACACATGCCCATGTGCTCCGCCAGTCGGACTTCCATACTCGCTCTCCTCCCTGGGGCCCATCCTTCGTGTAACCGCCGGACGGGCCGTCCGTTAACCGAGGCGCTCACGCGCCCTGCTGCCCGCGCCCCTGGCGCACGATCATTTCGAGGTGGTCGAGGTAGCGCGTGAAGGCGTCGCGACCCGGGCGGGTCAGCCTCACCGTCGTCTGCGGGCGGCGGCCGACGAAGCGCTTGTCGATGGCGACGTAGCCCTTCTCCTCCAGCTTCTGGAGGTGGACGCTCAGGTTGCCGTCCGTCATCCCCAGCTGGTCGCGCAGTTCGGTGAAGGTCAGCGACTCGACCGCGGCCAGCACCGACACGATCGCCAGCCGGCCGCGCTCGTGCAGCACCGGGTCGAGGTCGGCGAACAGTTGCTTGAAAGCATTCACGAAGACCACTCAGGGGTAAAGGTTCCTTCCCCCCTCTCCCCGGAGCACCGGGGCGAGGGGAGAGGGTGGGTCAGGCGACGGAACGGTGGAGGCGCAGCTGAGTTTGCCGCCTCTCTTGCGCCAGCAAGACGGCACCGAGGGTCAGGTGCCCCAGGCCGAAGACCACCCCCATCGCCCAGATCGACCAAACCGAGCCCAGCGCCAGCGTCGCCCCGCCCAGCAGCAGCACCGCGATACCGAGCCAGCGGATCGACGTGGGCGCGTAGGCCGACGTGGCCAGCGCCCCCTGCCCGTAACACAGCATCCACACGCCCGGCAGCCACTGCTGCCAGCCCTGCGCGAAGAAGAAGACCGTCAGCGCCAGCGCCGCGACCAGCGACGGCGTCAGCGCCAGCAGCACCGTCCGCGCCTGCCGCGACCAGACCTGTTCGCCGCTGGCCCGGCCGCGCAGCACCGTCCCGGCCGTCGTGGCCAGCAGCGAGCCGGCGAAGACGATCCCCCATACCAGGCCGAAGTGCCACGGGTTGGCGGCATCGAGCCAGAAGAACGCCAGCGCCCCGGCGCCGGCCAGGCTGCCCGCCACAAGACTCGCCCGGGCCGTCAGCAGTTGATACTGACAGGTGCGCTCCATGAGGGTGCGAATCACTTCCAGGGTTTGGGCCGCTTGCCGCGCGTCCATCCCTCCATCCTCCACAAATAGGTTTGTCCCGCAAAGGACTTTAGCGTCTTTATCGGCAACTGTCAAGCGTGGGCATGAAAAAAGCCGCTTGCGGCTTCGCAGGTCGTGCGAAGCCGCAAGCGGTCGCAGGGCTGGGCTGGAAGTTCGGCGTTACTTCTCCGTCTTGAGTTTTTCGCCCACCTTGACGTCCCACGCGCTGTCGTCGGGGTGCGTGGTCAGGACGAGGTCCTTGAAGTGGATCTCCTGCGCCTCCTTGTTCGAGTGCAGTTGCAGACCGATGACGCCTTCCTCGATCAGCTCCGGCTTCGGGTCGGTCCAGTCCACGACGAGGGTGCCGTTGACGGCGACGCGGATGCGATCGCCTTTCGTCAGGATCCACAGGTCGTTCCAGTCCTTCTCCTTGCCGACCTTCTTGGCCGGTTCGCCGCTCGGCGGCAGGCCCTGGCGGCGGTGCAGGTCGTACATGCCCCAGCCGCCGGGGAACATGACGAGGTGGCCCATGTAGGTGTATTTATCGCCCTTCTCCGGTGCGACGTGTCCCCAGACGGCGATGCCGGAATGCATCCGGCTGGGGCCCACCAGTTTCACCTGGCTCTTGAGCAGGAAGTCCTTGTACTTCTTCTTGGTCACGAGGTAGGTGCTGACCTTCACCTCCTCGGAGTTCTTGCCGACGAGGGCGCCGTCCTTGACCGACCAGAGGTCCTCGTGTCCTTCCCAGCCGTCGAGTGTCTTGCCATCGAAGAGCTTGATAGTTTCCGACTTGGTCTTGTCCTCGGCGACGGCCGGCAGCGCCGCGAGCAGTGCCACGGCGAGGGAGAGGAGGCGTTTCATGGGAGTGTCCTCGGGGGTAAGGGTGACGCCACGGGGCACCGTGGCGTGGCCGGGGGCGATAACGAAGCAGGTCCATCGTGTCTGATCCGGGAGGGACTCCCGATGGGCCCGCGGGGTCAATTGTGCGCGAACGCCTCCCGCTCGGACAGGGGGAAAACCGGGCCGGGCAACATCCGCGGGGGCAATTCGACCGGCGCTCCGTATCACTATCTCAGCCCGTACCGCGAACCTGGCCCCGCCATGACCCGATACGTCACTCACCTCGAAAGCGCCCTCGACGGCACACGCCTCCCCGCCGATGCCGTCCAGACCGTCCACCAGGGGCGGCCGCTCTGGGTCCGCTACGACCTGGCCGCGGTCCGCCGTGCCGTGACGCCCGCCGACGTCGCCGGCCGTCCGCCGTCGCTGTGGCGCTACCGCGAACTGCTGCCCTTGCCGTTCGACGAGGAGCCGGTGACCCTCGGCGAGGGGATGACGCCGCTGCTGCCGTGCCCGCGCCTCGGCCGTGAGCTTGGCCTGTCGCGCCTGCTGGTCAAGGACGAGTCGCAGCTGCCGACGGGCAGTTTCAAGAGCCGCGGCATGACGGTCGCCGTCAGCATGGCGAAGCACTTCGGCTTGACCCGCCTGGCGATCCCGACGGCGGGCAACGCCGGTGGCGCCCTGGCGGTCTACGGTGCCCGGGCCGGCATGGAGGTCTTTGTCTTCATGCCCGAGGACACGCCCCTCATCAACCAGATGGAGGCGCACCTCGCCGGGGCGCGGGTGTTTCTCGTCAACGGCCTCATCACCGACTGCGGCCGGGTCGTGCGCGAGGGGACGGACCGACTCGGCTGGTTCGACGTCTCCACCCTCAAGGAGCCGTATCGCCTGGAGGGGAAGAAGACGATGGGCCTGGAGCTGGTTGAGCAGCTCGGCGGACGGCTGCCCGACGTGATCCTCTACCCGACCGGCGGCGGCACCGGACTTATCGGCATGGCGAAGGCGTTCGCCGAACTGCGTGAATTGGGCTGGCTAAAGGGGGAGCACGTGCCGCGACTGATCTCCTGCCAGAGCGAGGGCTGCGCCCCCATTGTCCGCGCCTTCGAGTCGGGGCAGCGCTTTGCCGAGCCGTTCGCAAACGCCCGCACCATCGCCAGCGGCCTGCGCGTGCCGGCGGCGGTCGGCGATTTCATGATGCTCGACGCGATCCGCGGCAGCGGCGGGCTGGCCGTGGCCGGCCGCGAGGGGCGCATCGGCGAGTGGATGCGGCGCGTGACGAGCCGGGAAGGCATCGCGATCTGTCCGGAGACGGCGGTCTGCTTCGACTGTCTGGAAACTCTGGTGAAGGAGGGTCGGGTCGGGCCGGACGAGGAGGTCGTCGTCTTCAACACGGGCGCGGCGCAGAAGTACCCCGAAGCGGTGCCGCTAGACCTGCCGCGCCTGGACAGGAACAGGCCCATCGATTATGCGGCGCTGGCCGGCGGGAGGTGACGATGCGGGGCGAGTTGCTCGACGTGCGCCCGGAGGTGGCGGCGGCACTGCGCGACAGCCGGCCGGTGGTGGCGCTGGAATCGACGCTGATCGCCCACGGCCTGCCGCGGCCGCTCAACCTGGAGACGGCGCGACTGGCGGAGGACGTGGTGCGGCAGGAGGGCGGGGTGCCGGCAACAATCGCCGTGCTCCGCGGCGTGCCGACCATCGGCCTGGGCGCCGCGGAATTACAAGAGTTGGCGGAGGCGGACGGCGTCCTGAAGGCGAGCACTCGTGACCTGGCAACCGCCGTGGCGAAGAAGCGCACCGCGGCGACGACGGTGGCGGCGACGATGTGGTTGGCGCACCGGGCGGGGATCAAGGTGTTTGCGACGGGCGGCATCGGCGGCGTTCATCGAGGCGCCGCCGAAACGGGGGACGTGTCCGCCGACCTGACGGAACTGGCCCGCACGCCGGTCGCCGTCGTCTGCGCCGGGGCGAAGAGCATCCTCGATCTGCCGCGTACCCTGGAGATGCTCGAAACGCTTTCGGTGCCCGTGGTCGGCTATGAAACCGACGAATTCCCCGCCTTCTATGTCCGTTCCAGCGGGTTGCCGCTGCCGGCGCGCGTTGATTCTCCGGACGAGGCGGCCGCCCTGCTGTCGGCGCACTGGGCGCTTGGCCGCGCTGGTGTCGTGCTGGCGCGGCCGCTCGATACCCTGGCGCTGGGGTGGGAAGAATTTGAGGCAGCGCTTGCCGAGGCCGAGCGACAAGCCGCGCGGCAGGGGGTCCGCGGCCCGGCGCTGACGCCGTTCCTGCTGGCGCGGTTGGCCGAGATCACCGGCGGCCGGACGCTGCGCGCCAACCAGGCGCTGATCGTGGCCAATGCCCGGCTGGCGGCGCAGGTGGCGCGGGCGCTATAATGGGGTGCCATGCGAACCCTTGCCATCGGCGACATTCACGGCTGCTCCCAGGCGCTGCGGGCATTGCTCGACCGGGTCGAGCCGACTGCCGACGATCGGATCATCACCCTCGGCGATTACGTCGATCGCGGACCCGATTCGTACGGCGTGATCGAGCAACTGCTCGCCCTGCACCGTAGCAGTCGCCTCATCGCGCTCCTCGGTAACCACGAGGACATGATGCTGGAAGCGCGAAAGAGCGACGAGGCGCTGCGCGGTTGGCTGGACTGCGGCGGCAAGCAAGCGCTCGCCTCCTATTCGCCGCTGGGCGACGGGGGTAAACTCGTGGACGTGCCCGACGAGCACTGGGACTTCCTCGAAAATGTCTGCGTCGCCTGGTACGAGACCGACACGCACATCTTCGTCCACGCGAACGTCTACCCCGATCTGCCGATGGACGAACAGCCCGACTACATGCTCCGGTGGGAATCGATCGGCGAACACAACTCGGGGCCCCACTGTTCGGGCAAGGTGCTGGTCTGCGGCCACACGCAGCAGCGCAGCGGCCTGCCCTTGAACCTGGGTCACGCGGTTTGCATCGACACCTGGGCCTACGGCAACGGCTGGCTGACCTGCCTCGACGTAATGACGGGGCGCCTGTGGCAGGCGAACCAGGCAGGACGAGTACGGACGCTGTGGTTGGACGAGGTCGGATAGGGAAGGCGTAACGAATGGAGACAGGATGGGGAGGAAACACCGGAAATGCCGCTGCAGAGGGCGTGAATGCCTTGACGCGCCTCTAGCGTGAGGTTATCGTCGTTGGAGGAGTGTTCCCGGCGGATCATGTATCCACGGTCAAATGACCGTGGCCCCATTGAAGAGGGAAATCGGGACAAGCCCCGGCTTACTGCCGGTTTGGTGTGGCAGGCCCCGTAACCTATCGGTCCTTGGCCTAGCGCCCGCACCCGTGTGTCCGCCGGGGACACTTCAGTATTGCAGCTGCGCAGGCCATCCCGACTCGATTTTCCCACTCTCCGACCTGTCCACCGAGTGTTCCTTCCCCTACATTCCGCCTCTCCGTCAGCGTCCCCCTGGCTTTACGCGGTTCCGGGGCCGACGAGCCGCGCCGGCGGCCGGCCAACCATTACCGCACACATGCCGCCGCGCTGCGCCACGTTGACCACCTGCTTCTGCGACGCCCGCCCGAGGATCGCCAGGCCGTACTTGCTCGGCGCGAAGCCCATCACCGTGTAGAACGGCTCCACGTGCGCCGCCCCGTCCGGCCCGACCACCGGGAACAGCGACACTGGAATGTTCGCCAGCGCCTGCACCACCCAGCGCTCCTTGTCGGCCAGCGCCCGATCGAGCGCGCCGTCCCACTCCTCCTGCGACAGCGACGGGCCAATGACGACGCCTTCGCCGCCGTAGGAGCGGTTCGGCTTCAGCACCAGCGCCTCGCGCTCCGCGCGCGCGTGGGGGAGCAGGTCGCCGGTCGTGCCGTCCGGCAGCGCCGTCCGCCGCTCCGACAGGATGCGCGTCCAGAGGATGTGCCGGCGGAACACCTGACGCTCCTCGGCGCTGAAGTACTTCTGCACCAGGTGCGGGTCGGTCAGCACCTCCCAGCAACTTTTCTGGTCCAGCTCGGCGCTGATGGACGAGATCATGCGGTTCTGCTTGAACAGCGCCCGCATCGGCTCCACGTCAGTACCCTCGCGCTCCAGGGCCAGCAGGTCGTAGACGGCGTAATCGCGGTAGCCCAGATCGACCACCTGGCCATCGTAGAACACCTCGCCGTCGCGCAACGTCAGTTCGCTGGGGTCGGCGTGCAGGACCTTCATGCCGTGGCGCTCGTGGAAGTACTGGGCCAGCGCCTCCTGCTCGTCCGGCCCGCTGCCGGCGTATTTCGGCTCGATGAAGCAGACGTTCCGCCCGCGCCGGGCTAGCGCCTCGAGGTGGTCGATGGCCTCCTGCATGAGCAGCTCGCGGATGTCCTTGCCGACCTCGAGCTGCAAGCGCGGGTCCTGCCGCCGCAGCACCGGCACGACGACGTCGGCGACGATGGCCTCGGCGGTCGGCACCAGGTGCAGGCCGCCGATGCCGCTCAGGTTCGGCTCAACGAAGCGCAACGTGTCCTTCCACATGGGGCTGGTGAAATCGATCATGGCATCGAGCCGGCCAAAGACGGGGTTGTTCTCACGCTGGCTTGGCCCCCAGCACTTCCACACCCACTCCTCCTCTTCCGGCGAGATACGCAGCACCTCGCGCACCGCGAAGTCTTGCAGGTACAGGTCGGGCAGTCGCTTCAGGGCGTTGAGGATCGTCAGCGACACGAAATGGATGTAGGCGAGCTGGTCCGGCAGCACCGTGAGCGGGCAGGGGAGGACATGGATGGCGTCGGGTACCCCGTCGCGGAGGTAGATCAGGTGGCGGCGGAACGCCTCCTCGCGCATGCGGCGGACGAGATCGAGGACGGCCGGCTCGGGAAGCTTGTGGAACGCCTGGCGCACCTGGCCGGCGAGGCTCAGGCCGCTCAGCCCCAGTTCTTCGGCGGGGGTCAGCATTGGCAAGACGACTCCGGGGGTGAGGGATCGGGATGCCCTTACTATGGCAGGCCGGCGCCGTAGCCGCAATCTGCAGAAAAACGGCTTATGGTTCTGTTGAGGCAATCAATGACTTATCGGAGTCTTTAAACAATCTAACGCGAACGGCAAGCGTTAGCGTTCACGTTATGAGATCAGTATGACCCAAGCTGACCAATGCGCCTGCATCGCATCCAGCTGCGCTCGCAAGCGTTGGCATTCGGGACAGCCGGTAGCAGCTGCATCCGACATGCCCTCCATCCTAGACCGCGATCCCCCCCATCGTCTCCCAAGGCGTGAACGGCTACGCCCGGAGCAAGCTGGCGCTGAACGTGTGCCTGATGGCGACCGCCTACGGCGTGCGCTGCCTGGGTCCGGCGAACCCGTCTTGTCTTTCGCCATGCGGCTCGAAGGCTGGTCGGCAGGCTCCCGGCGTCAGCCGAGCAAGCGGTCCAACTCCATTGCGACCACTTCGTAGCATTTGCAGGAAGCCGCTTCCAGCCCCTTCCGGTCGATGATGGTAATTCTGCCCCGGTGGTAGTTAATCAGCCCAGCCTTCTGGAGGGTGCCCGCCACGGCCGTCACGGTGGGGCGACACACACCGAGCATCTGGGCCAGGAACTCATGGGTGAGCGGGAACTCGTCGGCCCCCACCCGGTTGTGGCTCATCAGCAGCCAGCGGCACATGCGTTTCTCGACGGAGTGCCGGTGGTTGCAGACGATGGACTGCGAAATCTGGTTAATCATCGCCTGGGTGTACCGCTGGACCAGGCCGTGCAACGGGCCGCCGAGCTTCATCTCCTTCTGAAAGACCTTGGCCTCCATCCGCAGGGCCTCGCCCGGAATCTGCGCAATCGCCTTGGTAGGGCTGCGGTCGGACCCCAGGAAGACCGGAGTGCCCACCAGGCCCTCGTTGCCGATGAGGCCCACTTCGAGGGTAAAGCCGCTGTCCATGATGACCAGGGAAACCACGCTGTTGAGCGGGAAAAAGACGTGCGCAATCGGCCCGTTCGCCTCGTAGAGGATGTCCCTCAAGGGTAAGGACACCTTCTCCAAATGGGGGAGCAAGCGGTCGTACTCGTCCCTCGGCAAAGCAGCCAAGAGGCGGTTTTCGCCGAGGACGTGGATTCTGCGGAGCTTAGCCATCGTACGCTTCCTCGCTGTGGTCGGGGCCGAAAGGTACGCCGCACCAGGCCCCGGCCCTTGTCCTTCTTGGTCTATTATCGCAAAGAAAATCTTGCCGTCATGTCGGAAACCGTACAGACGCCGTTCGTCTGCCAGCAGACAAAGGGATAGAATGGTCTGCTGACAGACAGACGGGCTATTTCACGGACCACTGCTACGGGACCAGACGTGAACGCAACCGAGCAGCAACGGGGCCGCTCCCGGCACCGCCCGAACAGCGCCTTCGACGTGATGGCGCTGGCGGCGTCAGCCGGTGGGCTGAAGGCCCGGAGTTACCTCCTTACCGGACTGCCGACGGACTTCCCCGCCTCGGTCCTCGTCGTCCAGCGCCTTTGCCACGACCAGCCGAGCCTCCTGGCCGACATCCTGAGCCGCCGCACGGCGCTCATGGCCAAGCAGACCGTGGACGGGGACGTGCTACCTACGGCGAACGTCTTCACCCCCGTCCCGGACCGACACCCGCTCGTCAGGCCCGATGGAACCGTGTCCCAGGCCCCACGAGTTCAGTTCGTGCGCCCGCTGTACGACTCGGCCTTCGCCCTGGGGACACTGCCGGGGGCGCTGGGAGGGTGGTGAGCCATGCCGAAGACCCAACCGCCTGCTGCGCCGCACGGCAACCGCCTCCTGGCCCGGTTGCCCCCGGAGGAGTACCAGCGCCTTCTCCCCCGCCTGCAACCGGTCCCCCTGGCGTTGAAGCACGTCCTGTACGAGGCCTGGTCGCCCATTCACCACGCTTATTTCCCGAACCGGGGTGTCGTCTCTGCT
>Ga0116224_10000884_pt1 | contig 21564 bp, 20 predicted proteins | sample Sb_taG_9_FD_89699 | JGI IMG/M metagenome (GOLD analysis project Ga0116224, IMG submission 89699) | Peat soil microbial communities from Weissenstadt, Germany - Sb_50d_b_LC metaG | ecosystem: Environmental > Terrestrial > Soil > Wetlands > Peat | place: Germany: Weissenstadt | collected 2010-09-21 | reverse complement strand
TATCGTCCCAGCCGTTGAGCAATTGGTTGCGGCTCGTCGGATCGATGGTGAAGGCGAAGCTGCGGTTGCCGCGCGCGATGGTTTGCTGCTCGAGGTCGACGGTGACGGGCATGTCCGGATCGGCGGCGATGGCGGCGGCAAGCTCGAGCATTTCGGCTTCGGGAAGTACCGCGGCTAGGAGCCCGTTTTTCACCGCATTTTGCGCGAAAATGTCACCGAAGGAGGGCGCGATCACGCAACGGATGCCGGCCTCGTAGAGCGCATAGACCGCCGCCTCGCGCGAGGAACCGCCGCCGAAATTGCGGCCCGCCAGCAAAATCCCGGCGTCGCGCCACGCCGGCGCGTTGAGCGGAAAGTCGGGCCGCAAATTACCGGCGGCGTCGCGCCGCAAGTCCTGGAACAGCACGCGCCCGAGCTCCGGCGAGCGCGGCAGCCGCAGGTAACGCCCGGGCAAGATCTGATCGGTGTTGACGTTGGGCAAAGCGAGCGGACAAGCCTTGGCGGTGAGGCGAACGAACTTTTGCATCGGTTGCTCTCTAAACCTTCCGGTCCGCAAGCAGCGGCCGCACATCGGCGAGATGCCCGGTGACCGCCGCGGCGGCGACCATCGCCGGCGACATCAGATGGGTGCGCGCGCCGGGTCCTTGCCGGCCGCGGAAATTACGGTTGGTGGTCGAGGCACAACGTTCGCCGGCGGGCACGAGGTCGCCGTTGAGCCCGAGGCACATGGAGCAGCCGGCTTCCGCCCATTCCAGTCCCGCGTCGCGGAAGATGCGGTCGAGGCCTTCCTCTTCCGCCTGCCGCTTCACCATCGTCGAGCCGGGCGAAACGAGGCCGGGCACCTTGCTGACGCGGCCGGCAAGAACCGCCGCGGCGGCGCGCAAGTCCTCGATGCGGGCGTTGGTGCAGGAGCCGATGAAAACGCGGTCGACCGCGATCTCGGTCAGCTTCTTGCCGGGCGCGATCCCCATGTAATCGAGCGCATCGCGCAGATATTTGGCGCGCACCGGATCGCCCTCGCGCGCCGGGTCGGGCACGCTGCCGTCGATCGGCAGCGCGTCATCCGGCGTCGTGCCCCAAGTGACGATCGGCGCGATGGTGCCGGCATCGAGTGCGACCTCGCGATCGAAGCGCGCGCCGCTATCGGAGAGGAGCGCCGACCAGGCCTCGATTGCGGCCTCGAACGCCGCGCCCGCGGGCGCGTAAGGCCGGCCCTTGAGATAGGCGAATGTGGTCGCGTCGGGCGCGACCATGCCGCAGCGCCCGCCGGCCTCGATCGTCATGTTGCATAATGTCATGCGCCCTTCCATCGACAGCGCGGCGGTGGCGCCGCCGGCGAACTCGACCGCATGGCCCTGGGCGCCGTCGGCGCCGATGCGGGCGATGATGGCGAGCGCAATGTCCTTGGCGCCGATTCCGGCGCCCGCCTTGCCGTCGACGGTCACGCGCATGAGCTTCGGTTTTTTCTGCCACAGCGTCTGCGTCATCAGCACGTGCGCCACTTCCGAGGCGCCGATGCCGAACGCGTAGGCGCCGAACGCGCCGTGGGTCGAGGTGTGGCTGTCGCCGCAGACGATCGACAAACCCGGCAGCGTCAAGCCCTGTTCCGGGCCGACCACATGCACGATGCCCTGGCCCGGATCGCCGAGCCCGAAAAGTCTGATGCGGTGCGCGGCGGCATTGGTCTCCAGCGTGCGCACCATCGCCGCGATCTCGGGATCGGCGATAGCGCGGTCGCGGCCGCGCGTCGGCACGTAATGATCGGCGATGCCGAAGGTGAGCCCCGGCTCGGCGAGCGCGCCGCCGCGTTCGCGCATCTGCATGAATGCGTGAAACGAACCCTCGTGCACGTAATGGCGGTCGACCCAAACGAGCGCGCCGCCGTCCTCGCGCCGGGTGATCTCGTGCGCCGACCAGAGCCTGTCGAATAGGGTTTGCGGCTCGCTCATCTTCGTCGATCTGCCTCAGCGCCGGTGGGCTTGTCGAGGGTGCCCGATCTTGTATGCTGAAAATACCATTCCCACGCAGATCCGTTGAGCACCCACAGAAAGCCCGCAAGCCGGCCACACCACGCCAAACCGGAGGATGCAGACATGTCGGAGCAAAAAAAGCCCCTGAGCCGCCGCCGATTTCTCGCCACCACGGCCCTCGGGGCGGCGGCTGCCGCCTCCGGCACTCTCGCCATGCCGTCAATTCTGCGCGCGCAAGCGCCCAGGGTGAAAGTCGGGCTCCTGCATCCGGTCACCGGCGCGCTGTCCTATTCCGGCTAGCAAGGCCGCATTGGCGCCACCATGGCGGTCGAGGAGATCAATGCCGCGGGCGGCATCAAGGCGCTCAACGGCGCCAAGATCGATCCGATGCTGGGCGATGCGCAATCGACGCCCGACGGCGGCACCGCGGAAGTGGAGAAGATGAACGCCGCGGAAGTGTCCTGCATCGTCGGCGGTTACGCTTCCTCGATTTGTCTTGCCGTCAGCCAGGCCGCCGCGCGCTATGACCTGCCTTACACGGTCGACGTCGGCGTCGCCGACTCGATCGTCACGCGGGGCCTGAAGAACACCTTCCGCTTCGGTCCTGGCTTCGGCATCATCGCCAAGACCGCGCTCGATAATCTGGCGACGATTAACGATCAGGCCGGCAAGCCGGCCAAGACCGTGATCATCGTGCACGAGGATTCGCTGTTCGGCTCCGGCCTCGCTAAGCTCCTCAACGCCCAGCTCCCGGCCAAGGGCTTCGAGATTCTGGAAACGATCCCGCATCCGACCCCGACGCGCGACTTCAACACCGTCGTGCTCAAGATCAAGGCGCAGAATCCGGATCTCGTCATTCCCGCCAATTACTATAATGAATACGTGCTGCTCGCCCGCACCATGCTGGAGCAGCACGTGCGGCCGAAAGGCATCTATTCGGTTCTCGGCGGCGCCGCGTCCTCCTACAAATTCGTCAAGGAGTTCCCCGACGCCGCCAAATACATCATGGACTGCAATCACTGGTTCAACCCGAAGAGCGACAAGGCGCAAGAGCTGAAGAAGAAGGTCGAGGACAAAGGCCAGTTCTTCACCTACGAACTGTACATGAACTACAACGCCGTCCATCTCGTCGCCGACGCGCTCGAACGTGCGGGCTCCGCCGACCGCGCCAAGCTCACTGCGGCGCTCGCCGCCTCGACCTTCGCCAGCCCGATCATGCCTTACGGCCCGACCAAGTTCGTCAACGGCCAGAACGAGGGCGCGGCGCCGGCCAACACGCAGGTGCTCGACAACGACATCAAAGTCATTCTGCCGCCCGAATTCGCCAACGCGAAGGCGGTCTTTCCCATTCCCGCCTAGGAGAATGGCGCCGGGCGTCGCGGCCGTGGCGTGGAGCTTGTCATCGGGCCGGCCACTTCGGGCCGGGCCCGTTGGCTCGCAATGACGCCATGCTCTCGCCCCTGATCCTGACCTCCGCGGTCCTCAACGGACTCCTGATCGGCGCGGTCTATGCGCTGGTCGCGCTGGGCCTGACGCTGATCTACGGCGTGCTGCACATCATCAATTTCGCCCACGGCGCGCTGCTGAGCGCGGCGCTATTTGCGGCGTTCTTCGCCTTCCAAAAACTCGGCCTCGATCCCTATCTGGCCGTGTTTCTCTTGGCGCCCGCTTTCTTCGCGCTTGGCTATGCGCTGCAGCGTTTTGTCATCAGCCCGGCCTCGCACGGCGACGACCGCAATATGCTGCTGGTGACGCTCGGTCTTGCCGTCCTCATCGAGAATGCGCTCCTTTATGCGTTTCGCGCCGACACGCGCACTCTCGATCTTGCTTACGGCTTCAAGAGCATCGATCTCGGCTTCACTTTTCTGTCCATGCCGCGCCTGATCTCGTTCGTCGCCGTTTTCGCGGTGGCGTTAGCGCTTTGGCTGATCATGAGGTTCACCGATACCGGCAAGGCGATCCGCGCCGTCGCCAAGGAGAAGCTCGGAGCGGAGCTCGCCGGCATCGACGTTGCGCATATCTACGCCTTGACTTTCGGTCTTGGCACCGCTTGCGTCGCCATCGCTGCCTGCCTGCTCATCCCAAGCTATTACGTCAATCCGAGCGCCGGGAACGCGTTTGTGCTCATCGCCTTCACCATCGTCGTCCTTGGCGGCATGGGCTCGGTGCCCGGCGCGCTGATCGGCGGCTTCGTTATCGGGGTGGTCGAAAGCCTAAGCGGCTTCTTCTTCGGCGAGTCACTCGGGCAGGTGGGCATTTTCCTGATCTTCATCGCGGTGTTGCTGCTGCGTCCGCGCGGCTTGTTCGGGGCGAGCGCATGAAGGCCTTTGTCGCCATCGCGATCGTGGTCGCTGCGCTCGCCTGCGTGCCGGTGTTCGTGCACTCGAACGTCGTTCTTAATTTCCTCGTCGTGACCCTGATGATCGCGCTTGCCGGGCAGGGCTGGAACATTCTCGGCGGCTATGGCGGGCAATACTCGTTCGGGCACGCGGCGTTCTTCGGCACCGGCGCTTATACGACGGCCATTTTGCAGGCCGATTACGGGGTCAATGGGTGGCTCGGATTTGCCGCCGGAATCGCCGCCGGCGCGGCGGTCGGCGCGATCATCGGCGGGCTTGCCTTCCGTGCCGGGCTGCGCAGTTCCTATTTCGCGCTGGTGACGCTCGCTTTTGCCGAAGTGTTGCGCATCCTGGCGAGCGTCGCGCCGATCACCGGCGCCGGCGTCGGCATTTTGATCAAGCTCGATCTGCGCGCCCAAGCGTTCCAGTTCCAGAGCCGGGCGATTTTCTACCTCGTCATCCTCGCTTTGGTCGCGGTCGCGCTCATCATCACGCAGCTCCTCGAGCGCTCGCGCTTCGGCGTCTGGCTGATCGCGGTGCGCGAGAACGAGGATGCCGCCATGGCGCTCGGCGTCAACGCGACCGCGATCAAGCTCGGCGCAATGATCGTTTCCGCCGCCATCACCGCTGCCGCCGGCTGCTTCTACATGCAGTATTTTCTCTTCATCGACGCCGGCCTCGGCTACGGCACCTGGATTTCGATCGAGGCGCTGCTGACGCCGATCATTGGCGGGGTCGGCACCGTGTTCGGCGCACTGGTCGGCGCGCTGATGGTGAAATCGCTGGGCGAAGGCGCCAAGCTCATTGCCGGCGATGCTCCCGGCCTCGACCTGATGATCTATGGCGCCGTGCTGGTGCTCGTCATCCGTTATGCGCCGCGCGGCATCGTCGGCGCGCTGGCCGACATCTACGCGCACGTCACGCGCCGGTTCGCCGCGCCGCGCAAGCCGGCGGCGGAGGCGGCACATGGCTGAGCCGCTGCTCGTGGTTGAAAATGTATCCCGCCGCTTCGGCGGCTTGCTGGCGGTCAACGCCGCCTCGCTGACCGCGCCGGCGGCGCGGATCACCGCTTTGATCGGTCCCAACGGCGCCGGCAAAACCACGCTCTTTGCCGTGATTTCCGGCTTCCTCAAGCCGAGCGCCGGCCGCGTGCGCTACGCCGGCGAGGACGTCACCGGCGAGCCGCCGCATCTTCTGGCGCGGCGCGGGATCGCGCGCACCTTCCAGATCGTACAGCCTTTCGCCGGGCTCACCGTGCGCGACAATATTCTGGTCGGCGCGCATTTGCGGCACCGCGCGCGCCCGGCGGCGCTCGCCGTCGCCGAAGGCATCGGTCGCGAAGTCGGCCTCGGCGACGTGCTGGACCGGCCGGCCCACACCCTCACCGTCGCCGGGAGGAAACGCCTGGAATTGGCGCGGGTGCTGGCGACCGCGCCAAAGCTTCTTCTGCTCGACGAAGTCCTAGCGGGACTAAATCCTTCTGAAATCCGCGACTTCGTGCCGGTCATCCGCGCGTTCTGCGCGCGCGGCATCGCCATCGTCATGATCGAGCACGTGATGCAGGCGGTGATGAGTCTCGCCGCGCACGTCTATGTGCTGGCGGAAGGCCGCGTCATTGCCGAAGGCACTCCGGGGCAGGTCGCAGCCGATCCCGCCGTCGTCGAAGCCTATCTCGGCCGCGGCGCGGCCGCGCAATTGAGGAGCGCCCATGGTCACTGAGCCGCTCCTTGACGTCAGCGATCTCAAGTCCGGTTACGGTGACAGCGACGTGCTGCGCGGCATCGACCTTAAGGTCGAAACCGGCGAGATCGTTGCCGTGCTCGGCTCCAACGGCGTCGGCAAGTCGACGCTCAATTGCACCATCTCCGGCGTCGTGCGCGCCCGCGCGGGCACGATCCGTTTCGACGGCGCCGCCATCGAGCGCGAGAAGCCGGCGGCGATCGTCGCCCGGGGGCTCATCCATGTGCCCGAGGGCCGGCGGATTTTCCCCAACCTTTCGGTCGGCGAAAATCTTGACCTCGGCAGCTATCGCCGCGCCGCCGCGCGGCGCGCCGCCAACCGCGAGCGGGTGTTCGCGATCTTTCCGCGCCTGCAAGCGCGACGCGGGCAGCGCGCCGGCACTTTGTCGGGCGGCGAGCAGCAGATGCTCGCCATCGGCCGCGGGCTAATGGCCGAACCGCGCTTGCTCATCCTCGACGAGCCTTCTCTCGGACTTTCCCCGATTTTGGTCGAGGAATTGTTCGCGCTGATCGCCCGCATTCACGCCGAAGGCGTCGCGGTTCTCCTGGTCGAGCAGAATGTGGTGCAAAGCCTCGAAATCGCGCGCCGGGCGTATATCCTCGCCGAGGGCCAATGCGTCATGTCGGGTGCGGCCGCGGACATCGGCACTGATCCGCAGCTCAAACGCGCTTATCTGGGACTCTGACCCATATGCCTGAGAATGCCATGTCCGAGAACACCTTGTCGGTCCGCCTCCACCGTCCGCCGATCCTGATCGCGCCCGGCGTCTACGACGCGCTCACCGCGCTCATCGCGGAACGCGCGGGCTTCGAGGCGCTGTACGTTTCCGGCGCCGCAATCGCCTATTCGCGGCTCGGCCGGCCCGATATCGGCCTCGTCAGCCTGAGTGAAGTCGAGCAGACGGTGGCGCTGATCCGCGACCGCGTCGGCACGCATCTCATCGTTGACGCCGACACTGGCTTCGGCAATGCGCTCAACGTGCAGCGCACTGTGCGCCTCCTGGAGCGCGCCGGCGCCAACGCCATCCAGATCGAGGATCAGGACTTTCCCAAGCGCTGCGGTCATCTCGACGACAAGGCGCTGATCCCGGCGCAGGAAATGGCCGGCAAGGTCAAGGCGGCGGTCGATGCGCGAACCTCGCGCGATACACTGATCATCGCCCGCACCGACGCCGTCGCCGTGGAGGGCTTCGACGGTGCCACGACCCGTGCCGCGCTGTACCGTGACGCCGGCGCCGACATGCTGTTCGTCGAGGCGCCGCGGCAACGCGAGGAGCTCGCCCGCATCGGCGCGAAATTGGGCCAAACGGCGCCGCTGATGGCCAACATGGTCGAGGGCGGCAAGACGCCGATGCTGCAGGCCGGCGAACTCCAGGCGCTCGGTTTTGCGCTGGTGATTTTCCCGGGCGGCATCGCGCGCGCTCTCGCCAAGACGGCCGAGGAGTTTTACGCTTCGCTCAAGGCGCATGGCTCCACCGAGCCGTTTCGCGCGCGCATGTTCGACTTCGAGGCGATTAACCGCCTCGTCGGCACGCCGGAGATGCTCGAGCGCGGCGCCCGCTATGCGGGCGAAGAATCCCCGAAACGGTAAATAGCGAGAAAGCGGCAATGAAGAGTTTCGATCTCGTCATCAAGAATGCGCGCGTGGTGCGGCCGAACAAGACCGGGATCGACGGCCTCGATATCGGCATTAAGGACGGCAAGGTGACACGCCTCGCGCCGGAAATCCGCGCTGACGATGCCGGCGAGGTGTTCGACGCCAAAGGGCTGTTGGCGTTTCCCGGTTGCGTCGATGCGCATATGCATGTCGGCATCTACCGCCCGCTCGCCGAGGATGCAGTGAGCGAAAGCAAGGCCGCCGCGATGGGCGGCGTGACTTCGAGCCTCAATTACATCCGCACCGGGGCGTATTATCTCAACCGCGGCGGTCCTTATCGCGAAGTCATGCCCGAAGTGCGCAAGCTGTCGGACGGGCGTTTCTGGGTGGACTACGGCTATCACGTGGCGCCGATCGAAAGCCGGCACCTCGACGAGTTGGAGTATCTCGCGCTCGAACACGGGGTGACGTCGTTCAAGATTTTTATGTTTTACGGCGGCTACGGGCTCCACGGCAAATCCGACTCTCAGAACCAGTTCCTGATGCTTCCTCCGGAGGACCGTTACGATATTGCCCATTTCGAGTTCGTCATGCGTGCCGCGCGGTCGGTCATGTACCGCCGACCGGAACTGGCCGACCACATCAGCGTCAGCCTGCATTGCGAGCTGGCCGACATCCTCAATGCCTACACCACGCTGGTCGAGCGCGAGGGCAAGCTGACCGGGCTCAAGGCCTATAGCGCGGCGCGGCCGCCACATTCCGAAGGGCTGGCGGTGTGGATCGCCTCCTATCTCGCCAACGAAACCGACTGCATGAACATCAACCTCCTGCACTTGAGTTCGCGCAAGGCGGTGGACGCGGCCTGGACCATGCAGCAGGTCTTTCCCCATATCCGCTTCCGTCGCGAAGTGACCGTCGGGCATCTCCTGCTCGATACCGACTGCGAATGCGCGGTGCACGCCAAGGTCAACCCGCCCATCCGCCCGCGCGAGGACGTGGAGGCCTTGTGGCAGGCGGTGCTCGACCGCAAGATCGACTGGATCGTCAGCGATCACGCCTGCTGCTCGGCTGAGCAAAAATGGGCGAAAGACCAGCCGGACAACATCTGGCTCGCCAAGTCCGGTTTCGGCGGCACCGAATATCTTCTCTCGGGCGTGCTGAGCGAAGGCGGTAAACGCGGCCTGTCATACAACCGCATGGCTGAAATGCTGAGCTTCAATCCGGCGCAGCGGTTCGGCCTGCTCAACAAGGGCGACATCGCCCCCGGCTTCGACGCCGACATCGTGCTCGCCGATCCGCACGAGACCTTTACCGTGCGCTCGGTAGATTCGGAGTCCGAACAGGGATATTCGCCCTTCGAGGGCCAGGAGCTGACCGGCCGCGTGAAGAGCACGTTCCTGCGCGGCGCGCTTGTCTACCACAGCGGCAACATCGTCGGCTCGGCGCGCGGCCGCTACCTACACCGGCCGGTCCGATGACAGGCGGCGCGCGCCCACTCCGGGGCGAGCGCCCAACGCGATTGCAAATTTCTCGAAACGGACTTGGCAGCGCACTGCCGGCGTGATTTTTTGCCGCTCGAAAATCGCCGATGGTAAGCTCGCTGCACGAGCCGGCGCGGCTTTTACGACAAATCCTGGGAGGACGCTGAAATGTATCGCGGTACCAAAGACATTATGTTGCCGACGACGATCACCGGTTCGCTGCCGCGACCGAGCTGGTACACGGAAAATCTCGGCACCCGCATGTTCCTCGACGCGATGGTCAGCCGGCGTTACCGCGAGCAATATGTCGACACGCTGTCTTGCTATCTGCGCGAACAGGAGCTTGCCGGTCTCGATATCTGCACCGACGGCGATTGCCGCTTCGACGACGACGTCGGCGGGCAGAGCTGGACCAGCTATCCGCCGCACCACATGACCGGCTACGAGCGCGGCGATCCGCGGCCGACGCCGGCTGGGCGCGGTGGCTTGTGGTTTCCACGTGGTCACATCCTGCACGATTATCTGGAATCGCGCGTCATGCCCGTCATCATCGGCCCGGTCGGGCGCGGCGATCTGCAATACACCGCGTTATGGAAAACCGCGCAACGGCTGACCACGCGGCCGGTCAAATTCGGCGCGGTGTCGGCGGAGATCGTGGCGTTCGCCTCGCAGGACAGGCACTACAAGAGTCTACCCGAGCGCATGCTCGCCATCGCCGACGCCTTCAACCAGGAATATAACGAGCTCGCCGACGCCGGCTGCCCGGTGATCCAGATCGAGGAGCCGCAGATCCATTTGGCCGCCGCGCGCGGCATCCAGGACAAGGTGATCACCCCGGAATTGATGGTCGAGGTGTTCAATCGCACGGTGAAAGGGCTCCGCGCCAAGACCGAGGTTTGGGCGCATTCCTGCTGGGGCAACCCTTCCCAGCAGCGCATGTTCGCCAAGGTGCAGAGCTATAAGCCGTCGCTGGAGACCTACAACAAGGTCGACGCTGACGTGATCACGTTTGAGTCCTCAAGCTCGGGCGGCATCGACCTCGAGGCCATCGGCAAGACCATCACCGGCAAGAAGATCGCCATCGGCGTCATCGACCATCACACCTTGCAGGTAGAGACCCCGGACGAGGTGGCCGCGCAAATCCGCGCCGCGCTCAAATACATCCCGCCCGAGCGGCTGGTGATCTCGTCCGATTGCGGCATGGGGCGCGAGGGCATGAGCCGCCGCCACGCTTACTACAAGATGGTCTCGCTGGTGCTCGGCACCAACATGGTGCGCAAAGAGCTCGGCATTCCGGAAGCCGTGTGTCTGGCTGCGGACGAACGCTTTTCGCTGGTGGTGCCGGCGAAATAGCCCGCCAACACACGTCGTTCGGACTAATGTCGCAGGAGGAGGCGGGGAGAACCTGGCACGCTCGCCGGGGGTTTATTCTGTTCAAGCGCCGTCTTATTGTGGGGGCTGCGCGGTATCGGTAAGGCCGTGGAGCTTTTTTTTTCCTCCTTGTGGCTCGCGATCATGGCGTGGCTGATCCTGCGCGCAGTCAGGCAGCGCGGGTTTTTGCCACGCCTGGTTCGATCATCGCCGCCGCCCCCCGGGGAAGCGCCGCGCATCACCGTGATCGTTCCGGCGCGCGACGAAGAGGCCAATATTGGCCCCTGCCTGCAATCGCTGGCAGTGCAGGATTATCCGCCCGGCCGTCTCCACGTGCTGGTGGTCGACGATCATTCAGCCGACGCGACGGCGGCAATCGTGGCCGAGCTTGCGGCGCGCCATCCGCAGATCGCGCTCATCGAGAGCCCGCCGCTGCCGCCGCGCTGGGTCGGCAAATCGCACGCATGTTGGATCGGCGCGCGGACCGTGGCGCCCGAAATCGAGTGGCTGTGTTTCATCGATGCCGATGTGAAAGTCGCGCCCGCTGCGCTGTCGAGCGCCATGCATGCGGCGCAGCAGCAGCGGCTCGATCTGTTGTCGCTGGCGCCGCGGCAGGAGCTGCAAAGCTTCGCGGAGCGTCTCATCCTTCCCTGCGGCCTCATAATTTTGTCGTTCCTCCAGGATTTGCGCCGGGTGCAGGCGCGCTCCGGCCCGGACGTCACCGCGACCGGACAATTCATGCTGGTGCGGCACGATGCCTACGAGGCCGTGGGCGGACACGCGGCGGTGTGCACCGCGATCTGCGAGGACCTGGAATTCGCCCGGCGGTTGAAGCAATCCGGACGGTCGGTGCTGCTGATGGGCGGCGAAGAGCTGCTTTCGACCCGCATGTATACCGGGTGGCGCACGCTCTGGCCCGGGCTTGCCAAAAATCTTGTCGACACGCTTGGCGGTCCGGCCGCGACGTTGTCGGTGGCGCTGGCCGGCGTGATCCTGGCATGGGCGGCGTTTGCGATCCCGCTTCTTGACCTCGCCGCCTGGTCGCGTGGCGTCGGCGGCGCCTTAGCCGCGTTGCTGTTGGCGCTCGCCGCCTCGGGCGCCGCCGTCGGCTTGCATGTGGCGGCGACGTTCTATTTCCACACTCCATTCTGGTACGGTCTTATTTTCCCGCTCGGTTATTCGGCGGGCGCGCTGCTGGCGTTCGATAGCGTTCGCCGTCGGCTGCGTGGACGGGTAAGCTGGAAAGGCCGGATTTATTCATGAAAGCCTTGAAGAAGAAAAACGGGGATTTGAGTCCCGCCGAGCGGGCCAGCACCTCGGGGCCACTCGATTCGGGCGAAACGCGCGCCATCATGATCGGCGCCGTCGTCCTCGTGATCTTCCTCTATTTCATCAGGCTGATTTTGCTGCCGTTCGTTCTGGCGGCGATCGTCGCCTATATCTGCACGCCGGTGCTGGATTGGGCGGCCAGGCGTACGCGCTGGCCGCGCTTGTTGTTCGCCGTCGCCTTGTTTGTCGTTCTCGCCGGCATCACGACGGTAGTGCTCGGCCTTTCCGGCGAACGGCTCGCCACCGAGGTGCGCGCCACCGCAGCGGATTTGCAGACGACGCTGGAGAATGTCACGCAGCAGGCGCTCGGCGATCGGCCGATCCACGTCTTCGGCGCCACGGTGAATGCTCACGACATCGCCCAGTCGGCGATTGAGCGGATGCGCGACTGGTTCGCGCAATCGGATCAGCTCGCAATGCTGGCGGGCTATAGCGTTGCGGCCATGATGGGCGCGTTTCTGACGATGGTCCTGCTGTTTTATTTTTTGGTGAGCGGAGAACACGTGGCGCGGGGCGTCTTCTGGGTCGTGCCGCCGCATCGGCGGCCGCTGGTGGCGCGCATCTGGCACCGGCTCGATCCGGTGCTGATGCGCTATTTCATCGGCGTCCTTGTCATCGTGGGCTACGCGGCGGTGATCGCCTATGTCGGTCTTGGCGTCATTCTCGGCATCAAGCATGCGGTGTTTTTGGCGCTCTTGACCGGAATCCTCGAGATCGTGCCGGTGATCGGTCCGACGGCGGTGGCGATCATCGCCGGCCTGGTCTCGTTGCGGACCGCGACCGGCATCGTCAACATCGCCGAATATGCGCTCTATGCGACGTTGCTGCGGCTTTCGATCGATCAGCTCGTCGGCCCGGTGGTGCTCGGCCGCGCGGCGCATGTGCATCCGGTGCTGATTATCTTTTGCTTCCTGGCCGGCGGTGTCGTGCTCGGCATTCCCGGTGTGATCCTCGCCGTCCCGGTTGCGCTGGTGGTTCAGAGCACGCTGGCGACGCTCTACGGCGACGAATAGGCGGACGGCCTTGATCGGCGGGCATTTTTCGGCTCTCGCACAAAACCCCAGAAATCGGCTATATTGCTGGTCGCGTCCGCAACTTTTTCCGGCGCAGCGTGTTTTTGTGGGGTCGAAGAAACGCGGAGGCCCGCGACATGGCGGTCTGGGATTCCGCCGAACAAAGGGGACGATCGCCGTACAGCCGCCCCTGGCTGGCTGAGGTCCTTTCCGCGCTTGATGTCCGGCTGCGCCGCCGTCAGGCAGTTTTCGAATATACCCGCAACTCGGCCTGCGTCTTTCGCCTCGATATCGCCAGCTCGTCCCGATCGCTGGCGCTGCGCGATGGAACGCGGGTAAACGCCGGTCAGCGGATCGGCCGGCTGCATTTCTGGAACGAACAGATACCGCCGATGCCGATCAACGGCGCCACCATCGGCTGGGCGCGCCAAATGCAGCGCGCTATCGACATCTCCTTGCGTGAACTTGCGCGTTATCTGGCTTCGCGGCCGGAGCTTGCCGATCTCGCGGCGATCTGCGGCGAAGCTCCCTCCGGCACCCGCGCCCAGAGCGAGCAGCTCGGACGCATCATGGCGCGCTATGGATTCGAGGCGTTCGCCGAGCCGGCGCATTTGCCGATCGGCCGGCAGCTGCACCGCTTCGGCGAGAATATTTTCATTTCGCTGCTCGTTTTTGCGAACAACCCCAGCGCGCTGCGCTCCGACACGCTCTGGCGGGTGCGGCTGCCGCTCTATCTGTCGCGCCGGGAGCTGGAAAGAGAATTTGGTTGATTGGAGGAGTCGGCGTTTAGACAGCGTAATTTGCCATGACTATTGCCGAAAATATTTCCGACGTGATTTCATTCGCGTATTCGCTGGGCGATATCTGTCTGCTCGGTGCGATCATCGGATGCGCGTTCACGCTGGTGGCGTGCGCCTGCGTGTTGAGCTTCCCCGTCGAATACGCTCAGGAGCCCGCTGCAACGCCGCCGATCACGGTGCTCAAGCCGTTGCATGACGAAGAGCCCGGCCTTCCGGCGCGCCTCGCCGCGTTCTGCCGGCAGGATTACGACGCTCCCATTCAGGTTCTATGCGGCACGCAGGATCAGGCCTCTCCCGCCGCCGCCATGGTACGGGCGATGGAGGCCGATTTTGCGGACCGCGGGATCGAGCTGGTCGTGGGGTCGCGCTGCCAAGGTGTCAACCGCAAGGTGTCGAACCTGGTCAATATGATGCCGCGCGCGCGTTACGATACTTTGGTGCTGTCCGACAGCGACATCGTCGTCGGCCCTGGTTACCTGCGCGCCTTGACCGCGCTGCTAGCCAAACCGGACATCGGCGCCGTGACCTGCCTTTATCACGGCATCGGCGGCGCCGGGCTGTGGACGCGGCTCTCCGCGCTCGCCATCAATTCGCAATTCCTGCCGCATGCGATAACCGCAGTGAGCCTGGGACTGGCGAAGCCGTGTTGCGGCGCCACGATCGCCATGCGGCGATCCACGCTCGATCGGATCGGCGGCTTCGGCGCGCTTGCCGATGTACTCGCCGACGACCATGCGATCGGCGTCGGGGTGCGCGCGGCCGGCAACGACGTGGTCACGGCGCCGTTCCTGGTCGGTCACCGTTGCTTCGAGGGAAGCCTGCGGGAGCTCTTCCGGCAACAGATCCGGGTCGCCCGCACCATCAAGAGCATCGATCCCATCGCCTATGCCGGCACCATCGTCACCCACCCCTGGCCGCTTGCGCTTGTCGCGCTGCTTTCGGGCAGCCCGGCCGCGGCCCTGGTCGCTGCTATCGTGCTGCTCTCGCGCATCACCTTGTGCCGCTGCGTCGAATGGCGGTTCGATTTGCCGCGACAAAATTACTGGCTGATTCCGCTGCAAGACGTCGTAGCCTTCGGCGTCTACGTGACGAGCTTCTTCGGGGCGACAGTACACTGGCGGGGCGCCGACTACCGCGTGATGGCAGACGGCACCCTGCTCGAGGGACAGGACCTGAGAGGTTCATGACGCGCACCTTGCTTTTGCAGGCGCCGTCGTTCGATGGATTCGACGGCGGCGCCGGCTCGCGCTATCAGGCGCGGCGCGAAATCCGCTCCTTTTGGTATCCAATCTGGCTCGCCCAGGTCGCCGCCCTCATCCCCGACAGCAAGCTCATCGATGCCGTGCCGCATCGGCTCGGGCTCCCCGATGTGTTGCGCGAGGCGTCCCATTACGATTTAGCGGTGCTGCATACCTCCACGCCATCCTTCGTCTCCGATGTCCGCGTCGTCGAAGCGCTGAAAGCGGCGAATCCGGCCATCACAACCGGCTTCGTCGGCGCCAAGGTGGCGGTCGAGCGGCAGGCAAGCCTTGAAAGCTCGGACGCGATCGATTTCGTGGCCGGCAACGAATTCGATTTCACCGTCAAGGGATTGCGGAAGGGCGCGATTGGAGCGGCATCGCCGGACTGTCCTATCGCGACGCTGCCGGCGTCATCAGGCACAACCCGCCGCGCGCCACCCTCGAGAACATGGACGAACTGCCGTTCGTCACGCCGGTCTACAAACGCGACCTCAAGACCGAGAATTATTTCATCGGCTATCTCAAGCACCCCTACATCTCGCTCTACACCGGGCGCGGATGCAAATCGCACTGCACCTTCTGCTTGTGGCCGCAAACGGTCGGCGGCCATCGCTATCGCACGCGCAGCGTCGGCAACGTCATCGACGAAATCCGCTGGGCCCGGGCCGCCTTCCCGCAGGTGCAGGAGTTTTTCTTCGACGACGATACTTTCACCGACGACCGGCCACGCACCGAAGCGATCGCGCGCGAGCTCGGCCGGCTCGGCGTCACCTGGTCGTGCAACGCCAAGGCCAACGTGCCGCGCACGACGCTGAAGGTGATGCGCGACAACGGCTTGCGGCTCCTGCTGGTCGGTTATGAAAGCGGCAATCAGCAGATTCTGCACAACATCAGGAAGGGCATGCGCGTCGACGTGGCGCGGCGCTTCACCAGGGACTGCCACGATCTCGGCATCACTATCCACGGCACCTTTATTCTCGGACTGCCCGGCGAGAGCCGGGAGACCATCGAGGAGACCATTCGTTTTGCCAACGAGATCAATCCGCACACCATTCAGGTGTCGCTGGCGGCGCCTTACCCGGGCACCGAGCTTTATCGTCACACGCTCGAGCGCGGATGGCTCGATGAAGAGCACGCCGAGTTGATCGACGCCAGCGGCGTGCAGGTCGCGCCGCTGCATTATCCGCATCTGAGCCACACCGAGATTTTCCAGTCGGTCGAGGAATTCTACCGGCGATTCTACTTCCGCGCTCCAAAGATTGCGTCGATCACCTCGGAGATGGTACGCAGTCCGCAAATAATGGTGCGGCGATTGCGCGAAGGCGTCGAATTCTTCTCCTTCCTGCGCGAACGCCGGGAGCTCGCGCACTGAACCGGCTGATCATCACAGCGGACGATTTCGGGCTCAACGAAGCGGTCAACGCCGCCGTCGAGGCGGCGCACCGGCGCGGCATACTGAGCGCCGCGAGCCTTATGGTCGGCGCTCCGGCGGCGGCCGATGCGGTGGCGCGCGCGCGGGGGCTGCCGACGCTCCGCGTCGGTCTGCACATCGTCCTCGTCGATGGCGATCCGGTCGCGGAGCGCGCGCAGATTCCCGGATTGCTCGACGGCAACGGGCGTCTGCGCAACGACCTTGCCCGTTACGGCGCAGAGATTGCGCTCAGGGCCGCGCTGCGACGGCAAATCGAAACGGAAATCACCGCCCAGTTCGAGGCCTTTCGGGCGACCGGATTGCCGCTCGACCATGTCGACGGGCACCGGCATTTCCAGCTGCATCCGGCCGTCGCCGTCGCGATCATGCGCGTGGGGCGGCGCTTCGACATGCGGGCGCTGCGCATTCCGGTCGAACCCTGGCCCATTGTCGCCGCCATCGATCCGAAGACGCAGCGCCAGGCCGGCAGGTTCGCGGCGCCGTTCGCCGCCTGGCTGCGCCGGCGCGTTGCCGGCGCCGGGCTGACTACCGCCGACGCGGTCTTCGGGTTGGCATGGTCGGGGGCGATGACCAAAGCCCGCGTTGCGGCGCTGCTCGAAAGGCTGCCCGCCGGTCTCGTCGAAATCTACTTGCACCCGGCGGTGACCGACACCTTCGCCGGCGCGGCGCCGGGCTATCGTTACGCCGATGAATTCGCCGCGCTGTGCGATTTCGATTGCATCGCCGCGGCGCGGCGATCGGGCTATGCGCTCGGCGGTTACGCCGACGCGCTGTCCTCTGCACAATGAAGATCTATTGCTTGCGCTTGCCGCCGAGATATCCGGCGTCGTGGAACCAGCGGATCGCGTCGGCGAGCGCCTCGCGGTAAGGCCGCGGGCGAAAGCCGAGGTCGCGTTCGGCCTTGGCCGCGGTGAAGAACATGCGGTGTTCGGCCATGCGGATGCCGTTCAGCGTGGTGAATGGCGCACGTCCGGTAAGCCGGGCCGTCGCCTCCGCGGCATAGGCAACCGGAATGACCACCGCGCGCGGTATCCGCCATCGGGGCGGAGCGCGGCCCACCATTCGCGCGATCTCGGCGAGCATGTCGGCCAGCAGCACGTTTTCGCCGCCGAGGATGTAGCGCTCGCCGATCGCGCCGCGTTTGAGCGCGGCGAGATGTCCTTCGGCGACGTCGTCGACGTGGACGAGATTGAGACCGGTATCGAGGAATCCGGGCACGCGCCCGCGCGCCGCCTCGACGATGATCCGCCCGGTCGGCGTCGGCTTGACGTCGCGGGGTCCGATCGGCGTCGACGGGTTGACGATGACCGCGGGAAGCGACTCATCTGCAACCATCGCTTCGACCAGCCGTTCGGCGGCGATCTTGCTGCGCTTATAGGCCCCGATTCCCTGCTCTGCGGCGAGCGGAACGCTCTCGTCGGCCGGGCTGCCGTCGTCGCGCAAGGCGAGCGTGGCGACGCTGCTGGTATAAACCACGCGCTCGACGCCGGCGCTTCGCGCCTCCTGCATCACGACGCGCGTACCCTCCACATTGGCGGCAAAAATCTCGTTCGGATCGCGCGCCCACAACCGGTAGTCGGCCGCGACATGAAAGACGTAGCGGACCCCTTGCATGGCTCGGCGCACGGACGTGACGTCGCGAATGTCGCCGGTAACGAACTCCAGGCCGAGCCCGTCAAGATGAAACCGCGGACTGCCGGGCCGGACCAGCGCCCGCACCGCGAATCCTTCGGCCAGGAGCTTTCTCGCCACAGCGGAGCCGACGAGTCCGCTGGCCCCGGTGACTAGCGTTGGTTCCGATCTGGCCATGCCCATCCGTCCGCGCCGGCAGAACCAAGCATTTTCACGGCGAAAATGCCATGCCTGCGGCGGTCCTGATTCAATTGGATTAAATTGGCCCAATTCATATTAGCAATAGCGTTGGCGATGGATTGTGATAGACTTATGTTGGGAACTCGGTGATCTGCCGGAACGAAGCCGAGAACGTCTGCGAGGACGCGCTATTGGGGGCGTGATCGAGATCGAGCAACAGACGCAAGGGCAAGCTTCTTATGGCATCCCAACTGGATTTCGCCGGCGGGACTTTCGTAGATGGATTGGTGACTGGCGCTGACGACACCCTTCGTGTCGCCGATGTTGCCGTCGAATCTCCTCGCCGACTCGTCATCGCATTCGTCGGCCTGGCCTTCGAGGCGCGGATCGCCGCCGCGCCCGGCGTGCTGGTCGTATGCCGTACGGCCGGAAGCGAGCTGGAAACGGTCGCCGACAGCGCCGTCCGGCAGGGCTATCGCGGCATGATCAGCTTTGGCGTCGCCGGCGGCCTCGCCTCCAATTTGCGCGCCGGAGATTGGGTGGTTGCTTCCGCCATCCGCGAATCGCAGACTGTTCGCGCCACGGATGCGGTGTGGTCGCGCAAGCTGCTCGGCCTGATCTCGGGCGCCATCCACGCCCCGATCGTCGGCGTCGACGAGCCGGTCGCCGAGCCGGCAAAAAAGCGCGAGCTGCATAGAACCACCGGCGCCGCCGTGGTCGATATGGAATCGCATGTGGTGGCGCGCGTTGCCGCCGAGCACAAGCTCGCCGTTGCCGCGGTGCGCGTCGTGGTCGATCCGGCCCACCGGGTGGTGCCGCCGGCGGCGCTGATCGGTATGCGTCCGGACGGACGGGCCAATGTCGGCGCCGTCTTGCGCGATCTCGTGACGCGCCCCTCGCAAATCTCCCCGCTCGCGCGCATCGCCATGGATGCGCTCGCGGCCCGCGCGGCGATGGTGCGCGTGCGGCGCCTGCTCGGCCCCCATTTCGGGCTCGTGGATCACGCCTAGACCATGATCCGATCAAGTTGAATCGGATCATGGTCTAGATTCTTCGTTGGAGCATGATCTTTTCGGAAAATCGGTATCCACTTTTCCGGATCATGCTCTAAGCGGCGAAACTCAGCCCTGCGAGATGAACTTCGTATTCAGATAGGCCTGCAGGCCCTCCAGGCCGCCTTCGCTGCCGTAACCGGATTCCTTGACGCCGCCGAATGGCGTCTCCGGCGTTGAGACGGCGATCGAGTTAACGCCGACCATACCGGACTGCATGGCGTCACCGATCAGGTTGGCGGTTTGCGCCGAACCGGTGAAGGCGTAGGCGGCGAGCCCATAAGGTAGCGAGTTGGCGCGTTGGACGACCTCGTCCAGGGTCTTGAAGGTGACCACGGGGGCGAGCGGCCCGAACGGCTCCTGCGTCATCAGCTTGCAGTCGTCGGGAAGGTCGGTGATGACGGTCGGTTCGTAAAAATAGCCCTGATTGCCGCGGCGGCTGCCGCCGGTCACGACCTTGCCGCCGCGATCCTTGGCGTCGTTGACGAAGGAATCCATGGCATCGATGCGCCGTGCATTCGCCAGCGGCCCCATGGCCACGCCCTTTTGCAGCCCGTCGCCCACCTTGAGCGACTTGGCGTATTCGGTGAAGCGCGCGAGGAAACGCGCGTATACCGGCTCCTGCACGTAGAAGCGTGTCGGCGAGATGCACACCTGACCGGCATTGCGGTATTTGAACGCGGCGATGGTATCGGCGGATTTCTCCGGGTCGGCGTCGGCGAAGACCACGACGGGCGAGTGGCCGCCGAGCTCCATGGTGGCGCGCTTCATGGTCTTGGCGGCGAGCGCGGCCAAATGCTTGCCGACCGGAATCGAGCCGGTGAACGAGATTTTGCGCACGTCATCCTTGGCGATCAGGTGCTCGGAAATCGCCGCCGGGACGCCGAAGACGAGATTGAGCACGCCGGCCGGCAGGCCGGCATCGGCGAAGCAGCGCACCATTTCGATGCAGGTGCCCGGCGTCTCCTCGGAAGCCTTGAGGATGAGCGAACAGCCGGCGGCGAGCGCACCGCCGATCTTGCGCGCCGGCGTCAGCGCGGGAAAGTTCCACGGCGTGAATGCCGCGACGATTCCGACCGGCTCCTGCACCACGATCTGCCGAATTTTGCCGCGTCCGGGTACGATGCGGCCGTAGGCGCGGCGGCCCTCTTCGGCATACCACTCGCTGATGTCAGCCGAGGTCATCACCTCGGCGCGCGCTTCGGGGTAGGCCTTGCCTTCCTCCTGCACCAGTATCTTGCTGATCGCGTCGTAGCGCTCGCGCATCAGATCGGCGGCCTTGCGCATGATCTTGGCGCGGTCGTAAGCCGAGGTCGCGCGCCAGACCGCAAAACCCTTCTTGGCGGCTTCGAGCGCGCGGTCGAGATCGGCCGTGCTGGCGTGGGGGAGGCGGCCAAGCGGTTTTTCCGTCGCCGGATTGATCACGTCCTCGCCGGCGCGACCGTCGCCGTTGAGCCACTGACCGTCGATAAAGAGTGCGAGATTGGCGTACATGGGATCCTCTTCGGCGTTCTCGGATACTGAGTTCTTGGGCAGCGCGATAATCGCCGATGAAGGAAGTAGCAGGTTTCAGCACCGCATTCACCCCTCCCGCGCCCGGCGCGCGCCCAAAATAAAAAGCCCCGGCGCGAGGCCGGGGCGAGGATGCGGGACTTGACGCGTATGTCGTTTACAGTTGCCCGTATTTCCTGAGCACTTCGCGGCATGAACTGCCGACGTGCCAGCTGTGCGCCGCGAGCGTCGCGCCGCAGCGAAGCAGATTGCTCCAGGTCATGCCGCCGGTGTGGTCGCAAAGGCGCGCCGCGGCCGGTTTGCATGGTGCGAGTTCGGCGAGATCGACTGCCCTCGCGCTCGTGGTCCAAACACCGAGAAGCAAGCTTACGGCTACCATCATTTTCATGGCTGAATCGGTCCCCTCGTTTTGGCTTGAGGCGGCTTACGTAATGGGGGTCTGGCGAAAAATCCAGTACATTTGTGCGCCGCACAATTGCCGCAATCGGGCAAATAACGCCATTGCGCAAGGCTTTGAAAAATCGTCACAATCGGCACGTCGCGAGGGGGCTCGCGCGGCCGCCTGCATGGCAGCCATGAGCGGATTTCTCCGCCCCGAATCGTGCGGCCAGCCCGGATTGCGGGCGCACGCGACGACGATCCTCGGCCTCAATACCGGGCGGCGATCGGCAGCTCCTCCGCGGGGAACAGCGAGATGACGGTGTGGCCCTTGTCGGTAACCACGACTTCTTCCTCGATGCGGGCGGCGGAATAGCCGTCGGTCGCCGGACAATAGGTCTCGAGCGCGAACACCATGCCCTCCTTGATCACGGTCGGGTGGTCGAGCGAGACCACGCGACTGATGATCGGCCGCTCGTGCAGGTTCAGGCCCAGGCC
>Ga0116224_10000882_pt1 | contig 21613 bp, 22 predicted proteins | sample Sb_taG_9_FD_89699 | JGI IMG/M metagenome (GOLD analysis project Ga0116224, IMG submission 89699) | Peat soil microbial communities from Weissenstadt, Germany - Sb_50d_b_LC metaG | ecosystem: Environmental > Terrestrial > Soil > Wetlands > Peat | place: Germany: Weissenstadt | collected 2010-09-21 | reverse complement strand
CATCCCCGAGAAGAAGGAGAAGGGCGGCGGCCACGACGACCACCACGGCGGCGGCATGGGCGGCATGGGCGGCATGGGCGGCATGGGCGGCATGGGCGGCATGGGCGGCATGGGCGGCATGGACATGATGTGATCGACCTCCAACGACAACCAACAACGGGGACACGTAATCATGGCGAAGGAAAAGGCATCGGCGCAGCACGCACAGTTGAAGGTCCGCCCGCTGGACGACCGCGTCGTCGTGGAACCGCTGGAGGCGGAGGATGCAACGCGGGGCGGCATCCTGCTGCCGGACACGGCCAAGCAGAAGCCGCAGCGCGGCCGCGTCCTGGCCGTCGGCCCCGGCAAGTTGCGCGACAGCGGCGAGCGCGCGGTGCTCAACGTGAGCGTGGGCGACGAGGTCATCTACGGCAAGTACAGCGGCAACGACATCGAGGTGGAAGGCAAAGAGATCAAGATCCTGCGCGAGGGCGACATCCTCGCGAAGATCGTCAAGTAAGCCGCTTGCGGCTTAGCGTTCGCCCTGTCCGGGTGAAGCGAACGCTAAGCCGCAAGCGGCCTCTATCCCACGAAATCCACGGAGTCATCGATACATGGCCAAGCAACTGCTCTACACCGACGAGGCCCGCAAGAAGCTGCTGGTGGGCGCCGAGAAGCTGGCGCACGCCGTCGGCATCACCCTGGGGCCGACCGGGCGTAACGTCATCATCGACAAGTCGTTCGGCGGGCCGACCGTGACCAAGGACGGCGTCACCGTCAGCAAGGAGATCGACCTGGCCGACCCGTTCGAGAACATGGGCGCCAAGCTGGTCAACGCCGTCGCTCAGAAGACCAGCGACGCGGCCGGCGACGGCACCACGACCGCGACCATCCTGGCCCTGTCTATCTACCAGGAGGGGCTGCGCAACATCACCGCCGGCGCCAATCCCATGTCGGTCAAACGCGGCATCGACAAGGGCGTCGAGGCGACGGTCGGCTACCTGGAGGGCGTCTCCAAGCGCCTCACCAAGAAGGAAGAGATGCAGCAGGTCGCCAGCATCAGCGCCAATAACGACCCCAAAATCGGTTCGATGATGGCCGACTGCTTCGAGAAGGTGGGCAAGGACGGCGTCATCACGGTCGAGGAGGGCAAGACGTCCGAGACGACCCACGAGTTCGTCGAGGGCATGCAGTTCGACAAGGGCTACATCTCCCCCTACTTCATCAACAACACCGAGACCATGACGTGCGAGCTGGAGGACCCGTACATCCTCATTCACGAGAAGAAGCTCGCCAACGTCCGCGACATGCTGCCGCTGTTGGAGCAGATCGCCCAGTCGGGCAAGCCGCTGCTGATCATCGCCGAGGACGTCGAGAGCGAGGCGCTGGCGATGCTGGTGGTCAACAAGCTGCGCAACGTCCTGAGCGTCTGCGCCGTCAAGGCGCCGGGCTTCGGCGACCGCCGCAAGGCCATGCTGCAGGACATCGCCGTCTTGACGGCGGGCGAGTTCTTCAGCGAGGACCGGGGCATCAAGCTGGAGAACGTGACGCTGGACCGCCTTGGCCGGGCCAAAACGGTGCGCGTCGAGCGCGAGAGCACGACGATCATCCAGGGGGCCGGCAAGGGGGCTGACGTCAAGAAGCGCATCGAGCAGATCCGGGCGCAGATGGACCAGACCGAGAGCGAGTACGACAAGGAGAAGTTCAGCGAGCGGCTGGCGAAGCTGACCGGCGGCGTGGCGATCATTCGTGTCGGTGCCGCGACCGAGGCCGAGATGAAGCAGACGAAGGGGCGGGTGGAAGACGCCCTGCACGCCACGCGGGCGGCGGTGGCCGAGGGCATCCTGCCCGGCGGCGGCACGGCCCTCGTGCGGGCCATCCCCACGGTCAAGGAGGCCGCCGAGAAGCTGGAGGGGGACGAGAAGCTCGGCGCCCTGATCGTCGTGCGGGCCCTGGAGAAGCCGGTGCGGACCATCGCCGAGAACTCCGGCACCGACGGCGCGGTGGTGGCGGCCGAAGTGGCGGCGCAGAAGTCGGCCAACGTCGGGTATAATGCCAATACGGGCGAGTACGTCGATATGTACAAGGCGGGCATCGTGGACCCGACCAAGGTAACGCGCTCGGCCCTGCAAAACGCCGCCAGCATCGCCGGCCTCATGCTCACGACCGATGTGATGGTCACCAAGATCGACGAGGAGGAGCCGGCGAACAAGGTGGCTGGCGCCGTTCGCTGATGCGTTCGCCGCTTGCGGCTTCGCACTCCCTGCGAAGCCGCAAGCGGCCTCCGACAACGAGGGAACGAATGGCCGGCACGAAACGCGACTATTACGAGGTCCTCGGCGTGGCTCGGGAAGCAGGCGACGAGGACGTCAAGCGGGCCTACCGCAAGCTGGCCTTCGAGTTTCACCCCGACCGCAACGCCGGCGACGAGACGGCGGCGGAGAAGTTCAAGGAAGCGACCGAGGCCTTCGAGGTGCTGCGCGACCCCGACAAGCGGGCGCGCTACGACCGTTACGGCCACGCCGGCCTCAACGGCGCCGAGATGCCGGACTTCGACCCGCGCTCGGTCTTCCAGGATCTGTTCGGCGGCATCTTCGGCGACCTGTTCGGCGGCGGTCGCCGCGGCGGCCCGCAGCCGGGGCGCGACCTCCAGGTCGGCATCGAGATCGACCTGGTCGAGGCGGCCCGCGGCACCACCAAGACGGTCACCATCCCGCGCGAGGAGAACTGCCCCGACTGCAAGGGCAGCGGGGCCAAGCGCGGCACGCGCCCAGCGGAGTGCCGGCGCTGTCGCGGCCAGGGCGTCGTCCTGATGACGCAGGGCATCTTCCGCATACAGCAGACCTGCCCCGGCTGCGGCGGTCGCGGCTCCGTCATCACCGACCCCTGCGGCAACTGCCACGGCCACGGCCGCATCAGCGTGCGCCGCACTGTCCCCGTCAACCTGCGGCCGGGCATGGACAACGGCGACCGCATGCGCGTCAGCGGTGAGGGCGAGGCCGGCGACCCGGGGGCGCCGCGCGGCGACCTGTACTGCGTCATCCGCGTGCGCGAGCATCCGCTGTTCCACCGCGAAGGGCCCAACCTCATCTGCCAGGTGCCGGTGACGATCAGCCAGGCGGCGCTGGGGGCCGAGATCGAGGTGCCGACGCTCGACGGGCCGCTCAAGCACACCCTCAAGCGCGGCGTGCAGGGCCACGACGTCATCCGCATCAGCGGCCGCGGCCTGCCTAACCTTCGCGCCGGCGGCCGCACCGGCGACCTGCTGGTGCAGGTCCTCGTGGAGACGCCGCGCAACCTGACCAAACGGCAGGAGGAATTGTTCCGCGAACTGGCGGAGATCGATCAGAAGAACGTGTCGCCGGAGCGCAAGAGTTTTCTGGACAAGCTGAAGGAGTTTTTCAAGGCCGCGGAGCCGAAATACCCGTAAGCGGCTTGGCGTTTGCTACTTCGTTTAGCGGCGGGTCGCAGACCCGTGCGGGGCTGCGACCCGCCGCCCAACGGGGGGGCAAGCGACCGCCACAGAGGAGACCCGCCATGAACGAGCAGCCGAACGCGACTGCCGACGGGGCCGAGGCCGAAAAGGCGGCGGCCACGGCGGTGATGGACGACCTTGAGGCGCTGCGCGGCCGCGCCGAGCAAGCGGAGCGCGACCGCGACGAACTGCGCGACCTGGCCCAGCGGACGCGCGCCGATTTCGAGAACTACCAGAAGCGCATGCAGCGCGACCTGACCCAGGAGCGGCGCTACGCCCAGGGCCCGTTGGCCGCCGACCTGCTGCCGGCGCTGGACAACCTCGACCGGGCCACGGCGGCGGCCAAACAGGCCGGCGAAACGGGGCCGCTGGTCCAGGGGGTCGCGATGGTGCAGTCACAGGTCCTCGACACCCTGCGGCGGCACGGCATCATGCGCATCGAGGCCCAGGGACAGCCGTTCGACCCGAACCTGCATCAGGCGGTGATGCAGCAGCCGAGCGACGGCGTGTCGCCGGGGACCATCCTGCAGGTGCTGGAGCAGGGCTACAAGATTCACGATCGCGTCCTGCGGCCGGCGCGCGTGGTCGTGTCGGCGGCCCCGGCCTGAAGTCTCACCTTCCGCGGAAACCCACACATGCCAACCTATGAATACGTCTGCGACGCTTGCGAGCACGCCTTCGAGGAGTTTCAGTCGTTCTCCGACGAGGTGTTGATCAAGTGCCCCAAGTGCGGCAAGAAGAAGCTGCGCCGCCTGTTCGGCTCGGGGGCCGCCATCCTCTTCAAGGGGTCGGGCTTTTACGAAACCGACTACCGCAGCGACTCGTACAAGTCCGCTGCCAAGAAGGAGCAGGAGTCGGCCAAGCCCGCCGTCGACGGTGCCGCGACCGACGGCAAGGGCGGCAAGTCCGACACGGGCGGCCAGTCCGGCACGGCGAAAACCGAAGGCGGAGGCAAGTCGTCGGGAAAAAGTGCGAAGTCCAAAGGGCGAGTTTCCGATGATTAGGGTACGCTGCTCGATCTGCGAGCGCTGGATGGAGGGGCAGAGCACGGCCGAATGGCCGGAGTTTCCCTTCTGCAGCCGGCGGTGCAAAACCATCGACCTGGGCCGCTGGCTGGGCGAAAACTACCGCATTCCTTCTGACGCCGAAGAGGGGAGCGAGTCGGAGTATTTCGCCGACGAGAAGGAAATCCCCTAAGCCGGCCGTTCCTTCGGCCGATCCCCATAGAGAGGAGGCGCGGCAAGAAGCCGCGCCTCTCTTTTTTTAGTCATTAGTCATGAGCCGCTTGCGGCTTAGCGGAAGCCTGGAATCCGCTAAGCCGCAAGCGGCCTCATGACTACTTGGTGATCTCGATCTTGGCTCGCGGGCGCATGGCGGCGAGGACCGCTTCGTGCAAGCGCTCGCCGTACACCTCTTTCACCAGCGGCTTGACGTCGTCAAACTTCACCTCGTGGCCCGGCCGGCGGTCGGTCACCAGGATCAGATGGTAGCCGAACTGCGTCTTGACGATGTCGCTCATCTGGAACAGCTCCAGGGCGAAGGCGGCCCGGGCGAACGGCTCGACCAGTTTGTGCGTGCGCTCGAACCAATCCAGGTCGCCGCCGGCCGCCCGGCTGGCGCAGCTGGAGTTCTTGCGGGCGAGGTCGGCGAAGGTCGCGTCCACCGTGTCGTTGAACGTCTTCTTCTTGGTGAAGGCGTCGGCGTTGGCGGGGAGCTTGGCCACGGCGGCGTTGGCGGCCTCCTCGACCTGCTTCTTGTACTCCTTCAGCTTGGCGACGACCCCCTCGACCGCCTTGTCGTCGGACGACGACGGGGCCAGCAGGATGTGGCGGGCCCGGACCTGGGTGCCGTCGAACGTTTCGCGGTTGGACTCGAAGAACTTCTTGAGCTTGTCGTCGCTGGCCTGGTCGCTGACGAACTTGTCCCAGCGCAGCTCGGCCGCGACCTCGGCGCGGAACTCCGCCTCGGTGAACATCAGGCCCTTGAGGACGTCTTCGACCTTCTTGTTGTCCTTCTTGATCTCGTCGAAGATCTGCCCCACGCGGGTATCGACATCCTTCTTGTCGGGTTCCACCTTCATCTGGGCCAGGTACTGATCGACGAGCGTCTTGTCGATGAGGAATTCGATGAAGCCGGGGCGCGCCGCGGCCTCGCGATCCCCGGGCACGCGCTGGATGCGGAAGCAGCGCTGCACGGCCGACTCGTTGATGACCTGGCCGTTGACCTTGGCGACGGTGCCGTCCGCCGTCGGCCCCGGGATCGGGGGCGGCGGCGGCAGCGCCCCGCCGCCCTCCTGCGCCGCCGCCGGCGCGACACTTAGCACCAGGGCGAGCAGGGGGAGAAGGTACATCCGTGTACGCATAACCGGACTCCTCGTTCCGTAAAATGGGTCGGCCGGGGGGCCGGGGCAGACGGGCGACGCCGCCCCTCCCGGCGCGCGGGATTGTAGCGACTCGGCCGCGCCGCGCCGAGACGAAGTTTCGCGAGCCGCGTCGCCGCTCCCCTTGCCCCCGCCTTTACAATGGGAGCGTCTCGGCCCGATTCGCGAGGAGCACCCGATGTCCACCTTCTGGCAGCACTTCATCAGCAACGGCCCCGACTCCGTCCCTGGCTCCCCCCCGCCCGAGCCGGACCCGGAAGAAATCGAGGCCCTCGACGCCTACTCGCGCGTGGTCGTGCAGGTGGCCGAGCGCTTGCGGCCGGCGGTGGTCAACCTGCGGCGCGGCCGCGGTCAAGGGGCCGGCTCCGGCGTCCTATTTACCGGGGACGGCCTGCTGCTCACTAACCATCACGTCGTCCGCGGCGGCGACCGCGTCACCCTCCGCTTCGCCGACGGCCGGCAGATGGGCGGGCGCGTCGTCGGCGCCGACCCGTGGAGCGACCTGGCCGTGGTGCGTGCCGATGCCGAGGGCCTCCCGCACGCAGCGCTGGGCGACTCGTCGCGGCTGCGCGTCGGCCAACTCGTCGTCGCCATCGGCAGCCCCCTCGGCTTTGAATCGACCGTCACCGCCGGCGTCGTCAGCGCCCTGGGCCGGAGCCTGCGCAGCATTACCGGCCACCTGGTGGACAACGTCATCCAGACCGACGCGGCGCTCAACCCGGGTAACAGCGGCGGACCGCTGGTGGACGCCCGCGGCGGGGTCATCGGCATCAACACCGCCGTCGTGCAGCCGGCGCAAGGGTTGTGCTTCGCCATCCCCATCAACATGGCCAAGAACGTCGTGCCCCAGCTATTGCAGCACGGGCGCGTGGTGCGCGGCTACCTCGGGCTCCACGGCCGCAGCGTGCCGCTGCCGCGCGCGGCGGCGCGGCGCTTCGGGCTGACACAGGCCGGGGCCGTCGAGGTGATCGGCGTCGAGCCGAACGGCCCCGCGGACGGGGCGGGCATTCTCGAGGACGACCTGATCGTGTCGCTCGGCGACCTGCCGTCACCGAGCGTGGACGATCTGCACAAGCTGCTAACGCAGCTGCCGGTCGGCATTCCGGCGACGGTGGTGCTGCTGCGCGGCGAGCGCCGCCTGGAACGGATGGTGGTGCCGGAAGAGTACCCGCGCGGCTAAGCCGCTTGCGGCTTCGCAGAGTTGCGAAGCCGCAAGCGGCTCATGCCCGAATCGCCTCCTTCATCTCGCGGACGGCGCGCTCCAGGCCGACGAGGACGGCGCGGGCGACGATGCTGTGCCCGATGTTCAGCTCCTCGACGCCGGGGATGCGGGCCACCGCTTGCACGTTGCTGTAATTGAGCCCGTGCCCCATGTGGACGTGCAGCCCCTGCTCCTTGGCGAAGGCGGCCGCGTCCCGCAGCGCCTCCAGCTCGCGGGCCCGGTCGCCGGCGCCGCGCGCGTCGGCGTAGCGTCCCGTGTGGATCTCGATCGCCGTCACGCCGAGCAGCCGGGCCGTCTCGATCTGCCGCGGGTCCGGGTCGATGAACAGCGACACCTCGATGCCGGCCCCTTTGAGTTGCTGCACCGCCCTGCCGACGGCGGCCGCGTTGGCCACCACGTCGAGGCCGCCTTCGGTCGTCAGCTCCTGGCGCTTCTCGGGGACCAGGGTGGCCTCGTCCGGCTTGACCTCGCAGGCGATGGCGACAATCGCGTCCGCGGCGGCCAGCTCCAGGTTGAGGCGCGTCGCGACCACCGAGCGCAGCAGGCGCACGTCGCGATCCTGGATGTGGCGGCGGTCCTCGCGCAGGTGGACGGTGATGCCGTCGGCGCCGCCGAGCAGGGCGAGCACCGCGGCCGCGACCGGGTCGGGCTCGGCCGCACGGCGGGCCTGGCGCACCGTGGCGACGTGATCGATGTTCACCCCGAGACGGATCATCGGCGGCTCCTTCCTTTACAGGCGCAGCGACGGCGGCAGGTCGGGCGACGTGGTGCGGTAGCGCGTCACCTCGCCGTGTACCACCTTGAAGAGCACGAAGGTCATTAGCAGATCGAGCACCTTGACGTAGAGCGTCCCGACGATGTCGGCGGTGAGCTTGTTGAGGATCGTCGCCCCCGGAAGCCAGAGCCACGACGTGGCGAGGGCGGGGACGAGGATGAGCGGCACCAGCCGGGCCGCCCAGCTCAGGCGGAAGCGCGGGTCGAGGTACATGCGCACCGTCGCGCGAAACTCGGCGTAGATGTCGTAGAGGAGCCACGGCCGCCGCGGAGCCGGCGCCGGGGTTGCGGGCGGGGGCGCGGCCGGCGCCTGGTCGGTAGACGTCGCCGAGGCGAGGACGGCGACGGCGCCGGGCAGCAGCTGGCGGCCGGCCTCGAAGAGGAGTCCCGCCGACTCGCGCACCCCGTTGGACGCGGCGGGGGCGACCTTGGCGGTGACGCGCTCCACGACGCGCTCCTCGAGGGCGTGAGTGTCCTGCAGGACGGCGACCGCGTCCTCCAGGCGGCGGACGCGCTCCTCCAGCGCCGGCAAGGGCGGGTCGGCGCCGTCGGGCGGCACGTCGGCGGACGGCTGTTGTGGTGTCTCGGTGATCGCCGTCTGCTCGATCATCGCTGCCCTCGCCGTCCGGCCCGTAGCGGCAAGCGTCCCGCTTGCCGCTACGATCAGAATACCGGGGGTGATAACATGACGCTAGCGATGTTTGGCCGCCCCCACTCACACCCTGGAGAGATGCCATGTCCATTGACCCGTCCGAAGACGTCGTCCGCCTGGCGACGGCGCCGAACCCGGCGCAGGCGCACATCTGGGAGCAGGCGCTGCGGGAAGCGGGCGTGCGCTGCAAGGTGGTCGGCGACTACCTCGACGCCGGGTTCGGCGACATCCCGGGGATGCAGGCGGAAATCTGGGTCCACCGGGACGAGCTGGTGCGCGCGGAGCAGGTGCTGCGCGAACTGGAGCAAGAGGCGGCGGCCGACGAGGAGAGCGCGACCGACGAGTGAGGCCGCTTGCGGCTTAGCGTTTTCCATCGGATCGCTAAGCCGCAAGCGGCTGCCGGAACTGCCCCTTAAACCATCTCCTTGAGGGCCTTCATCGCCTGGGCCTTGATGACGGTCGTGGCCGACTTGGCCTTGAGCATCATCGGCTCGCCAGTGGCGGGGTTGCGGCCCATGCGCGCCTTCTTGGCCGGGCGCACCACGCGCTTGACCTTGATGAGACTCGAAGGGATGACGAAGGAGCCGGGCCCCTTCTTGCCGACCTGCGCCTTGATCAGCGCCGACAGCGCCTCGAACACCGAGTCGATCTGCTTCTTGGTCAGCTCCGTTTTCTCCGACAGGGCCGCATATACCTGAGACTTTGACAGCGGCTTCGCGGTGCTGCTCTTGCTCTCGGCCATTGACACCCTCCTCACGAGACGTGGGTTGGAAACGATCTCCACGGTACTTCAGGTTGGCAGGGTAGTTTGACTCGCGTCCGTTGTCAACGGGATAATCCGCGAAAAACACGGCATTTTGCCGGTGGCGGGCCGCGCCGCCGCGATTTTCCCCGCGAATTCCGGCGGCCGCGGCGGGGCCGGGCCCGATTGCACCTTCCGCCGTCCCCCGTGCCTGTGGCATAATGGCCGCATTCCGCCGGCAGCCGCCGCGGGTTTTTTGCGAGACGCTCACGAGGAGTGTACCATGCCGGAGTACGTGGTCATTGCCACCTGGGCCTTCGGGGAGACGGCCGTCAAGGCCGCGGCGCCGCTGCTGGCCGCGGGCAAGCCGGCCCTCGACGCCGTCATCGCCGGGGCGCAGGCGGTCGAGGACGACCCCACGGTCGATTCGGTCGGCTACGGCGGCCTCGGCAACAGCATCGGCACCGTGTCGCTGGACGCCTGCGTCATGGACGGCAAGACGCTCGACTGCGGCGGCGTCTGCGCCGTGGAGAACGTCCGCCACGTCGCCGCCCTGGCCCGCCGCGTCCTGGAAAAGACGCCGCATCTCTTGCTGGCCGGCGAGGGGGCCAGGCTGTTTGCGCTGCAACAGGGCTTCCCGCTGGAGACGCTGCTGACGCCGGAGAGCGTCGAGAAGTGGCAGAAGCGCAAGCCGCACCCCGCGCGCCCCGAGGCCCCGAAGAAGGACGCGCCGCCGCTGCCGGGGCACGACACCGTCACGGTGCTGGCGCTGGACCAGAAGGGGAACCTCGGCGGCGCCTGCTCCACGTCGGGCCTGGCGCACAAGCTGCCTGGCCGGGTCGGCGACTCGCCCATCATCGGCGCCGGGCTGTACGTCGATAACGCCGGCGGGGCGGCGGGGGCTACCGGAGTCGGCGAGGAGATCATCCGCAGCGGCGGCAGCCTGCTGGTCGTCGAGGCGATGCGTGCCGGCAAGGGGGCGCAGGAGGCGTGCGAGTCGGCGGCGCGGCGCGTCAACCAGCTGGCGGTGCGCCGCGGTGTCCACCCGGCGAAGGTGGCTTACCTGGCGCTGGACCCCAAGGGGCACGTCGGCGCCGCCTGCACCGCGATGACCACCTTCCAGTACGCCGTCGCCCGGCCGGGCAAGGTCGAGGTTCTCAAGGCGAAGGAGATCGGCGTCGAGGAGAAGTAACTGTCGGTGCCCTCTGTGTGTCGCGCGGTCGCCAGCGACGTCCGGCAGGGACTGAGTACTCAGTACTCAGTACTCAGTACTCAGTACTCAGTACGCCGGGGCCACTCTCGGCGAACGAAGTAAGTGACGGCGCGGAGGGCGGGCCGATGCTGCGACGTGTGGTGTGGTTGGGTTTCGCGCTGCTGTGGACGGCGGCCCTGGTGACGCCGCAGCCGGTGCGGGTGTCGCAGGCGGCGCTCCCGGAGCAGGCCCAGTTCCCCGTCGGCAAGTCGCTGCACGTCGCCGCCTACGCGCTGCTGTGCGTGCTCACCGCCTGGCAGCGCTTCGCCCCGCGCTGGCGGCCGCTGCTGCTGCTGGCCCTGTCGGCCCACGCGGCGGGTACCGAGTTCGTGCAGCAGTTCGTCCCCCTCCGCCACGGCTCCTGGGAAGACGTGGCCCTGGACCACGTCGGACTGTACCTGGGGGTGGTGCTGGCGTGGCGCTGGTGGCGGGAGTGAGGCTTGCAAGCCGCTGGCGGCTTCGCAGGTCAAACGTGCGAAGCCGCCAGCGGCTGTTTGGCCGGCTGGTACTGCGCCGGCAGGCGCCGCAGCCAGAGGAAGAACACCAGCCCGATCGCGAAGACGAGGATACTGCCGTTTTGCGACAGCGTGAGTTTGTCGAACGGCAGCGCTTCGTTGTCGGCGCGCAGCATCTCGTTGAGGAAGCGATGCAGCGGGTAGAGCATCAGGAACAGGGCGAACAATTCGCCGTCGTGCCGCCGGAACGGGTAGTAGGCCAGCAGCAGCAGCAGCAGCAGGCCGGTGCTGATCGACTCGTACAGCTGGGTCGGGTGCAGGCCGAGCGTCTTCGGGGCGAAGGTCATATCGACCTCCTTGCGGTCGTCGCCGCGCTGCACGGTCAGCGTCAGGTCGTTCTTGCCGCGCGGCCACTCCGGCCCCAGGTACTGCCACAGGTCGCGATCCTCGAGGACCGGACGGCCGTCGAGGTGGGTGATCACGTCGCCGGGTCGAAGTCCCGCCTCCCACGCCGGCGAGGCGGGCTCGACGGCGCCGACGGTGTTACTCCTCGCGGCCGGGTCCGACAGCGTGAAGCCGGCCGCCGTCTGGTAGCCTTTCTCGACGAGGTACTGCCGCGGCATGCCGGACAGGGGGAACGGCAGCGCGGGACAGCTCGGGCAGGCCACGTCGCCGTAGCAGCAGCCGTTGAGCAGGCAGCCCACGCGGCCCAGGCACAGGCCCAGCGCGGCGCACGGGGCGATCACGTCGGCCATCTTCAAGGTCGAGATGTTGTGCTTCTTGATGATGGCGTAGTAAGCGACGACGTAAGCGACGGCGCCGCCGAGCATGCCGCCGTAGAAGACCAGTCCGCCTTCCCAGATGGAGATGAAGCGCCCACATAGCTTAATGAACTCGGCCCGGCTTTCCGGCCAGTGCAAGTTCGAGTCGTACTGAATCATGAAGACGATGCGCGAGCCGAGGACGCCGCCGACGAACAGGTAGATGGCCAGGTCCTGCACGTGCTCCGGGGCAATGCCCTCGCGCCGCGCCAGCCGGCCCGCCAGCCAGGTGCAGGCCACGAAGGCCAGGAAGAGCATCATGCCATAGCCGTAGATCGGAATGCCATCCGGGTTGTGGGCCTGGAGGTACTCCCCCCCCTTGTAGCCGAGGTAGCCCCCCACGATCACGAAGACCGGCAGGATCGCCTTGTTCCGCGTGAACAGCGCCCAGACGCCGGCACCGATCGCCAGGGAGAGCAACACGACCACCGGCAGAAACCAGGACGACTCCGTGGGAATGCGTAAGAGGACTTGCTGCATTGACGCGGCCCGTGAACCCGGTCGGCGATCAGGGTATTCTACCGGGGTGGCGGAGCGCAGGGAACGGCACCTTGGCAGTGCGAAGCCGCAAGCGGCTAAGGCACCTTCAGGTGGTCGAAGATGCGCTGCAGCAGCTGCTCGGACGTGACCTCCTCGGCCTCGGCTTCGTAGGTGACGGAGACGCGGTGGCGCAGCACGTCGTAGCCGATCGACTTGACGTCCTGCGGCGTGACGTAACCGCGGCTGTCCAGGAAGGCCTGGGCCTTGGCCGCCCGCGCCAGGAAGATCGTGGCGCGCGGGCTGGCCCCGTACTGGACGTAGGGGGCGATGTCGAGGCCGTAATTCGACGGGTGCCGCGTGGCATCGACAATCTCGACGACGTAGCGCTGGATCTTCTCGTCGATGTAGATCAGGTCGAGGGCGTGGCGCATGGCGAAGATGTCGGCGGGGCTCACCACGGCCGTGACGGTCAGGTCCGGCTCGACCGCCACCATGCGCTTGAGGATCTGCAGTTCCTCGTCCTTGTTGGGGTAGGTGAGTTTCAGCTTGAGCATGAAGCGATCAACCTGGGCCTCGGGGAGCGGGTAGGTGCCCTCCTGCTCGATGGGATTCTGCGTGGCCATGACGAGGAACGGCTGTTCGAGGCGATAGCTCTGGTCGCCGATGGTGACCTGCTTCTCCTGCATCGCCTCGAGCAGGGCGCTTTGGACCTTGGCGGGGGCACGGTTGATCTCGTCGGCCAGGACGAGGTTGGCGAAGATGGGGCCCTTTTTTATGGTGAATTCGCCGGTGCGCGGGTTGTAGATCTGCGTGCCGATCACGTCAGCCGGCAGCAGGTCGGGGGTGAACTGGATGCGGCTGAAGTTGAGGCGCAGTCCCTGGGCCAGGGTCCGCACGGCGAGGGTCTTGGCCAGGCCGGGAACGCCTTCGAGGAGGATGTGTCCGCCGGTCAGCAGGCCGATCAGGAGCCGGTCGAGCATGACGCGCTGGCCGACGATGACCTTCTCCATCTCGGTGTAGAGCGGCCCGAGGCCGGCGCGCAGGTCGCGAACCTGCCGGTTGATCTCCTGGACGTTGACGGTCATGGGGAGCACTCTCCGTTGCCGCTTGCGGCTTAGCGCTGGCGCCGCTCTGCGAGCGGCCGCTAAACCAGGGGAGGGATGCGCATTGGCTGAAGTATAGACCACGCGGGAACCAATGCCCATCCCGGGCGATCACCAAACGTCAGCTGCCGTGTCCGTATAATGGAGGAGGTTCACGGGCCGGCTGGACGGTCGCTGCCCGGCGCAGGCCGGGGAGAGGAAAGTCCGGGCTCCACAGGACGCGGTGATGGGTAATACCCACCGTCCGAGGTGGCGGGCTATGTCAACATGGCCGGCCACCGAAGGACCGGGAAAGTGCAACAGAAAGGATACCGCCGATGGCCCGGCTTCGGCCGGGATCAGGTAAGGGTGAAAAGGTGCGAGTCTTCGTTGACTCTGCCGCCCTTTGCGAGGATGTACCCAGGATGAGGCAGGCTCTACTTCAACAGCACATACTTGCACAGGTACATCCAGCAAAGGGCGGCAGAGTTGGCGAAGACTTTTAGTAAGAGCGCACCAGCAGCCGGGTGACCGGCTGGCTCGGCAAACCCCACCGGGAGCAAGGCCAAATAAGGGAGCAGGGCTGGTCCGGCCCGTTACGACTCTCGGGTAGGCTGCTTGACCCGCCGGGCGACCGGCGGGCTAGAGAAATGACCGTCACCGCCTCCGGGCGGGACAGAACCCGGCTTACAGGCCGGCCCGTGAACCTTTTCGTTACATCCCTTCCCAAGCCTACCACCGGACCTCGCACCACCAATCTTCACGCGGCTTGGGCCTGCCGAGATGGGCCGGGGTGCGGCGGGCGGTATAATCGGACGTTGGGCGTCTACCCCGCTGGCCCACTCTCCGGGCCTAATCCCCATCTCCCATCCTGCGAGGGGCCCACCGATGAGCGAGCACCCCGCCGACCGGCCGAATGTTCCCCGGCGACCACCCGATTTGTCGCCAGCGCAGCCGCAGCGCCGCACGCTGCCGCCGTACAGGGTCGTCCTCCTGCAGGACGCCCGCAACGACCTTATGTTCGTCATCCGCACCGTCATGGAGTTGACGCGCTACTGCCGTGCCGAGGCCACCCACAAAATGTGGCAGGCGCACCACCACGGCCGCTCCGTCCTCCTCGTCACCTACAAGGAGCGCGCCGAGTTATACGTCGAGCAGTTCGCCAGCCGCGGACTCGACGTGATCATCGAGCCGGCCTGATCGAAGGGCCGCTTGCGGCTTCGCACGCCCTGCGAAGCCGCAAGCGGCTACACATCCGTCTTCAGCAGACATTGCAGCATGCAGTCGATGGCCCGCGGCACGTGGTCGGGCTCCTCGTAGAGGGGGATGCGCAGCGGCAGAGTCAGCGTGTAGCCCAGGGCGCTGCGAATCAGTTCCCAGGCGCCGACGCGCGGGTCGAGTTCACGGCGGAAGACGCCGGCCTGCTGTCCCTCGGCGATGACCTGCGCCAGCAGCGCTTCGCTGTCGAGGTAGAACGAGCGCAGGAAGGCGAGCACTTCCTCGTCGTCGGTCTCCATCAGGGTGCTGTGCATGATGCGGAACTCGACGGCGTGCTCGCGCGTGGTGCCGAGGTACATGTCGGCGATGGCGTGCAGCTTGGCGAGGGGGTCGGTCAGGTTGGCGGTCTCGGCCCGCCAGCGGTTGAGGGTGGCCTCGCGCACCTCGCGCAGCACCTCGAGGAAGAGCGCCTTCTTGTTCTCGAAGTGGCGGTACAGGACTGGTTCGGAGACGCCGGCGGCCTGGGCGATCTTCTCGGTGGTGGTCGCGGTGTAGCCGTGCGTGAGGAACAGGTGCTTGGCCGTGGCGAGCAGCTGGCGCTTGCGCTCGGCCTTGCGCAGGCGCGGCGCCGGCTTGCCATCGGGACGGCTGCGTTGCGGGGCGGTCATCGACGTCCTCAGGTCCGAGCCGAGCGGGACAGACAGCCTGGCAATGAGACGGTATTCTAGCGGGGCCGGGAGGGGCGTCCCAGGTCAACTTCGGCCACCGCCTTATCTAAACGAACCAGCCGCTTGCGGCCTCGCACCGTTGAGGTGCGAGGCCACAAGCGGCTGTTCGCAAGCGATTGCTGGATGAATGCCTAGTCGCAGGGGGTCTGGCTGATGGCCGCCGTGCTGGCATCGACGCTGCCTTCGCCGATGGTGTTGGTGGTGTCGCTGGCGGACGAGCCGGCGGTCGAGGCTTCGCAGTTGGTCTGGCCGCTGAAGCTGTAGCTCTGGTTCAGGGCCAACAGGGCCTGGGCCGACTCGATCAGCTCGCTGAGCAGCGCCTGACGCACCGCAACCAGACCGCTAATCAGGCCGAGGACCAGGATCACGAAGAGAAAGAGCCACTCGGCCGTGATGAGGCCGCTACCGCAGTCGTCGTTCCACAACTTGAGCATCTGACGCATATTGGGATTCTCCTCTGACCAGTCACACACCACGGAAGCCCCTCAACCCATTGAGAGACACCATGACTTCCCGCGGCCTGCTTCCGGTTCACTTCAACTACTGCACACCCCGTGCCATGCGCCGCCCGCGCCCGGACAGGCGGTTTTCCCCGCGAAATGCGGGGACAATCACGGTGAACAGATGACACCCCGGGAGAGGAGGCGCTTCCGTTCATTAACAGTGTTAACCCCGGTGCGTCAACAGATGTTAGCGCGAAGCTGCCGGACTGGGCGAGGGCCATTTCTCCGCTCTCAGGCGTTGGGCCGAGGAACTTTCCAGGGGATGGCCGCGTCGAAGGCGGTAAGTGGCCGTCCCGGGGGAAGTGTGCGCGCCACCGGCCGCCCCGCGCGATTTCTTCCTCGCTTTCGGTGGGCGGTTGTTTTTCCGGCATGGTTCAAGCCGGGGTAACACTTGGCGCCGTAGACAAGAAGCGAGTCAGGCTGGAAAGCCTGACCTACGGCCGCGCCACCCGAAACTGCCCCGTTCTGAACCATGCCGTTTTTCCTGTCCCTTTAGCCGCGCGCGCCGTAGAGTGACGCCGTTCCGTTGCGGTCGTGTTCCCTCCCTACCCTGCAAGAACGGGACGGTCCCATGCGCACGCCGACGCTTCTCCTCGTTCCTCTGGCGGTCGTGGCCTGCTGGTTGCTCTGCGACAGCCGCGCCGCCGACCCGGTCCGCAAAGACGACAAGCCCGCCGGCCTCGACCGGCGCGTCCCGTGGACGACCTCGCGCGTCAAAGGGTCACCCGAGCCGCCGCCGGAGTACCGAACGGAGGTCGCCTTCCCGCGGCTGAAGTTCGACGAACCGCTCGACATGGCCTTCGTCCCCGGGCAGCACCGCCTCGCCGTCGCCGAGCGGCACGGCAAGATCTACACCTTCGCCGACGACCCCAAGACGGAGAAGGCCGACCTGCTCCTCGACACGAAGACGACCGTCTACGCCATCGCCTTCCACCCCCAGTTCGCCAAGAACGGCTACGTCTACGTCACCACCATTACCAACCCCGACAGGGACGACCCCACCGGCACCAAGGTGACGCGCTACGAGGCCAAGGGCGACCCGCTGCGCTGCGATCCGGCCTCCGCCAAGGTGATTTTCGAGTGGCTCTCCGGCGGCCACAACGCCGGCTGCCTCAAGTTCGGCCCCGACGGCTTCCTCTACGTCGGCACCGGCGACGGCAGCGGCATCGCCGACCAGCGCCAGACCGGGCAGGACGTCAGCGACGTGCTCTCGTCCATCCTCCGCATCGACGTGGACCACCCCGACGCGGGCAAGGCCTACGCCGTGCCCAAGGACAACCCGTTCGTGACGATGAAGGGGGCCCGGCCGGAGATCTGGGCCTACGGGCTGCGGCAGCCGTGGAAGTTCAGCTTCGACCGCAAGAACGGCGACCTGTGGTGCGGCGAGGTCGGCCAGGACCTGTGGGAGATGGTTTACCGCATCGAAAAAGGCGGCAACTACGGCTGGTCGGTCATGGAGGGCTCGCACCCCTTCCGGCCGGAGCGCAAGAAGGGGCCGACGCCGATCCTGCCGCCGCTCGTCGAGCATCCGCACTCCGAGTTCCGCAGCCTGACCGGCGGCTACCTCTACCGCGGCAAGCGCCTCGGCGACCTGGCCGGCACCTACGTCTACGGCGACTTCGACACCGGCCGCATCTGGGGCTTCCGCCCCGACGGCAAGAAGGTGACGGAGCACCGCGAACTGACGAAAACCCGGCTGCGCGTCGTCAGCTTCGGCGAGGACGAGGCCGGCGAATTGTACTTCCTCGACTTCGTCGGCGGCCAGGTCCACCGCCTGGCGCCGGCCCCGAAGGGCAGCGCCAACGCCGACTTCCCCAAGAAGCTGAGCGAAACCGGTCTCTTCGCCTCCACGAAGGATCACAAGCCGGAGAAGGGGCTGATCCCCTACGACGTCAACGCCGCGCTCTGGTCCGACGGCGCCGCCAAGGAGCGCTTCCTGGCCCTGCCGGGCACCAGCAAGATCGAATTCGACGCCATCACCTACCCGCAACCGGCCCCGGGGTCGCCGCCGGGCTGGCGCTTCCCCGACGGCACGGTGCTCGTGAAAACCTTCGCGCTGGAGACCGAGCCCGGCAACCCGGCGAGCCGCCGCCGCCTGGAGACGCGCCTGCTGCACTTCCAGGAGATCCCCGGGGCCGACGAGTACGGCGAGGGCTACTGGCGCGGCTACACCTACGTCTGGAACGACGAGCAGTCCGACGCCGACCTGCTCGACGGCGGCCTCGACCGCACCTTCACCGTCAAGGACAGGGACGCCCCCGGCGGCCAGCGCAAGCAGACCTGGCACTTCCCCAGCCGGGCGGAGTGTACGCTGTGCCACACGCTGCCGGCCAAGTTCGTCCTCGGCGTCAACACCTTGCAGATGAACAAGGACCACGACTACGCGGGCCATACCGCCAACCAGCTGCGGACGTTGGAGCACCTCGGCGTCTTCAGCAAGCCGCTGCCGAAGCCGCCGGTGGAGCTGCCGCGCCTGCCGAGCTACGAGGACGAAAAACTCGGCGTGGACGAGCGGGCCCGCTCCTACCTGCACGCCAACTGCGGCCACTGCCACATGAAGTGGGGCGGCGGCAACGCGGAGTTCCAGCTGCTGGCGACGCTCGACCTGAAGGACACCGGCACCCTCAACACGCGCCCGGGACAGGGCAACTTCGACCTGGACGACCCGCGCGTCATCGTGCCGGGCGCGCCGGAGCGGTCACTGGTCCTGTACCGGTTGAAGAAGACCGGCCTGGGTCGGATGCCGCACGTCGGCTCCAACGTCGTGGACGAGAAGGCGGTGAAGCTGATCGAGGAGTGGATCAAACAGCTGCCGAAATGAGCAGGTGGCTTGCTCCGTGTAGCGGCGGCTCGCAGAGCCGCGCTCGTAGTGACCCGATTTATCGGGTCGGGGCCGTTAGGACCGCATAAATGCGGTCACTACGAGCGCTGGTGGTCGCCGCGCGGCTCTGCGAGCCGCCGCTAAACGGAGCAGTCCCGCTCCCCTTCACCAGGGGTTTTCCCATGCCGCTGACCGCCGCACAGATCGCCCAGCAGCAGAAGCAGGCCGAGGAACTGCTCGGCGCCACCCCGGAAAAACTCGGCTTCGCCAAGGCGCTCTTCTTCGGCCATTTCAACGCCCCGCTCCTCTTCCCCTATCCCGAGATCAGGCCGGAAGAGCGCGAATCGGTCGATCGGTCGGTGGCCGAGGTGCGCCGCTTCCTCGACGAGAAGGTGGACGCCGCCGCCATCGATCGCCTCGCCGACATCCCGCCGGAGGTCATCGCCGGCCTGGCCGACCTCGGCGTCCTCGGCATGACGGCGCCGCAGGAGTTCGGCGGCCGCGGCTTCTCGCAGCTCGCCTACCTCAAGGTCATGGAACTGCTCGGCGCTCACGACGCCGGCGTGGCCGTCTTCGTCAACGCCCACCACTCCATTGGCATTCGCGCCCTGCTCCTGTTCGGCACCGAGGAGCAGAAGAAGCGCTGGCTGCCGGACCTGGTGAACGGCCGCCAGCTCGGCGCCTTCGCCCTGACCGAGCCGGCCGCCGGCTCCGACGCCGCCAACGTCCAGACCACCGCGACCCCCACCGCCGACGGCTCCGCCTACGTCCTCAACGGCGAGAAGCGCTACATCACCAACGGGGGCATCGCCGGCATGCTGACCGTCATGGCCCGCACCCCGGTGCCTGGTTCCAGCGAGACGAAGGTGACGGCCTTCCTGGTGACGCCGGACATGCCGGGCTTCGAGGTGGTCGAGGCGCGCATGCCCAAGTGCGGCATCCGCGGCACGACCACCGCACGGCTGGCGTTTCACGACATGAAGGTGCCGAAGGAAAACGTCCTCGGCCCGGTCGGCAAGGGGCTGCGCCTGGCGCTGACCGTCCTCGACTTCGGCCGCACCACCTTCGGCGCTAGCTGCACCGGCGCCGCCAAGACCTGCCTGCGCCTGGCCGTGCAGCACGCCAGGAGCCGCAAGCAGTTCGGCCAGGCGCTCGCCGAGTTCGAGCTAGTCAAGAAGAAGATCGCGTACATGGCCGCCTGTGTCTTCGCGATGGAAGCGACGACGGCGGAGTGCGCCTCGTTGATCGACCGCGGCTTCGAGGACTACATGCTCGAGACCGCCATGCTCAAGGTGTGGTCCACCGACGCCCTGTGGACGATCGTCAACGACGCCTTGCAGATCTACGGCGGGCAGGGCTACTTCAGCGCGGACCCGTTGGAGCGGATGATGCGCGACGCGCGCATCAACATGATCGGCGAGGGGGCCAACGACGTGCTGCGGGCGTTCATCAGCGTGGTCGGCTCGCGGGCCGTCGGCGAGGGACTGATGGAAGTCTTGATCGCGGTGAAAAGTCCGTTGAAGGGGGTCGGCCGGCTGTGGCGCTTCGGCAAGGAACAGCTCGCCGCCCGCTTCACCTCGCCCGACGTGCCGGTGCGCGGCGCGGCGCTGAAGGCCGAGGCGAGCCGGCTGAGCCAGCGCGTGAAGGAGTTCGGCCTGGCGGTGCAGTGGGTGCTGCGGCAGACCGGCTCGGTCGAGAAGTTCCTCCCGGCCGAGTACCTGCACGAGCGCGTCGCCGACGCGGCCTGCGAACTGTACGCCTCGAGCTGCACGCTGGCCCGGCTGGACCACCTGCTGACGACCGGCAACGGCAACCCGGCCGAGGTGCAGCGCGAGGCGCAGGCGGGGCGCTACTTCCTGACGATCTCCGACCGGCGCATCCGCCAGTGCCTGGCGGCGCTGTCGGACAACGACGACGCCGAGACCACGAAGACGGCCGACGCCGCCCTGGGGCGGTAGGTTTGTTTAAGATTCACCGGTTCGCGAATCGATAAATCTCTTATTCCTTCTCCTTGGCGCGGATTTTCTCGATCGCTTTCCGCGCCTGCTCGCCGATTGTCTTGTCGTCCAGCGCCTTCTCCAGCGCCGGCACCGCGTCCTTGGCGTTCGGCCCGATCTGGCCGAGGGCCGCGACGGCGTGGAAGCGGAGCGGCCCGGCCTTGGTGCTCGGCTCGGCGACCGCCTCGGCCAGCGCCTTGACGGCCTCTTTCGCGTCCGGCCCGATCTGCCCCAGCGCGATGGCCGCCTGGCTCCGCACCGCCGGCGTCGCGTCCTTGCCCTTGACCAGTTCGGCCAGGGCCGGCACGGCCTCTTTCGCCTTCGGCCCGATGCGGCCGAGCGCGGCCAGGGCGTTCACCCGGGCCGGGTCGGCGTTCGGCCCGCCGGCCTTGGCCACGTCGATCAGAGCCGGCACGGCGTCCTTGGCGTCGGGACCGATCTGCTTGAGGGCCCCCGCGGCCAGCGCCCGCTGCTCGGTGCCCTTCCCCTTGAGCGCCTCGATCAGCGCGGGGACTGCGGCGGCGCCGATGCGGCCCAGCGCCAGGGCGGCGGAGGCGCGGACGCTGGTGTCGTCCTTGTCCATCATCGCCTTGGCCAGGGCCGGCACCGCCTCCTTGGCGTCGGGGCCGATTCGAGCGAGCACCTCGGCGGCCCGGCCGCGGACGTTCGCGTCGCGATCCGCCAGCAACCCGGCCAACTCGGTCGCGCCGTCGGCGCCGAGCTTCACCAGGGCGTCGGCGGCGCGGGTGCGGCCCTTCACGTCGCCGTCGCGAAAGCGCTTCACGAGGGCCGCCGTCTCTTCCTTGTCCTGGGCGGTCGCGCGACCCCCCGACGCCAGGACCGCGACACACAGCACAAATACGATTCGCTTCATGGGAAAAAGCTCCTCAGGGCGGCCAAGGCCGCGCGGCTACCAGTCGGTCCCGAGCACCTCACCACCGGCGGGGGTGCAAGCGTACCACCACGTCTGCGGGCTGATCGAGGCGGCGACCAAGCGCGCGCTGCCGTCGCCCATGCCGACCTCGATGCCCT
>Ga0116224_10000872_pt1 | contig 21774 bp, 18 predicted proteins | sample Sb_taG_9_FD_89699 | JGI IMG/M metagenome (GOLD analysis project Ga0116224, IMG submission 89699) | Peat soil microbial communities from Weissenstadt, Germany - Sb_50d_b_LC metaG | ecosystem: Environmental > Terrestrial > Soil > Wetlands > Peat | place: Germany: Weissenstadt | collected 2010-09-21 | reverse complement strand
CAACCGCTCGCCGGAGGCGCGGCGCGACACCGTCGCCCACCTGGGCAGCTACCTGTTCCACGAGCTGACGACGCCGCTGGGCCTGCGCCTGGACCGCGGCCGGCAGCTCCCCGTGGCGACCGACGCCACGCCGTTCCGCAGCCTGGGGACTTACGGGGTCTGGTTCCCGCGTGGACTCATGCTGCGCCTGGCGGGGCGCGAGGCCTGCAAGCGCCTGCTCGAGGAATGGCAGGCAGCCGGCGACCCGACGGCGACGGCCGAGGTCGAGGCCGCTTGCGCCCGCGTCCTGGCCGACCCCGACCTGCGCCTCGAGGCCCTGACGGCGCGGCTCGAGGCGGAGTCGTACGGCCTGCTCGAAGGGACCCCCGGCGAGGCGCTGACGCGCCTGCTGGCCACCCTGGAAGAACAGGCGATGCAGTCGCTGGCCCAGGACGACCCGGGCAACTGGGCACGGCAGGCGGTGACGCGGGTGCGCGAGTGGTCCGGCGCCGGCCTGACCGCCGGCCCGGTGCGCGAGGCCGGCGAGTGGCGCAGGAGCCGCCTGAGCCGGGCCCTGGAAGCGGCGGCGCAGAAGCTCGCCAAGGAGTGGGACGCGCGCCTGGCCGAGACGGCCTTCGCGCTGATGGAGCATCCCGGACGTCGGGTGGCGGCGGCGGAGGCGGCGCTGGGGCGCTTCCTGCGCTTCTGCACCGAGACGGCCGACGCCAACGCCGCCCTGCTGGCGCAGCAGTCGGCCCGCGCCCAGCAGGCCCAGCAGCAGCTCGAGGCCGCCCTGACAGAGTGCGTCGTCGGCGCCGGCGGCTTCAGCTTCTTCGGCGGCAAGAATCGGCGGCTGCTGCGCGTCTTCATGGACCACCTCGCCGCCTACGCCCGCCAGTGCTTGATCGAGGATCTCGGCGCCGCGGTGCAGCAGTGCCTCGCCGCCCTGGACGGCAAGCTGCACGAACGGCTGCGCGACCTATCGTTCTGCCGGCAGCGCCTGCGCCACCTGCAAGCGGCGCTGGAGGCGGGACACGTCGCCGACGTGGACGACACGCCGACCGGCCTCGAAGGGACCCCAAACTCGCCCCTGCCTTCGACGGAATCCTTCTGGGACGCGATTCGGCAGTCCGGGACGACGCGGGTGGTGCTGCCCGGTGGCGAGACCGACCTGGACCGGGCGGCGGGGCGCTTCCTGGCGAGCCTCGGCTCGTCGCACTGGGGCGTGCTCGACCAGGAGCTGCAAGATGGGGTGCTCGGCCCGCTCGGCGGGCTGCACCGGGCCTGCACCAGCAGCGCGGACCTGATGCGCAGCGTGGCGGCACCGCTGCTCGAACAGGCCGCGGAGTGCCTGGGCAGCCATCTGCCCGTGACCGATGTGGCGCAGGTCGAATTCGCCCTGGCCCAGGCGTCCGGCGGCGATGTGGCGGCCCACGCCCAGGCGTACTTCGTCAGTGCCGCCCCGCTGGTGCCGTCGCGGACGGCCGGGGGGCAGCTCAACTTCTTGCTGATCCCGGCCGGGGACCCGGGCAAGGGGTATGGGGAGGCGGCACAGAAGGCGCTGTCGGAGCTGCAGGTGGTGAAGGTGCCGGGGCAGGCGGACTTGATGTTCTGCCGCGAACAGGGGCCGCTGAGCTTCGACGACCTGGAGCGCGTCCTGAAGCCGTGTCGGGCCGCTTACGAGGCGACGGCGACGCTGCCGCAGGTGTCGCCGCACGCGCGCTTCGACATCCTCGACTGGATGCCCCTGGCGCCGTGATTTGTCTCGCATGGTTCGGGCGTCCCCCGGGGCCGGAAGAAACTACTGACTAAGGTGGCTGGACAACCTCACCGCCGGCCCGTGTAGCAAGCGCCGGCAGAAGGGCGCCCGCAGAATAGTTGATGAAATGCACGGAGCCGTCGGCGAAGACGAAGTTCGCCCCGCCGACGTGGAGGCTCCAGTAATGGAAGACGTCGCAGGGATTGGTCACAGAACCCGGGCCGAACTGATACGGACCCGGCGGACAATCAGCGTACGGGCTGGCAGAGGCGGTGAAACCCGTGAGAAGGTTCTTCTCGCTCGCGCCGAGGACCATGTCCAGAGAGCCGAGCCCTCGCTGACCAACCCCGGCATACCACCAGCCGAACCGAAAGTCGGGAGCGGGTGGTCGCTCGCCGGCCAAGATAGTGTTACTTGTACCATCCTTGATATATGTGTACTTGACCGAGGAGTTCAGGTACAGCACGCCATCGAACGTGGTGGCACTTGTGCCGGCATTTCCCAGGTAGCTGGTCAGGGCCACGTGCAAATCACCAAACTTGCCCTGGTAACCCTGTGGGACGTCAACCGCGCCATCGCTTGGGCAGCCCAGCACGGCCAGCGGTCGAGAAAGTCCGAGGTGCGGCGGGTTGTGGAAGGGAAACGGGTCCGCTCGGAAGGCGTCAATCGTATTCTGCCAAAGGGCATCCTGCTCCAGGTACGGCAGCAGCCGCGCTTCCCAACCCAGATAAGGGTAGGCTACGCCCGGCCCCGGCGGCCCGCCCACACCGGGGGGCAGCCGGCCCTCCGCGTCGTGGTATAGCTGAGCAGCGAGGCCGATTTGACGCAAATTGTTCGCGCAGCCGATCTTCGCCGCCGCATCCCTCGCTATTAACGTTGCGGGGAACAACAACCCCGCGAGCACGGCCAGGAGCCCGATAACGATGAGCACCTCGAGAAGCGAGTAAGCGGCGCGTCTTGGCAAGGCCGGCATGGCACCCTCCCTCCCGAAGAGCCATTCGTTCGGCCGACTGCTCTCCTGGCCCGATGCCTCTCGCCAAGGACCACTTGCCGAGACGCTCAGCGGCGGCGTCAGGTAGCCTGCCCCTGGCGCCGCTTGCTGCGGATGAAGAAAACCAGCGCCAGCGTGGCCAACAGCGCTAGCACCCCGGCAGGGATCAGCAGCCACGACCGCCCCGCGTGGCGGGAACTGGCGGGTGGGATCACGCCCACCGGGGGATTGACATGCCCCGCAACCTTTTCGCCGGTCCACTCCCAAACTTCTGACTTGCCGTTAGGCAGTTCTCCTTCGATGAGCGTGCCGGGCCGAATGTTCATTCCCGCCAGCGAAAAGACCTCATCATCGACCGGCTCATTCAGGCTCGCTTCCGTGACATTAACGACTACAGTCGCGACGCCTGGCTTCCCCTCAAGAGATTGCTCGTGGACACAGCGTTGCGGGAACCAAAGCCCGCTCTTCTTGTCCTGCGCTAGCTCGACTTCCAACACGCCCCGTAGCCGTTTTCCCGTTACCGTCGCCTCCGTGACCGCTCTCACCACGTTGTAACCCTGGCTTGGGGCCACCCAGTATTCGATAGAATTCCCTCGGGCCGTTTGAAACGAGATGACCCAGCAGTCCGTGTCCTTCCAGCGGTCGCGGCGAATGGCCGGCTTCTCGCGGCCTGGAAAATCGAGCGCGCTTTCCAGCTGGTAATGGTGGAGCCCGAGCTGGGAATCCGGCCGCAGGCCCAGGAGCCGCGGATCGCAGAGCTCTGTTGCCCCTTTCTTCCGCTCGGCTGTCAGGGGTTTTAGCTGCACACCGGTGACGCCCTTTTCCAATCGCATGTCGAAGTAGTCGAGGTAGTAATCCGGGCGCTCACAATTGAATCCCTCAATGTGGCGAACCGGCCCTTGGCCCTCGGCTGCCCCTTTCATCGGGGTCCGCGTAATAACGTCGCTGCGCCTCTTGCCCGTATCCAGGTCGAACCACTGTGTTTGCGTTGCGTCGAGGATGACCTCGCCTGTTGGCCGGGTCCGCTTCAGGTCCCAGGAAACCTTGCCCTTGCGGATGCTCTGGCGCGCCGCAACAACGGCCTTCTCAACCTCGGTGACGGCCGGGGCATCGGCTGGCCCGTCCCCGGCGGCCAGGCTGGCGACGAGCATCAGGGCCAGAGAATACGTCATGGGCAACCCTCCGCGCAAGGTACAAAGATGGTTTCAAAGCGCAGGGCCCGCAATGGGGAACCAGCCAAGCACCGGTTCCCGCAGCTGCCTATTTCTCTGTTTGCGGTCTGAGTAGGATCAGGAACATTGCACGCTTTGGTAGTAGGGAGCCAAACATGAACCCGCACCTATATCCGTGGGCAAACAATCTCCCTGTTCGTCAGAGTAGCACCACCACCACAGCACGCAATTGGTGGAGAGCGCGGTTCCGTGGCCATCCTGCACGGGTGCGCATTGGTAGCCGCTGTTGCTCACGCACTTGAATTTGTTGACCTGGATCCCAGTGTACGCACATTCGCCGTAATAGCAGTTAAGGGGATCGCAACCCGCACAGGTGTAGATCATCAGGTTGCAGCCCGCCCATGAGCAGACGTCGTTCGTAGCGGATTGATTCGGACACGGGTCATCCGCGATGAGAACCGGCGCAAGCATCACGACGGGCAGGCAACAGAGCGCCGCCACAGACACCATCCAGGTAGCCCACGGTTTCATGACACTACTCCTTCGTCGAGAGGTCGCAGGTGAAAGCAAGGCTGATGGCACCGCCCGGCGAATGGGGCACGCCCATCACGGGCACGGTCTACGAGCCGGTCTTCCCCTCGTCAGCCACGGTCAAGGGGATACGGCAAGTTGGTTCATGGTCGCTGCTCGTTTCAACGACGAGGTACGCTTCCTGGGGGAATTCCTGCTGTCCGGCCTGGGGATGATAAGTGACGTTCACGTGAACCCCGTCAGGGAGCAGTTCGGCGTCGAAAGCACGATGCGTGCAGGAGACACGCTTCAGCGTGAACTCGCTCAGCCGGCCGGGGAAAAACACCACTTGCTTGGTGGTCGCAGTGGGGCCGAATTCCAACCGCGCAGGCAGGTACTCAATGTCCGGAATGATCTTGCCGGTCATTCGCAACTCGGTGGCGGTCGTGCGTCCGTCAGGAAAGGCAGCCACGACCGTCAGGATGACGCCCGATGGCCCTCGGTTGGAGCCGACGTGCCACTCAGTATTGATCTTGAGCTTCTCCCCCGGCGCCATCCGGTCGGCAGAGCACTCGGCCCGGCTACAGCCGCAGCTCCTGATCACGTCGCGGATGCTCAGCGGCTCGTGGAAATGGTTGACGAGCTGAAACTCGCAGCTGACGACATCGCCCTGGGACAACTCGCCAAAGTCATGCACGGCCTCGATAGCCGTGAGTCCAGGCTCGTCCTCGGGACGGCTAGCCAAATAGGCGAGCCCCATTGCAGAAACGCCGCACACCAGCGCTACGACGAGAAGCAACCACCGGAGCATGACGTGATCCTCGACGATGGTGAGTGGTTACGTTTCCTGAAAAATCCGCTGAGCAACGACGATCTGCACGGCCTCGTCAGCGCTGGTTGTCAACCAGCGCACCACGCCGTTCTGGAGGCGGACAAACATCGGCGACGGTACGAACCAGCGCGGCCCCGAAACCAGGGCGCCCTGGGTGTTCTCGCAACCAACCGGGATCGCTGACAGTGGATCTGTGCCGCCGTTCGCGGGAATCTCGATGAACGCCAGCCGGGGCTCGCCGATGATCTCTCCCGGCGCCGGAACCGCCTCCAGAAACCTCGACAGCTCATCGTGACACGCTTTGCAGCCGCGCCGGTAAAACACGAGAACCCAGCTTCCCGACCGTAGTTTACCGCCGATGTCGATCTCGTCCAGGATTGGCAACTCGCCACAAGCCCATTGCCGAGGATCGACAACTACAGCCGACCCATCAGCAAGCTCGGTGCTACCCGGCTGCCCGCGAAGCGTGGGTGCGAAGAAGAACGCAAGGCCAACAGTGAGAACCACCAGCGCACCGACCGAAAAGGCTATGCGCAGGATCGTGGTAGTGTATGGAAATACACGGGGGGGGGGGGCGCATCAAGGTCAAGACGAGCCCAGTCGTCGCCAGGCCATCAAAGACCGAAGTGAACCAGGGATTGACGGCCACAGGACCAAAGCAGCCACAATCGGTTTCCCCGGCGAAGGCCTTGGTGAGCGAAACGGAAAGGAAGGCAGCAAGGCATGCCGCAGCGATGCCTCGGAGCAAGCGGCCGCCGATCCCGAGGAGGAGTCCGAGGCCAAGGGCAAGTTCGCACGAGGGAACGCCAACGGCCAGCCACCTACTGCCGAACAGCCCCGTCCCCTCAGGTTGTGGCAGGAATTGTGCAGACAACTTCAGCAGGCCGGCCCCGATGAGTGTCAGGCCGACAATGTGAACCGTAAGCAGGTGCCCCGACAGCCGCCACCTGGCGCTCATGAGTTGGCCCCATGGACTGTGGGAACAAACGTGGAAAAGGAACCTTAGTGGTAACAGGTTGCTAACCCCGACAGTATAGGCCCTCCTCTTTTAGGAGTCAAGTGGTTTCTGATTTTTTCTCAAGAATCCAATGGCAGCCCCGAAGGCAGCGACTCAACAGAAGTGGCGCTAGGCCGCGCTCAGGCTCCATTCGCCGATCCGCTATCTCGAATTACCGGCGCCGGCGATTCCGGTTCCCCCGGGGCGATGTCCAGCGCGCCGTTCGGGGAGTCCGGGGGCGGCTTCTTGCGGCCGCCCAGGATCTGGTCGATATCCTCCTTGAGCAATTCCTCCTTCTGCAGCAGCGCCTCGACCAGCGCTTCCAGCTTGGGGCGGTTGTTCTCCAGCAGCTTGTAGGCCCGGTCGTCCGCCTCGCGGAGGAGGCGCTGCACCTCCTCGTCGATCACGGCGGCGGTCCCCTCGCTGAAGTCGCGCGGCTCCTGGATCTCCTTGCCGAGGGAGACGTGCTCCTCGCCGACGCGCAAGGCCATCGGCCCCAGGCGGTCGCTCATGCCCCAGTGAGTCACCATGTAGCGGGCCAGGCGCGTGGCCTTCTTCAGGTCGTCCTCGTGGCCGGAGAACGGCTGGTGGTAGACCAGCCGGTCGGCCGCCCGCCCCCCCATGATGAGCGCCAGCCGGGCCTTCCAGTAGTCCAGGCCCAGGTGGTAGCGCTCCTCCTCGGGCAGGTTTGCGGCCCCGCTGGTGCCGTCGCGGACCGCCGGCGGGCAGTTCAACTTCTTGCTGATCCCGGCCGGGGATCCGGGCAAGGCCTACGGGGAGGCGGCCCAGAAGGCGCTGCCGGAGTTGCAGGTGGTGCGGGTGCCGGGGCAGGCGGACTTGATGTTCTGCCGAGAGCAGGGGCCGCTGAGCTTCGACGACCTGGAACGCGTCCTGAAGCCGTGCCGAGCCGCTTACGAGGCGACGGCGGCTTTTCCGCAGGTGTCGCCGCACGCGCGCTTCGACATCCTCGACTGGATGCCGCTGGCGCCGTAACAAGCGGCAAGCTCATGACGCCCATTAGGCCCCCCCCGCCTCGGGACCGCCGGCAACTCTGAGAGTCTGTGGCGCCAGCCGCTTGCGGCTTAGCGGATTCCAGGCTTCCGCTAAGCCGCAAGCGGCTGGCGCTACAGACTCTGGGACCGGGGCAAGCCTCACTGTTGCCCATCTGTCGTGTCGTTTGGCCGCGGCCCGCGGGGGAGCGCCTGTCCTTCCGCCATCTCGCGCAGCCTCCGGCTCAGCGCTGAGCAGCGCCGGGCCGCGTCGCGCCGCCGCACCGCCGCCGACAGCGCCTTGCGACTGCCGACGAGCACCACCAACGTCTTGCCGCGCGTGATGCCCGTGTAGAGGAGGTTGCGCTGCAGCATCACCAGGTGCTGCGTGTGAAGCGGGATGACCACCGCCGGGTATTCCGCCCCCTGGGCCTTGTGCGTGGTGACCGCGTAGGCCAGCGCCAGCTCGTCCAGCTCGCCGAAGTCGTAGGGGACCGGCCGGCCGTCAAATTCGACCGTCAATTCTTGTTCATGCGTATCGATATCGGCGATGCGGCCGATGTCGCCGTTGAAGACGTCCTTGTCGTAGTCGTTGTGCGTCTGCATGACCTTGTCCCCCGCGCGGAAGGTCCAGCCGAAGCGCTCGACTTGCGGCCGGTCGCGCGGCGGGTTGAGCACGGCCTGGAGACGGCTGTTGAGGTTGCTCGTGCCCAGCTCCGAGCGGTTCATCGGCGTCAGCACCTGCACGTCGCGGAACGGATCGAGGCCGAAGCGCGCCGGGATGCGGTCCCGCACCATCGTCACGATGCGGTCCAGGATCGTCTGCGGGTCGTCGGCCTCGACGAAGTAGAAGTCACCCTGCCCGGCCGGCGCCGACTCCGGCATTTCGCCGCCGTTGACCGCGTGGGCCGCCCGCACAATCCAGCTCGCCCCCGCCTGGCGGAAGATCTCCGTCAACCGCACCACCGGCACGACGCCCGACGCGATCACGTCGCCGAGCACTGTCCCCGGCCCGACCGAGGGGAGTTGGTCCACGTCGCCGACGATGACGAGGCAGGCGTGCCGCGGTACGGCCTGGGCCAACTTGTTCATCAGCGCCACGTCCACCATCGACGCCTCGTCCACCACCAGCAGGTCGAGGTCGAGCGGGCGGTCGCGGTCGTGCTTGAAGCCGCCCAGGGCCGGGTCGAATGCCAGCAAGCGATGGATCGTCTTCGCCTCGCGGCCGGTCGTCTCCGTGAGGCGCTTGGCGGCGCGGCCGGTCGGGGCACACAGGGCGCAGCGCTTGCCCTTGGCGGCGAATACTTCGAGGATGCCGCGGACAATAGTCGTCTTTCCGACACCGGGGCCGCCGGTGACGACCAGCACCTTCTGCGTGACCGCCTGGCAGATGGCGTCGCGCTGCGACGGCGCCAGCTCCAGGCCGATGCGCTTCTCGACCCAGGCCAGGGCCGCGGCGGCGTCGATACCGGCCAACGGGTGCGCGCCGGTGTTCAGGGCGTGCAGCGACCGGGCGACGCCCAACTCCGCCAGGAACAGCGGCTTGAGGTAGAGCCACGGTTCGTCGCCGCCAGGCTCGCGGACCAGGTCGTCCTCGCGCCGGCCGTCCTCCACGGCCGCGGTCACGATGGCCCGGTCGATGCCGGTCAGTTCGGCCGCCTTGTCGATCACCCCGTCCTCCGGGTAGCCGACGTGCCCCTCGCCGCTGAGCTGCTGCAAGACGTAGCGCAAGGCGGCGCGGGCCCGCAACGGCGACGAACGGTCGATGCCGAGGCGCTGCGCCAGCTCGTCGGCCGTCTGAAAGCCAAAGCCCCAAACGTCCGCGGCCAGCCGATACGGGTTGGCGCGCACCAGCTCCAGCGCCTGCTCGCCGTAGGTCTTGTAAATGCGCACCGCCCGCGCCGTGCCAACCCCGTGCGATTGCAGGAAGACCATGATGCCGCGCACCACTTTCTGCTGCTGCCAGCTCTCGCGAATGCGCTGGATGCGCCGGACGCCGATGCCCTTCACTTCCTTCAAATAAGTGGGACTCTCGTCGATCACCTCCAGGGTGCGCTCGCCGAACACATCGACGATCTTGCGCGCGAAGTGCGGGCCGATGCCCTTGACCAACCCCGAGCCGAGATACTTGACGATGCCCTCGCGGGTGTGCGGCGGCATCGTGCGCAGGCTGTCGGCCTTGAACTGCAGGCCATACTCCTTGTGCTGCACCCACGAGCCGGTCGCCTCGACGTACTCGCCAGCCGTGGCGCCGGGGAGAAGGCCGACCACGGTGACGAGGCCACGGCGGCCGTTGGGCTGGACGCGCAATACGGCAAAGCCGCTGTCGGGGCTGTGCGAGGTCACGCGCTCGATGACGCCGGATAAGGTTTCCGCCATGCGCACATTTTACCGCCCCGGCGCGGAAAAACGGACCCCAGCCGCCCGGCGATAGAGATGTTTGGCCGCTTGCGGCTTAGCGTTCGCGCCATCGGGCGATGGCGCGAACGCTAAGCCGCAAGCGGCTATTCCATGCACCCCGTCCACGTCAGCACCTGTGGCAGTTCGTGCCACTGATGGCCCAGGATGTCAGCGCCCCTTCGGTACGGTCAGGGTGAAGTTGTTCGGCCCGTCGGCCTTGACGGTAATGGTTTCGCGCAGTTGCACCGGCAGCGGCGCCCCGCCCCGCGCCGCCCGCTGATCCTCCCCCAGGGGCGGGAGTATCGTGACTGTGTGCGGCCCCTCGATCGCGCCCTCCACCTGTTGCTTCTCCACCGTCGAGTTGAGGGTGAACGACCCGTCCTGCTGGATGGCCCCCGTGGTGGTTACGTCGGGGTTGCCCTCCGGCTTGAACTGGACGAGGCCGCCGGTCATCGGCGTGCCGTCGGCGTAGAGCACCTTGCCGCTGACGGGGTAGGTCGTCGGCAGGGGCTTGCCGCTGCCCGTGCAGCCGGCGGCCAGGAGCAGCCCGGCCAGGGCCGCGGTCGCGACTCGCGTCGTCATGAGAGGCTCCGTTGAAACGACCCGCGGACGAAGTTACCAGTCCGCCCCGAGCGCCACACCGTCACGCGGGTCGCACGCCGCCGCCCACGTCGCCGGGCTTATGCTCACGCTGACGAAGCGCACGCTGCTGTCGCCCATTCCCACGTTCATGCCGCCGGTGTGGCTCGACTGGCCACGGCTGGGATCGCAGGTGGTGAAGATCTGTGGCTGCACCTGGAAGGTGTTGCAGGCGGCGTAGCCGGGGTTGACGTTCTTGAACAGGGTGTTGTGGCACATGATGGGCCGCCACGGCAGCGTCGAGTCGGCCCAGAGCGAGGCGGCGGCGTAGCCGGGGCCGCCCCACAGGCCACACGATGCATAAATCTCGCCGAAGAAGATCGTGTTCGACAGGCCGTCCGGGATCGAGGCCGGCAGACGATTCTTCCCCTGGACGCAGTAGTAATCGCTGCCGGCGGTGGGGTCGCCGAAGACCAGGTAGTTAGCGCTATAGCAGCTGGCCGCGAAGCCGTTGGCCCCGCCGTAGGTGGTCTGGCTCAGGCCGCCGGCCAGGGACGGGTCGGAGGGACAAAGGAAAGTCTTGACCGCCTGGTAGTACTGTCCGCCGCAGTACCCCCCTGGTGGGGCGGCGCTCCGGGTCATGGCCGTGTAAATGTTATCCTGCTCGACGTAGGGGAGCAGGAAGGAGAAGGCGGTCCACGGGCCGCCGTTGTAGGGCGGCGCCGCCTGGGTGAGAGGCGTCCAGCCGTCGGGCGAGGCCACGGGCGGCAGGTAGCCCTCGGTGGTGTCGCTGAGATTGTGGGTGGCGATCAGGATCTGGTGCAGGTTGTTGCCGCACTGGATGCGGGCCGCGGCCTGGCGAACCTTCTGGACGGCCGGCACGAGTAGGCCGATGAGCACCGCGATGATGGCGATCACCACCAGCAGCTCGACCAGCGTGAAACCAGATCGCGGAGGGGATGGATGAGAGCGCATGCCGAGAAACCTCCGGAGAGGGTGAACCGCCAGGGGGCCGGGGATGAACGAGCGCGGCCCGCACCCTGGCGGAGAAGAAGTCAACAGATGAGCCTACGTCGTGCGGTGGATGGTTGTCAACGACAAAAAGCCCACTGCGTGAAGAGGTGAATCCCGACGATCCCCGCGACGCACAGCCCGGCCATGAGCCAGCCGGCCAGCACGACCAGGCGCCAGGCGTCGGCGACGGCGGCGGGGGTGAGTCGGGCCGTGGGGTCGCCGAGGGCGTAGGCGCCCTTCTTCTCCAGGCGGACGCCGAGCAGGCCGGCCATGACCGCCATCGGCCGGCCGCCGTTGGGGCTCGGCGTGCTGCTGCCGTCGCGGCGCAGCACGCGCCAGCCCGCGGCGACGTCCTTCCGGGTCAAGAAGCCGGCCAGCAGCAGCAGACCCGCGCTGAGCCGGGCGGGGACGAGATTGACGAGGTCGTCCAGCCGGGCCGCGACCTTGCCGAGCGCCTCGTACTTGCCGCGGTAACCGATCATCGCATCCAGCGTGTTGATCGCCCGGTAGGCGACGGCGCCCGGCACCCCGGCGAGGAGGTAATAGAAGAGGGGGGCGACGAAACTGTCCGAGACGTTCTCCGCCAGCGACTGGATGGCGGCCGCCAGCAGCGCCTCGCCGTCGAGTTGGCTGGGGTCGCGGCTGCACAGGGAGCGCAAGGCGGTACGGGCCGCGGGCAGGTCGCCGGCCTCGACCGGGCGGCGGACGCGCTCGGCGGCGGCGCCCAGTTCGCGCAGGGCGAACGACGCTTTGAGCAGAAACACGCCAGCCACCAGGTCCAGGAAAGGGACGGCCGCGGAGAAGTGCATGACCAGCACGGCGACGGCCGTCCAGAGGGCGACGGTGCCTGCCGTCAGCAGCGCCCCGAACAGGAGCTGCCGCCACCAGCCCGCCGCGGGCGCCAGGCGCAGCAGGCCGGAGATGAGCGCGCCCATCCAGACGACAGGGTGCAGCGGCGTGGGGTACTCGCCCGCGAAGCGATCGAGCAACAGAGCGACGGCCAGGATGCCGAGGGCGGTTGCCGTGGCCGGGTCCATCACGCCCCCGCGTCGGTCACCCCGGCCGCCTCGAAGGTGGTCATCTCGCGCAGGATGCGCAGGGCCGCCTCCGCCAGGTTCATCGCCAGGACGGCCCCGGTCCCCTCCCCGAGGCGCAGGTCCAGGTCGAAGAGCGGCCGCAGTCCCAGGTGTGCCAGGACCGCCTCGTGCCCCGGCTCGACGGAGCGGTGCGAGGCCACCAGGTAATCGCGGGCCGCGGGGCAGAGGCCGACGGCCGCCAGCGCCGCGGCCCCCGTGATGAAACCGTCGAGGAGGACCGGCACCCGGTGGGCGGCCGCCCCCAGGATGACACCCGCGAGGCTGGCGATCTCGAAGCCGCCGACCTTCGCCAGCACGTCGAGCGGATCGGCCGGGTCGGGCCGGTTCAGCCGCAGCGCCCGTTCGACCGCGTCCACCTTGCGCCGCAGCCGTCCCTCGTCGATGCCCGTGCCGCGCCCCGTCACCCGCGCGGCCGTCTGCCCCGTCAGGACAGCCGTGATGGCGCTGGAGGCCGTGGTGTTGCCGATGCCCATGTCGCCGACGCCGAGCAGCCCGACCCCCTCGGCGGCCAGCTCGCCGGCCAGGCCGATGCCGATTTCCAGGGCGCGGACGGCCGTTTCCCGGCTCATGGCGGGGCCGAGGACGAAGTTGGCCGTCCCCGGCCCGAGGCGGCCGTCGCGCACCTGGGGCAGCGCCACCGGACATTTCGTACCCATGTCCACCACGACGACCCGCGCCCCCTGCTGCCGGGCGAGGACGTTGATGGCCGCGCCGCCGGTGAGGAAGTTCTTGACCATCTGCGCGGTGACTTCCTGCGGGTAGGCGCTCACTCCCTCCTCGGCGACGCCGTGGTCGGCCGCCATGACCACGACGGCCCGGGCCGGCAGCAGTGGGTCCGCCGTGCCGTAGACCGCGGCCAGGCGGCAGGCCAGTTCCTCCAACCGGCCCAGGCTGCCGCGCGGCTTCGTCTTGCGGTCGAGCCGATCCTGGGCCCGGGCGGCGGCGGCGCGATCGACCGGCGTGACGGCGGCCCGGGTCTGGTCGAGCAGGGTCATGGCATGATCTCCGTCGCCGGCACGACCGGCCCCGGCTTGAGGCGAAGCATGATGCCGAGGGCTCCGAAATAAACCTCGTCGGCCGCGGCGGCGAGGCGCTGGTGGGCGAGGCCGGCCACGTCGCGGAAGGTGCGGCCCAGGGGCGTCTCGGGGACCAGGCCGAGCCCGACCTCATTGGTGACGATGACGGCGTGCGCCGGCCGCTGCCGCAGGACTTCCGCGAGTTCCTCGACGCAGTGCAGCACCGCTTCGGGCTCGCGGCCGTCGAAGAGGAGGTTCGCTAGCCACAGGGTCAGGCAGTCGATCACGACGACGTCCTCGTCACCGGCCTGTCGCAGCACTTCGGGGACGGCCAATGGTTCTTCGAGGGTGGCAAAGTCGTCGCCGCGGGTACGGCGGTGGCGCAGGATGCGGTCGCGCATCTCGTCGTCGCCGGCCTGTGCGGTCGCCAGGAACAATCGGCGCCGGCCGAGGCGCCGGGCGAGCGCCAGGGCCAGGTCGCTTTTGCCGGAGCGCGCGCCGCCGCCGACCAGGATGATTCGGTGTCGTCTCACGATGTTTGTCCGCCCCGCCGCTTGCGGCTTCGCACGCCAGACCTGCGAAGCCGCAAGCGGCTCAGACTATCCTATGGACCGGCCGGGGGCCGCGCGGCTCGGCAGCACGCCCGCCCACCGGTCATTTCCCGTCCTTGCTCTCCTTCTCGTCGTCCTCGGTGGGTGGCGGGTTCTCGCCGTACTTGTCCTTGTACTCCTGGGCGAACTTCTCCTTCAGCTTCGGGTCGCACTTGAAGCACTGCGACTTCGGCACGTCGTGCTCCGGGCACCAGTCGCCCTTGTCCTTGTACGCCTTCGCCAACTTGGCGTTGCACTGGGCGCAGATGGACTCCGGCATGCCGTGCTCCGGGCACCAGTCGCGGCCCTTGTAGTTGTGGGCAACCTCGCCCTTCTTTTTCTCGGTGGCCTTCACCGCCTTGCCCGATTCCCCCGGGCCACAGCCGACGAAAACCAGGGCGACGCCCACGACCAGCGACAACAGCGCGCCGCGCCGCCAGGTAAGCAACAGCATCAGTTTCTCCTTCACGCGTGAAACTCCCGAACCGCCGTCGCGGTTTCCGCCGTCCCATCCCGCGAGACGGCCGCGACAGCCTCCCCCTCTTCCTGTCCGTGACCGCCGAACAGCCAGCTCAGCCCTTCGGCCCGCAACCCGAGCCGGCGGATGAGCACCCACTGGGCTGCGTGGGCCAGCGAGTCAAACAGGACGTAGAGCACCCGGATGACCAGCAGCGACATCACCATCGCGCTGAGGACGCCGCCGATGACGACCGTCGCCAGCGGCCGCTGCACCTCCGCCCCCATCCCGGTGCTGAAGGCCATCGGCACGAAGCCGAGGCTGGCCACCAGCGTTGTCATCAGGACCGGCCGCAGCCGCGTTACCGCCGCCCGCCGCACCGCCTCGTCGCGCGGCACCCCCTGGCGGCGCAGCTGACGGATGTACGACACCAGGATCATGTCATCCAGCACCGCGACCCCGGACAGGGCGATGAAGCCAATCGCCGCCGAAATCGAGAACGGCATGCCGCGCAGCCACAGGGCCACGATGCCGCCCACCCAGCCCAGCGGCACCCCGGTCAGCACCCGCAGCGCGTCTACCACGTTGCGGTAGGTCAGATAGAGCAGGCCGCAGATGAGCAGCAGCGCCAGCGGCACGACGACCAGCAGGCGCGTGCAGGCGCTCTGGTAATGCTCGAATTGTCCCCCCCACTCGACGTGATAGCGCCCCTCCGGCAATCGCACCTGCTCGGCCACCTTCCGCCGGGCCTCGGCCACAAAACTGCCCGTGTCCCGGCCGCGGACGTTCGCCGTGATGACGATGCGCCGCTGCCCCCACTCGCGGCTGATGGTGGACGGCCCCTCCACCACCTCCACCTTCGCCAGCCGCGACAGCGGGATGCGCTCCCCCGACGCCGTGGCGACGAGCATCGCCCCGATTGCCTCGGGACTCGCCCTCCGCTCCTCGGGCAGCCGCACCACCAGGGGAAAACGCAGCTGCCCCTCGATCACCTCGCCCAACCGCTTGCTGCCCACCGACTCCACCAGGTCGAGCACCGCCTTCGCCGGGACGCCGTAGCGGGCGACCTGATCCTGGTCGATCTTCACCCGCAGGACCGGCTGCCCGGTCACCTGCTGCGCCTTGACGTCCGCATTCCCGTCAACGCCGCGGAGCACGCGCTCGATGTCCGCGGCCCTGGCCTTCAGAACGTCGAGGTCGTCGCCAAAGAGTTTCACCGCCACGTCCGAGCGGACGCCGGAGATCATCTCGTCGATGCGCATCTCGATCGGCTGCGTGAACTCGACCTTCTGCCCCGGGAACTTGCGGACCGTCTTCTCCATCAGCGCGACCAGCTCGGCCTGGGTGCGAACCGTCGCGCCGTCCTCGTTCTTCGCACTCCAGCGCTCCCGCGGCTCGAGGCTAATGAACATGTCGGTGTCCTCGACGCCCATCGGGTCGGTCGCCACCTCGGGCGTGCCGACCCGGCTCCAGACGTGACGGATCTCGTTGGGGAAAGCCGCGAGGAGCGCCTGCTCCATCCGGGTGTTCGCACGGAGGCACTCCTCCAGGTCGGTGCCCGACGGCCGGGTGATGCCGATGACGATGGCCCCCTCCGACAGGCGCGGAACGAACTCGGTCCCGAGATTGGGGGCGATGAGTAAGAAGGCGATGGCCAGCGCGGCGAGAGTCAGACTTACCACCGCGAATTTGTGGCGCATGGTCAGGTCCAGCAGTGGCGTGTAGGCCCACCGCGCCAGGCGCATCAGGAGGGGCTCGCGTTCCTCGATCTTCCTCGGCAGCAGCAGGCTGGCCAGGACCGGCATCAGCGTCATCGACAGGACCATCGAGCCGGCCAGGGCGAACAACACGGTCAACGCCATCGGCCGGAACAGTTTCCCCTCGATGCCCTCCAGGGTGAGGATCGGCAGGTAGACGATCATGATGATTAGCTCGCCGAACAGCGTCGGCTTGCGCACCTCGACCGCCGCGTCGCGGATCATCTCCAGCTTGCTTTTTCGGGTCAGGTCGCCGTGCGCGATGTGGCGCACGCAGTTCTCGACCATGACGACGCTGCTGTCAACGACCATGCCGAAGTCGATGGCGCCCAGGCTGAGGAGGCTGGCCGCGACGCCGAAGCGCAGCATGCCGCAAAAGGCGCAGAACATCGACAGCGGGATCGCCAGGGCCACGATCGCCGCGGCCCGCAGGTTGCCCAGGAACAGGAACAGCACCGCCACGACCAGCAGCCCGGCCTCGAACAGGTTGTTGCGGACCGTGTCGATGACGTGCGCGACCAACTCCGTGCGGTCGTAGACGGGCTCCGCCGTGACGGTCGGGCGCCCCTTGGCGTCCTTCGGGAGCGTCGCCTTGACCTCTTCGAGCCGGTCCTTCATGGCCCAGGTGACCTCGTGGCTGTTCTCGCCCATGAGCATGAAGCCCAGCCCGAGGACCACTTCCCCTTTGCCGTCCGCCGTCACCGCGCCGCGGCGGACCTCGTGCCCGACCTGCACCGCGGCCACGTCGCCGACAGTTACCGGCACGCCGTCCCTGGCCGTCACGACGACGTTGCGGATTTGCTCCACGTTGGCCACCCGCCCCAACCCGTGGACCAGGAGCGCCTGGCTGTTCTGGCGGATGCTGCCGCCGCCGACGTTTCGGTTGTTCTTCTCGACCGCCTCCACCACCTGGTCGAAGGTCAGGCCGTACTTGATGAGGTTGTCCGGGTCGATGCGCACCTGGTACTGCTTCTCGAAGCCGCCCCAGGAGTTAATTTCGGCGGCCCCCTTCACCGTCCGCATCTTCGGCCGGATGACCCAGTCGTGCAGGGTGCGCGTCTGCGTCAGGTCGCCGCCCTCGCTGGTGACGACGTAGTGGAAGACCTCGCCCAGCCCCGTCGCGACCGGCCCCATCTTCGGCCGCTCGATGCTGGCCGGCAGCTCCACCGTGGTCAGCCGCTCGTTGACGACCTGGCGGGCGAAGTAGACGTCGGTGTCGTCCTCGAAGGTCACGACCACCTGCGACAGGCCGAACTTCGAGATCGAGCGGAGCCCTTGCAGGCGCGGCAGCCCGCCGAGGACCTGCTCGACGGGGAAGGTGATCTGCTGCTCGACCTCCTCCGGCCCCAGCGAGGGCGCGACGGTGTTGACCTGCACCTGCACGGGAGTCGTGTCGGGGAAGGCATCGACGTCGAGCTTCCTGAGCGAGAGGGCGCCCGCGACGGCGAAGGCGACCGCCCCCAGGATGACGAGGAGGCGGTGCCGTAGCGAGAGGTCGATGATCCAGTTCAGCACGATGTAAACTCCTGCATCTGGACTCGTTCGTGTAGCGGCGGCTCGCAGAGCCGCGCGGCGAGCGCTGGTAGTGACCCGATTTATCGGGTCGGTCCCGCCGAACGACCGCATGAATGCGGTCACTACGAGCGCGGCTCTGCGAGCCGCCGCTAAACACTTGCTTCGCGCGCGACAGCCCGAACCGGGCCGTTACTTCGGGCACCTTCAGCCCTCGCCGAGGTTGTCCTTGCGCAGCTCCGCCAGCAGGGCGCCGCTCCCCTTCGTGGCGATCAGCTCGCCCGGCAGCACACCGGCGATGATTTCGGTCGTTTCGGCGTCCCGGACGCCGACGCGCACCGTCCGGACGTGGAAGACCTTGGGGGCGTCCTCCGCCAGGTAGTTCCTGTCCCGCACGAAGACGACGAAGCAGTCGCCCTCCCAGTGGACCGCCTCGCTCGGCACCACGACCGACTCGGGCTCTTCGCGGAGTACGACCTGTCCCCGGCCGAAGGAGTTGGCCCGCAGCTGTCCCTCGGCGTTGCTCAGGTTGGCGCGGACCTTCACCGTGCGCGTCTTTTCGTCCACCGTCGTGCTGACCCAGGCCACGGTGCCGGACGACTCGTCGCCGCTGCCGTCCGGCCGGAAGCGCACGGGTTGGCCGAGCTTGACCGCCTTCATGTCCTCCTGGCGCAGGTGGAGCGTCAGCCACATCTGACGGACGTCGGCGACGACGAAGAGGACCTTCGCCGTGTCCACCATCTCGCCGGCCACCACGTCCCGCGCGGCGACGACGCCGTCGAGCGGCGCCACCACGGGCAGAAGGTTGTCTGTCGTCTTGTCGTCGAGCCGCTTCCTGACGGAGTCGGGCAGGCCGAGGAACTGCACGCGCCGGCGGCCCTCCTCGGAGCCAAGCCCTTTGACGTCCTCCGCCCGGATCGGCAAGCCCAGGTTGACGAGCGCCTGCTCGGCGGAGCGGAGCCGAACCTCCGCCTCGCGCAAGGACGCCTCGGCGACCCGGAGGTCGATTTCCGGCAGGGCGCCTCGGTCCCACGCCTGCCTGGCGGCGGCGGCGGAAGTTCGCTTCAGGTCCACCTGGACGACGGCCTGGAGGAACTCCGCCTTGGCCTTGCCGACCTCGGCAGCGTCCACCAGCGCAACGACCTCGCCGCGCTTGACCGCGTCCCCCACCGCCTTCGGCACCCACCAGACGCTGCCCGGCAGGCGGGCGGACAGCCGGGCGACGCGGGTCTGGTCGTAGGCGACCTCGCCGTTGGCCCGCACCGCTTCCACCACCGGCGCCCGCTCGACGCGCTTCACGTCGATGCCGGCCCTGTCAGCGGCTTCTCGCGAGGCGAACTGGATACGGCGTTGGTAGAGCTTGCACTGGCTGCTGTTCTCCGGGCGGGGGAGGAGCTGCAGGGCGCGCCGCGCCCGCTCGAGATCGGCTGGCGTGACCTGCGGCTTCTGCCTGAGCTGCGCCACCTCGGGGTGTTCGAGCGGGCAATTGTGGACCCCGTGCGTCTTGCACCAGCCGTGATCCTTCCCGCGGGGGAGCAGCGCCGGGTTGCACTCGACACAGGCCGATTCGGGGACGCCATGTTCCTCGCACCAGTCGTTCTCCTTCTGCTGGCGTGCGCCGGCCAACTCGGCCAACCGAGTGAGCGTCCAGCGGGTGTGGTGTCCCCACCACGCCAAACCGCCCAGCGCAGACAGGATGAGCAGGTTGGGGAGAACTCGCCGGAGGAAACCGAGGGCCATTGGCCGGGAAGGGGCGGGGTGGTCCGTCAGGCTCGCGGGGTGTGACAACTGGCTCATGGAGCACCTCCACGGGACGCGGAACGGGGCGTCCCGCCACGCTTGACGCGGGAACAAGTGCCTTTTAGCACTTTGCACAGTGGCTAAACGGATCGCGTCGTGGTAGCCCCGGACTGGGGCCTCGGGGATGGACGAGCCCGACGCTGGCGCGGTCGATGGGCGGGGATCAGGGACCACTCACGTCAAGCTCGGTAGTGGCGGTCAGGCGCGAGGAGGGCGGATCAGGCGGCCGGTGAAGGGAGAAGTGTAGACGGGATGAGGTTCGAGCGAGTTGGCCCCCAGGCAGGGGGCAGAACACGTTACGCAGACACTGGGCACGACACAAGGAACCTTGGCCACGCTGCACAGGGCACAGCCGCCCGGGCAGGGACACTTCGGGTCGGATGGGCTGCCGGGACACGCAGGGCAAGACGGTCCACAAGGGGTATCGCGTTCCTCGGGGTGCTGCGAGGCCTGGCAGGATCGCGCCTTGTCCTCCCCACAGGTGCAGCAGGTGAGAGACTCCGAGTCGTCCGTCACTTCCTCCTCGTGGGAGTGCGCCAGGTCGCAGTGTGAACGTGGGTCGTCAGCCGCTGGGGTCTGCCCGGCGAGCAGATGCAGCACGAGGGTTATGCCGGCGGGCGTGTTGGCGGCGAGGAACGCCATCAAGCTGACGCAGACCACCAAGCGTAGCCACGTCTGACGCATGTTCGCCGCAATCTTCAGGACGTAACAGGTGCAAAGAGCCAAAGGCCAGGCGCACCTACTGTAACGTATTCGGCTGCCACGATCAACAGGGTTCAAGCATTCCCGCGCGCAAGCGCGCAATCTGCTTGCCCGCGCCTTCCTCTTCCGTAATACCCCGGAATTGAACCAGGCCCTGGGGCCGAGGATGCTGACGCCGCAACCTCTTTGCTGTCAGATAGTTGCGCTTGTACGAGCCAATTGTGCAATCACTGCTTGCACAATTCGCATTCACGGCTCCTTATGCGTCCTCGGCTCTGCGTGCCTGCATGAGTTTCAGGAGGGGGTGGCCGGGCTCGCGCTCCCCGCGCCGGCACCCTGACTTATAATGACGACGGCAGGGTCGCCCCCGCAAGGAAGCCGATCCCTCTCCTCAAAAGGACGTGTTCATGAGCACCGCCGTCACTCCCCCGGGCAACACCAACGGCAGCGCCGTCGCGGAAATGCGCCCCGTCACCGTGCCGGACTTCCTGTCGGCCCGGTCGCGCGGCGTCCGCCTGACGATGCTCACCGCCTATGACTACACCATGGCCCGCTTGCTCGACGCCGCCGGGGTCGATGGCCTGCTCGTCGGCGATTCGCTCGGCATGGTCGTCCAGGGCAGCGACACGTCCCTCGCCGTCACCCTTGACGAGGTCATTTATCACACGCGCCTGGTGGCCCGCGGCGTCCGGCGCAGCCTCCTCGTCGCCGACCTGCCGTTCATGAGTTTCCAGGTCAGCCCGCAGCAGGCGTTGGAGAGCGCCGGCCGCCTGGTCAAGGAGGGCGGCGCCCACGCGGTGAAGCTCGAAGGCGGCGTCCGCAGCGCCGCGGCCATCGAGGCCATCACGCGCTGCGACGTCCCCGTGATGGGCCACGTCGGCATGACGCCGCAGTCGGTGCGCCGCCTGGGCGGCTTCCGCGTGCAGCGCGACGAGAAGCGCATCCTGGAAGACGCCCTCGCCACGCAGCAGGCCGGCGCCTTCGCCGTCGTGCTGGAGTGCGTCCCCGCCGAACTGGCCCAATCGGTGACGGCGGCACTCACCATCCCGACCATCGGCATCGGCGCGGGGGTTGGCTGCGACGGGCAAATCCTCGTGGCCCACGACATGCTCGGCCTGTTCGACGACCTGCGGCCGCGCTTCGTCAAGCAGTACGCCGACCTGGGCCCGGCCATCGTCCGCGCCGCCGAGACGTACTGCCGCGAGGTGCGCGACGGCAGCTTCCCCGGGCCGGAGCACAGCTTCCGCTGATCCCCCGCATTGCGAGATGCTCCTTGCAATCGCCGGGCAAACCGCTTCTACTGGACGGAGGTCCGCGAATACAGGAGCAAAAGCGTGTTCACACTGCTTGACCGGGCGTACGACCGCACCTGCCAGGGCTATTGCCGCCGCGAGTTCCTCAAGATCGGCGGCCTCGGGCTGCTCGGCGGGCTGACCCTCCCCGACCTCCTGCGGGCGAAGGCCGAGGCGGCGTCGGCGGGGCGGCCGGTGACGGACCGCTCCGTTGTCCTGCTCTTCCTCCAGGGCGGGCCGTCGCACATCGAGTTCTTCGACCCGAAGATGTCGGCCCCGGAGGACGTCCGCAGCATGACCGGCGAGGTGCAGACCGGGCTGCCCGGCAT